>Ga0172380_10004164_pt1 | contig 18922 bp, 14 predicted proteins | sample Leawe162metaG_FD_119747 | JGI IMG/M metagenome (GOLD analysis project Ga0172380, IMG submission 119747) | Leachate microbial communities from a municipal landfill in Southern Ontario, Canada - Leachate well 162 metaG | ecosystem: Engineered > Solid waste > Landfill > Unclassified | place... | reverse complement strand
TGTGGAAAATGCCCTGTCCAACAATGTCCAGCTGCAGGCGGAAGGGATCGAGCTGGAGCAGGCCCTGGAAGCGGCCCGGCAGTCCGAGCAGTTGGCCGAGATCCGCTATCGCGCCGGCGCGACCGGCGTGCAGCAGTGGCTCGACGAGCAGGAGCGCCGCCGCACCGCCGAGACGGCCCTGGCCGGCAACCAGCTGAACCGGCTCAACAACCTGATGAAACTGTATCAAGCGCTGGGTGGGGATATGCGGCTTTGATGGTGTCGGGAAGAGGAAAACGAGGCGGGGAAGGCGCCTGCCATGTGCTGCAGAATGGCTCTGCGTTGTCTAAAATACCAACCTTAACGGCGTCATCGCCGATCTCCTGAAGCCGTGGCGCTCATAGAAACGGATGGCCGCGTCGTTGATGCTGTCGGTCAGCAGCGTGATCCGCAGGCAGCCCTGTTGTTTTGCCAATTCCTTGGCAGCATCCAGCAGCAGTGACCCGGCTCCGCCGCCGCGATGGTCGGGGTGGACGATCATATCCTCCAGGATTGCGACCCGTCCGCCAAGGGCGGTGCTGATGGTGTAGAGCAGGTTGACCATGCCGCTGATCGTCTCCCCCTGTCTCATGACGAGGATATGCCCGATCTGCGGGTTTTCGATGATCTGCCGCAAGCCTTTGGCCTGTCTGGCCGTGTCGGGCTGGAAATCGGCTTCCTGGGTGAAGAGGATCGTCAGCAGGTCGGCCAGGCCCGGGATGTCCCCCTGGGTTGCGGTTTCAATGACCATTGTTTGTCCCTCCCTCATAGGTGTCCAGGCAAGGCGCCATTGCGTTGCCGGACCACTATGCCGCTTGAAGCGGCGGGCGTCAACCGAATTTGCCCCCTGTAATTCCCCATGCAGACACCTCAATATCCAAGATGCCGTTGATCCTAGAAAAAGCTGTTGTCCACGAAGATCACGAAGAAACACTAAGAAAATAAAGATTATTTGGTTAAACCTTCCACCATCTTTTGGGTGAATACCATATTATTTGTAACGCATTGATTGTTCGTGAAACTTCGTGTCCTTCGTGGATTCAAATGCCGGATTTAGGTTGATTATGCTGTTTGCCCGCCGGCATTGATATTGATGCGGCAGGGGTGGTATAGTTTGTTTCCGGGCTGAAACCAACTATATAATCCCTGATGTGAGGAGCATGGCATGACCAAGACCAGGATTGCCGCCATCGATATCGGCACCAACTCCATCCGCTGCATCGTGGCAGAGGTTGTGAAGGATGGGCGCTTCAAGGTGCTTGACGACGAAAAGGTGACCGTACGGCTGGGCGAGAATCTCACCAAGACCGGCCTGATATCCGAAACAGCGGCCCAACGGGCTCTGGAAGCTGTCAGGCGTTTCCGGATACTGCTGGATGGGTTCAAGGTGGCAAGTGTCGAGGCCATTGCAACCAGTGCGGTCCGTAGCGCGGCAAACGGCCGGGAGCTGGTGGATGCCCTGACCAAAGAGCTGGGCCACGAAGTCAGGATCATCAGCGGTGAGGAAGAGGCCGAACTAGCCGCGTCGTCGGCCCTGTCCAACTTTGACATGAGCGGCAAGCGTTTTGTCATGGCCGATATCGGCGGCGGCAGCCTGGAACTGGTGACCGCCTTCGGGAACCATATCGAGGAATGCTACACCCTGGATCTCGGCACTGTGCTGATGACGGAGCGGTTCCTGGTCAGCGACCCGATCAAGCCCGACGAGATGCAGCAACTCCAGCGCCACGTCCGGGAACAGTTGAAAACGATCTTTGCCGATGAAAAGGTGGCCGTGAACACCATCATCGGCTCCGGCGGCTCCATGACCTCCCTGGGGGGCATGGTCATGAACAAGCGCGGGGATGCCTATTCATCGGTGCATGGTTACGAAGTGCTCCGCTCGGATGTGGTCCACCTGCTGGCAATGCTGATGCGCAAGGACCTGAAGGCACGCCGCCTGATACCCGGCCTCAACCCGGATCGTGCCGATATCATCACGGCCGGAATCGCGGTCATCAACGAGCTGATGAAGCTGCTCGGCGCCAACCGGCTGCTGGTTAACGAACGCGGCATCCGCGAGGGGCTCATTATCAGGGCCATGAAACGCCTCGGGGTCATGCCGGAGGTTACCCTGCCCCGGAACTGGCGGGATTCGGTCCTGGAGTTCGCCCGTTCGTGCCAGGTGGACGAAACGCACGCCCTCCATGTCGCCCGCCTGGCCCTGTCCATCTTCGATGCCCTGGCATTGCCGTTCAGCCTGAAAAAGTCTGACCGCAAGCTCCTCGAAGCCGCGGCCATACTCCATGATGCCGGTTATTTCATCAGCTACGGCAGCCATCACAAACACTCCTACCACCTGATCCGCCACGCCGATCTGTTCGGATTTTCTCCACGTGAGCGCGAGCTGATCGCCCAGATTGCCCGCTATCACCGCAAGTCTGTCCCCAAGCGAAAACATGAATCTTTCCAGACGCTCCGCGAAAAGGACCGCCAGCTGGTCAGCCGCCTGGGCGGCATCCTGCGTATGGCCGACGGCCTGGACCGGCGCCGGGCGGGTTTCGTCCAGGAGGTCCTGTGCGAGTTCGGAGGCACGGTGATTACCCTGAAACTGGAAAGCACGGAAAATATCTCGGTTGAGGTCTTTGGCGGCAATTCCAAGAAAGATCTCTTTGAAAAGGCCTTTGGCGCCGGCGTGGTATTCGTGACCTGAAAAACCGGCAGATGAACATCGCGGTCAGCCGCAATGAGTTTTGTTGATAAATATTAATGGAATGGTGTATTCTGAAAGCCAGTGGACAATGGCGCCATTTGTGAGTTTCCCAAAGCTTTCTGAGCAATCCATGCCGAGGCCGGCACATGCGATAGGCATATGGATATTCCACAGGCGACAATTCTTGCGGTTGACGACGACGAAACTTCACTGCGCATCCTCGACGGCTGCCTGAAACGGTTCGGCTTTACGGTTGTTACCGCTTCGGGCGGAGCACAGGCGTTGGAGCTTTTCAGGCAGCGGGAATTCGATCTGCTGATTTCCGACCTGTGCATGCCGGAGATAGACGGCATCATGCTGCTGGAGGAAGTGCGTAAACATGACCTGAATATCCCCTTCATCGTTGTGACCGCCTGCGGGAGCATTGCAAGCGCGGTAACCGCCATGCGCCGGGGCGCCGATGATTACCTCGAAAAGCCATACCACCCCGACACCTTGCAATTAACGGTACAACGTGCCCTCGAATATCACCGTGCCCTATCCGAGAACCGCCAGATCAAGGCTTACCTGCACGAACGATTTACCTTCCAGAACATCATTACCGTCTGTCCCGCCATGGGGGAGACCCTTGAAATGGCGGCGAAGGTGGCATCGCATCCCTATACCAATGTTGCCATTTACGGAGAAAGCGGCACCGGCAAGGAGGTGCTGGCCCGGGCCATCCATTTTGCCAGTACCGGTATGCCGACCAGGTTCGTGGCGGTCAATTGCGCAGCTATCCCGGAACAACTCATGGAGAGCGAGCTGTTCGGCCATGTAAAAGGTGCCTTCACCGGTGCCGACCGGGAGCGGGAAGGGAAATTCAGCCAAGCCAGGAACGGCACCTTGCTGCTGGACGAGATCGGTGACATGCCGCTGCCGTTGCAGGCCAAGCTGCTACGCGTTCTGCAGGAGCGCACCTTTGAAAAAATCGGCGGCAATGGTCCCATTCCTCTGGCATGCCGGATCATTGTCGCCACCAATGTCAACCTGGCCCAACGGGTCGAAGCCGGCTCCTTCCGCGAAGACCTGTACCATCGCATCAATGTCTTTCCATTGCACATCCCCCCCTTGCGGGAAAGGAAGGACGATATCAGGCAGATCTGCGAGCATGTGATGACAGACCTGCAACAACACCTGGGAAAATCCTTGCCCGGTATCTCGCAGAAAGCAATGGACGCCATTCTCGGGTATGATTGGCCGGGCAACGTCCGCCAACTGCGTAACTGTCTGGAACGGGCGGCCATCCTTACGTCCGGCGATCTGATCCGGCCCGAGCACCTCTGCCTGCCCCATGAGGCATCCACGGGAGGCAGCGTGCAAGATGCGGATCCGTTGTATGCCACCTATAACTTGAAAGTCCCGGTGCAATCCCTGTCGCTTGCGTCCCTGACCGGCCAGATACTGTCCCGGACCCTGGAAATCTGTCGGGGCAACAAGTCCAGGGCTGCCCATATACTGAAAATAGACCGCAAGATGTTCTACCGCTACTGACCCCTGCCACCTCTGTTTTGTCCCAATTAGCCACAACTGTACCAAAACTGCACAGCCAGTCGTTGGCCAGGTGCCCTAACCTACTGATTTAGCGTCCCATAGTGTTTGGCATAAGGGATGCACTCTCCTGCAGTAATATTACGTGTTTTTAAAATTCCGGTTGCGGAGAGTCACATGAGCCAGGAAGCGGTGGAACGATTTTTGGGCAGGCTGCTGACGGATGATGCTTTCAGAAAACGGGCACAAGAATCGATCGAGAGTACAAGTCGGGGGGCCGGCTTCAATCTTAATGCCAGCGAACTCGAAGCCATAAGCCGGGACGACCTGATCCGGCTCGACATGGTGTCCCACCAGTTGGACAAGGGCATCAAACGGTTTACCGCAGATAGTGCCTGTGACCGGTCCCAGCTGGGGTTTTCGCTTGATAATTTCCTGTTAGAGTCCTGAAATCTTCGAGCAAAGGAGCACTTGCCGACAGCTCCAATGCCGAGGAGTTGAAGCGGCTGGTACTGCAATTCAAGTTGTGACTACTCGGTACCAGTGATTGTTACTGAACCAACAGCCTTCGAATATGCACCGATTTTAAAGAAGATCATTGCTTATGGAAGGAGGCCATGATGTTGTCAAAGCTCTATAATAAACTGAATGATCGACAGCAGCAGCTGCTCAAGGCCATACTGAACGGCATCCTTTTCGGGGTGGCCGGATTCGCGCTCAACTGGTTCAAGCTGGAACTTTTGTTCAATGTGGATTTTATCTTCGGCTCGATCATCACCATGTTTGCCCTCATGCGCTTCGGTCTGGTGACCGGAGTGACCGCCGCCTTCATTGCGGCCTGTTGCACCTGGTATCATTGGCATCAGGCATGGGTAATCGTGATCTTTACCACAGAGGCTCTCTGTACCGGGCTTTTGTGCCGAAAGAAGAACTGGGACGCCGTGGTCGGCAACCTGGTTTTCTGGTTCAGCGGCGGCTTCCTGCTGGTGTTCGTTTCCTATCAATTCATAATGGATTTTTCCTTTTCCTCCACTCTCCTGATAGCACTCAAGCAGGGCATAAACGGAATATCCAACACCTTGGTGGCCAGTGCCCTGTATATAGGCTACTGCTACGGAAACCGGCAGCAGGGTAAGCTCCCGAGCCTGCGCCAGCTCATCTTTGTGACAATTTCACTATTCGTAATTATTCCCGCCTTTGTCTTTCTGGTTATAGACGTGCGCCACACCCTTGCGGAACAGCTTGCGGAATTCAACAAGAAAACCGTTCTGGTGGCCAGTGCCGCCCAAAAAAGCGTTTCCCTCTGGTTTCATCGTAGCCAGGGCGTTATCCGGTATCTGGCGGAAGCCAATGTCCACGGGGTGATGCCCCCTTCTGCCACCATGCAGAAGAATCTGGACTCGATGCGCTTGGCAATGCCTGAATTCAAGCGCCTGGGGGTCGTTGATGGCCATGCCGTGACAAAGGCGTTCTCGCCTGCTGTCGATGAAAACGGGGCCCCGACAATCGGGCTTGATCTTTCCAACCGTCTCTATATTGCTGCCGTTAAAACCTTGCAGCACCCGATGACAACCTATTTGATCAGCGGCAGCATAGACACACCTGGTCCGCGCCTGCTGCTGATCTCACCGAAGTCTACGGGAAAACAGTATCAGGGGGCGGCCTTAGGAGTCGTGGAACTGGAATCCCTGAAGCAGCTGTTGCAGAACCTGGTCCAGGCTCACGACATCGATCTGACGCTTGTGAATGACAAAGGGCTGGTTGTGATCAGCACCCGGAGCGCGCTTCAGCCGCTTGAGCCTTTTGTCTTGCCGAAAAACGGCACACTGACACCGCTCAATAACGGCGTCAGCCACTGGATACCGAATCCCCAGAGCGGCATCGGTGATGCCAAGCGCTGGTTTTCGTCATTTTACCTGAAAGAGATGCCGCTGGAGGGTAATCCCGGCTGGAAACTGGTGGCGGAGGCCTCGCTCAAGCCGGCCCTGGTGGCGATCGGTTATCAGACATCGAGATCATTGGCCAGCATCGGGATTTTGCTGGTGCTGCTGATCTATCTTTCCCGGTTGTTCTCAAATAAAATAGCCACCATTGTCTCGGATTTCGAGCGGATGACACGCCGCCTGCCGGCACAGATAGCCGCTGGAGAAAACATTGTCTGGCCGACACCGTCTACGGTCGAGATTCAGAACCTGACCGGCAACGTGCGGATCATGAGCGCGGAAATCCGCCGCTCCTATGGCGAGCTGCAACAACTCAACGAGACATTGGAGCAGCGGGTAGAGGAACGCACGGCTGAATTGAAAATACAAAAACAGCGCCTGGCTGATATCATCTTCGGCACAAACGTTGGAACCTGGGAGTGGAACATCCAGACCGGAGAGATGATCTTCAACGAGCGCTGGGCCGATATCATCGGTTACAAGCTTGCCGAACTGGAGCCGGTGAGCATCAAAACCTGGCTGAACTATATTCATCCCGATGACCTCAAGCTCACCGGAGAGCTCCTTGAGCGGCATTTTAACGGAGCACTCGAACAGTACCGGTGCGAATACCGCATGAAGCATAAGGACGGGCACTGGGTCTGGGTACTCGATCGCGGCAAGGTGATTCAATGGACAGAGGACGGCAAGCCGCTCATGATGTCGGGGGCACGCCAGGATACCACCGATCGCAAGCAGGCGGAGGAGGCGCTGGGCCGTAGCGAGGAAAAATATCGTACGGTAGCGTATTACACCTATGACTGGGAGTATTGGATAGCGCCGGATCAGAGCCTGCTTTACTGTTCGCCCGCTTGCCAGCGCATCACCGGGTATAGGGCGGAAGAATTCCTGGAAGACCCCGGCCTGATAGCGAAAATAACTCACCCCGACGATCGTGAATTCATCGAGGCCCATTTGAGTTCGATAAGCACTAGGACAACGCCGCTCAACGAGTTCGAGTTCCGCATCATAACGCGCGACGGCGATGTCCGCTGGATAGCTCACGCCGGCCAGAGCATTTATGGGAGTGATGGGGCTTATCTCGGCAGGCGCGCCTCGAACCGGGACATCACCTCCCGCAAAATCCAGGAACAAGAGCTCAAGATAGCCAAAGAACAGGCCGAGTCGGCCAACCGTGCCAAGAGCGAGTTTCTTGCCAACATGAGCCACGAAATCCGCACCCCCATGAACGGAGTCATAGGCATGGCCCAGCTCCTGGCAATGACCGAGCTGACCGGAGAACAGCAGGAGTACGTGGGGGCACTCAAGGAGTCGGGCAACAACCTGCTGTCGCTGATTAACGATATTCTGGACCTTTCCAAGATCGAGGCCGGAAAGATCCGGCTCGAATCAGCCGACTTCAGCCTGCTGCAGTGCATAAACGATGTTGTCCTGACCCAAAAATCGGTCATCAATGAAAAAGGACTTACCCTGGATGTGGATATGGCCGGGGATTTTCCCCATGTTCTGGTTGGCGACCAGTTGCGGGTCAAACAGATCATCCTCAACTTGTTGGGGAACGCGGTGAAGTTTACACTTCAGGGCGGGGTAGCCATTTCCGCCCGGGTACTTGAGCAGTATGACAGCTCTGTCCTGGTCCAGATCGCGGTCAGCGATACCGGCATCGGCATTTCTACCGACGCCCTTGACAGGATCTTCAAGCCCTTTGTCCAGGCAGACGGCTCCACAACCCGCCAGTTTGGCGGTACCGGCCTGGGGTTGACCATCAGCCGTCGTCTGGCTGAACTCATAGGCGGCGGCATTTCGGTCGAAAGCACGCTCGGCATCGGCAGCCGTTTCATGGTTACCCTCCCTTTCCTGGTCGCCAGAAAAACCGATACCGTGGTCGCAGCTCCCCAACGGGCAATAGTCGGCTGGGACGGCCCTCCGCTGCGGATCCTGTTTGTCGAGGACAATCCGGTCAACATCTTGTTCGGAACGTCAATGCTCAAAAAGTTGGGGCACCTGGCTGTTTCGGTGGACAATGGCAGGGATTGCCTTAAGGCTTTGGAGCAGGGCACTTTCGACCTTGTGCTGCTGGATATCCAGTTGCCCGACATGACCGGAGTCGCTGTCCTGCAGGAACTACGCGGGAAAGAGCAGGGGACCGCGCTTCACCAACCGGTCATCGCCTTGACGGCCTATTCGCTACGCGGAGAAAGGGAACACTTCCTGGAGGAGGGGTTTGACGGCTATGTTTCCAAGCCGATTGAAATCATCTCTCTTGTCAGCGAGATGAAGCATGTGTTAAGTCATGGTTATAAAAATCTTATTGATGAGGGGCATCTGGTCCGCCCCGAAGATTCACGGGCACCTTTGCCATGATTCGCTGTTTCTGACGCATGATGCAGCAGTAAGATTACCCCTTCCCCGGAGAAGTAATATGGATCAACGGCATAAAATCCTGGTCGTCGATGACGAGCCGATCAACATAATGCTACTGGAGCGCGTCCTGGAAAAGGAATATCTGGTTTTCACCGCCCATTCCGGTCTCAAGGCAATCGAAGTAGCCAGGTTGGAGAATCCCGATCTGATACTGCTGGATGTCATGATGCCGCATATGGACGGCTTCGAGACCTGTGCGCGCCTGAAAAGCATCTCTGAAACCCGCAACATCCCGGTTATTTTTATCACCGCCAAACTGGATTCCGACAGTCAGACCCATGGCCTGGAAATCGGAGCTGTCGACTACATCGCAAAACCGATCAACGTTCAACTGACAGTCACGAGAATCCATAATCACATGGCACTTAAACTGCACATGGACATGCTGGAATACATCAACAACGAACTGGATATTAAAAACCGGCAACTTGAGGCGCTCTCACGCCAGGATGGCCTGACCGGACTTGCCAACCGCCGGTATTTCGACGAGGCCATTGAAACCGAACTGCGCCGTTCCGCCCGCGAGGGGAAGCCGTTGTCGCTGTTTCTCTGCGATATCGACCTGTTCAAACAATATAATGACCACTATGGCCATCTGGCCGGAGATGACTGCCTGAGAAGTATTGCTGCGATCATGCAGCGGATTTTCCGCCGTAGCGGAGATACGATCGCCCGTTATGGCGGCGAGGAGTTTGCCATTATATTGCCCAATACGCCCTACAGCATGGCCGTACAATTGGCGGAAACCCTGCGCGCCCAGGTGCAGTCCGAGGCAATGCCGCAGTCGATAAGCCCGGAGGCCCCGCACCTGACCATCAGCATCGGTGCGGTCACGCTGGAGAACAGCCTGGGGGTATCCCCGAAATGGTTTGCCGAAACAGCGGATAAGGCATTGTTTGAATCAAAGCATGCCGGAAGGAATCTGGTGACGGCCCGCCATATTTCAATCAGTGGTTCCGCCACAGGCAATGATGTGGTGGGTTAGCCTTTCGTAATGCCGCGGGTGCCTTGCGCACCCCGGCTTCAGTTCAACAATTCAACCAGTTTTTTGCCGATTTTGTCCGGTGGAATCACAAAGTCCACGGCACCTGTTTCAGCGGCGGCCTTTGGCATGCCAAAGATCGCTGAGGACTTTTGGTCCTGGGCCATGGTTATTCCGCCCATGGACTTGATATGCCGGATTCCTTCCGCGCCATCCTTGCCCATGCCGGTCAGCACGACGCCGATGATCTGCCCCTTGAGCGGCCTGCTCAGGGATTTCATTGCCAGGTCAACGGATGGCTGGACGAAATTGATCCTTGCGCCTGCGGCCAGCACGACCCGGTGGTTCCCTTCCAGCAGGAGGTGGTATCCTCCGGGAGCAAGGTAGATATGCCCGGCCCGGAGAAATTCGCCATCTTCAGCCAAGGTCACAGGCATGGATGACACGGCTTCAATCCCCTTGGCAATCCGATAGTCCATGCCTTGGGGAATGTGCAGAACGACGACGACCGCCGCGTTCAGGCGGGGCAGGCCGGCAAACAACTTCCTGAGGGCAATCGGCCCCCCCGTGGACACTCCGATGATGACGATATTATTGTGACTCATGGCAGGGTGGTTCCTCATTCAGGAGAGTCGCGTAATACTTGACCATGTCAAGCAACTCCGAAGGGTTGAAAGGCTTGGTTACATAGTCGGTGACATAGATCTGAATCCCATCCATCTTGGCGTCGGGTTCCCGCTTTGCCGTGAGCATGAGAATCAGGTTGCCATCGTAGAGCCCCCTGGCCACGATTTCGCGAATGGTGTCCCAGCCATCCATGTCCGGCATCATGACATCCATGAGGATTATCCCCCTGAAGCCGGCCTCCAGTTGGTCCAGGCATTCTTTTCCACCTTCGGCAATCGCAATCGGGATATCTTCGGACTGAAAAAGAATCTCTACTGCTTCCCTGATGAATTCATTGTCATCGACGATCATCACTCTGGTATTCATGACGTTGTTGACTCCTTATTCGTATGTGTCACTAAACTGAGTTTCGCGGCAGGGTAAAATAGATGGTGGTCCCTTTGCCCCTTCCAGGGCTTTCCGCCCAGATCCTGCCTTGGTGATTGTGCACGATCCTCCTGCAGATTGAGAGACCAAGCCCCGGCTTAGCTGGTTCGTGGCGCGATTCGTCAACCTTGAAGAACTCGTCAAAGACGCGTTCTAGGTGTTCGGGAGCAAGGCCGATGCCATTGTCCCGTACCGCAACCGTAACATCTGTGGCTGTCTGTTTGGCAGTTATGCACACCACGCCCTGTGCCGGCGAAAAGCGCACGGCATTTGAAATCAGGTTGGTAAATAGCTGATTGAGCTGATCCGGTTCTGCGCGGACCACGACATCGGGTGCGATGGCATGCTCACAGGAGATGCTCCCGAAGTTTGCCGTGAGAAGCTCGGCCAGGGCGTTGGCAAGGACGATGCTCTTGCGTTTGTCCGAGGAAAGCATGGACGAGAGAGTGGCAAAATTCAAGGTTTTGTCCGTCAATTCATTGATCTGATGTGCATTGGCGCAACAGATATCGACCATCCTCTTCAGTTTGGGGTCAGAAAGCTGGCGACTGATGATGGGGAGCAGGGTAAACAGCGGGGTAAGGGGCGTTTTCAGGTCGTGGCCAAGCTGGACCATTACCGACTGGATCATCCCGGAATGTTGCAGCCGCACCTCAAGCCGCGTTTTCTCCTCTTCGATGCGTTTGCTTTCGGTAAGGTCGCGTATCGACTGTATGCTGCCGACCTGGTTGCCCTGATTGTCGAAAAGCGGCGAGGCCGTGCACGATACGAAGCGGGCGTCGCGATTGTTCAGCGGTGGCAGCACGACCTGGGTAAAGAGGGTGTTGTCTTCCTTTTGCACATACGAGTAGTGTGGGGTGAGGTCATAATCGTCTTTTCCCAGCAAGTCGATCAGGATCGGCCTGCGCACGCCGTAAAGCGGCAGCGCATACTCATAATCGCCCTTGCCCAGGATTTCCGCTTTTGCCACTCCGGTCAGCTTTTCCATGGCCCTGTTCCAGGCGATCACCCGCTTGTCCAGATCCACCGCAAAAGTGGCGTCCGGCAGGAACTCGACGATATTCAGCATCTGCTGGTAGGCGTCTTTTATCTTCTTTTCTGCGGCCTTGCGTTCCGTTATGTCCCGAAAGGTCCATAATCTGCCGTAATAACGTCCATCCGGCCCATGCAACGGCGCGGAATAGCGATCCAGTGTGGTGCCGTCAAGCAATACCATCTCATCCCGGCAGGTTTCGTGTTGGTGGGCGTAAAGGTATCCGACTCTCTCCAGAAAACTTTCTGGATCAACAACCCGGCCGGCAACAAATTCCAAGGCAAGCCTGTCATCCTTATTTTCCAGCAATTGGGGCGGGATGCCCATTATTTCAACAAACCGCCGGTTGTAGGAGAGTATGTTGGCATTTTCATCAACAACCAGAATCCCGTCAATGGAGGATTCCTGCTGCGCGGACAAAAGGATGTTGCGAAACACCAGTGCGTCTTCGGCAAGTTTGCGCTCGGTGATGTCGAGTATGACCCCGACCAGGCCCCCCACGCTGCCGTCACTTTCCTGGAAGGTGGCCTTGTTGAAAATTACGTCGCGCAAGGTGCCGTCGTGGTAAACGATGAAATCTTCGTAGACCTGCATGCCCGGGTTTTCGAACAGTTCCCGGTCCTGCTGGTGGTATCGGTCCGCCAGTTCCCGGAGCCAGAGTCCGTGAACCGTTTTTCCGGCAAGCTCGTCCTGGGACAACCCGACATAGGCCTCATAGGCCTTGTTGCAACCAAGGTAGCGGCCTGCCGCATCTTTGTAAAAAATGGGACTGGGGATGGTGTCGATCAGGGTTTGTAAAAAATTGAGTTGTGACTGCCGGACCGCTTCGGCCTTTTTTGCCTGGGCCAGGGCGCTGGTCAGGGCGTCAGCCTCTTTGTTGATCAATGCCCCCAGCTTGGCAACCAGTTCATTTGTCGAATCTTCCGGGGAGCGAGCCGTGAAGTCGCCAACCGAGATCCGGTTGAGGGTCTCATAGTGCTCACAGAGCCCGATGGCCATCTCATGGCTGTTGCCGATAATCTCCTGCATGTTTTCAGCCAGGTTGTTTAGGAGCAATTTCAGGGCATTGAAGAGCCTGCTGTCCGAAACAGTTGCGATACGTACCGTGGTATCACCTTTGGAGAGCCGGGCCAGTACCTCGAAAACCTCGAAAAATCCCTTGGCCGGTTCATGACCATGACCTTCCGATGCAAAAATCCGTGAGTGGGGTTGCGCCTGCAGGTTGTCGATAGTTTCCCGGACCAGGGTATCATCCATGGCTTGTCTGAAGATTTCACATACCAGACAGCGGCCTACCTTGTCAGAGAAGAGCGGTTGCCCCTCGCCATTGCAACGCGTGCCAGGCTCCAGCCAGCAACGCTTGGATTCCAGGCCATACACCGGGCATTCCGCTTCTTTGCAGTTGAAATATTCCCAGCAATTTAACCTGATGTTCATGGGGGCCTCACTTGCCGTACGTGGTCGCCGCTGGTCGCAGTCCACATCCTGGCCGTCAGAATCTGATCTGAACCGTTTTGCGATATCCCCCCTCCTGTTTCACTGTGAGCAGGGTTTTCTTGAGCCTGGTGCACCAGGCTCTTACATCGGCCTCGAAGGTGGGACAATCCGCCGTAACCTCCAAAATGTCGCCGCGCTGCATATCCGCGGCCAGGAGTGCCATCTTCAGGAGAGGCTGGGGACATTTGAGGCCTGTTGCATCAAGTGCTTTAACGGACATGAAAACCCCCTTGGTTGCCGGTTCGTAACTTCCTCCGCCAACACGGCGGACCTGGATTCGTATGGCTTTGTATGAACAGTCCGGAAACAAGGGCGAACCAGGATATGCCATCCGTGCAGCTACACCCTGAAGCTGCGTTTGCCCTGGGTTGACAGCCATGCGAACAGGCGGCCGGAGAGTTCGTGCAACGGCACGATCTCATCAACTCCACCCCTTGCTATCGCTTCTTTCGGCATGCCGAATACCACGCAGCTCTGCTCGTCCTGGGCCAGGGTATAGGCACCGGACTGATGCATCTCCAACATGCCGGAGGCACCGTCATCGCCCATACCGGTCATTATGACCCCGATGGCGTTTTTCCCGGCGCAGTTGGCTGCCGAGCGGAACAGGACATCCACCGATGGCCGGTGGCGGCTGACCGGAGGCCCGTCTGAAAGTTCCGTGATGTAGTTTGCGCCGCTCCTGTTAAGCAACAGATGGCGATTTCCGGGAGCCAGGTAGGCATGGCCCGGCAGCACTCGTTCACCATGTTCTGCCTCTTTTACGGCTATCTTGCACAGGCTGTCGAGGCGTTTGGCAAAGGTTTTGGTAAATGCTTCCGGCATGTGCTGGGTAATAAGGATGCCGGGGCAATCGGGCGGCATGTCCTTCAAAAACTCCTTCAGGGCTTCCGTGCCACCGGTCGATGCACCCAACAGGATAATTTTTTCGGTGGTGGCAAATGCGCACGCCCTGGATGGCAGGACGGCATCGGCAGTATTCTTCCGCTCCACCGTGCCGGAGGCGTGACGTAGCGTGCTTGTCCCGTGCAGTCGGGCCTTGGCTGCACAGCGAATCTTGCCGGCCAATTCCTCGGCATACTCCTGCAAGCCGTTACGGATATCGATCTTCGGCTTGGTGACGAAATCAATCGCGCCCAGTTCCAGGGCGTGCAGGGTGATGGCAGAGGATTTTTCCGTGAGCGACGACACCATGACAACCGGCATGGGGCGCAGTCGCATCAGTTTTTCGAGAAACACCAGGCCATCCATCTTTGGCATCTCCACGTCCAGGGTCAGGACATCGGGGTTGAGCGCCTTGATCTTTTCCCGCGCCACCAGCGGATCAGAGGCGGTGCCAACCACCTCCATGTCGGGTTGCTTATTGATGATCTCGCTCAACAGGCTTCGAATGAGGGCTGAATCATCGATGACAAGCACTTTAATAGACATATTTGCCCCTTGTATCTTTGCCACGGTTGCGTGTCCGGCAAAATGCCGGGGGGTTATTGTTCATGAACTGCACTCCGGTGCCTCGCCTCGGTTGAATGTCGGAGAGCGACACATTCTGAGTTTTGTGGACCATAAAAGTCAAGCCTCTTGAAGCATTTCCACGGACAAAGCCTTGGTGCGGATCTTTTTCACAAACACTTGCCCGGTACGTGGCGAAAAAATCACCTTGCGCGGATACACATCCCCTATATCCACAGCCACCACTTGAATGTCCCTGTTGTTCAGATAGCCCAGGGCAAAATCGGCATTCTGCCTGCCGACATCACTCATCCCGTCCATTACCCTCCCCGCGCCGACCACCTTCGCCTCCAGGTCGGAACGCTTGCCACCTAGTTTGATGTAGTGGGTGAGCAGCAGCTCCATGGCATGGGTGCCATATCTGGCGGAAGGGTCCGTCAGCAGCCCCTGTTCCCGCTTGACCCCGGGCAACATGAAGTGATTCATGCCCCCCACGCCGTTAACGCGGTCATAGATACAGACGGAAACGCATGATCCCAGCACGGTAGAAATCAATATTTCGCTGTCAGTAACATGATATTCCCCAGGGAGTATTTTGACTGCACTGGCATTAAACGTACGGTCAAAATACGTCCTTTTGGAGAAATGCAGACCGCTTTCCATTTGAATTCACTATCTCCGCTGTTAGAAAACAAACACTTTCCGCTCCGTCTGATCACTTCTTCCGGGAGCTGCATGTATTAGGTAAACGAGTCAAGCTTCGGTCGCATCCCGCATTCCCACCCCACGTGTCGAATATCAACCATGTCACACCCTGGCCCTTATAAACAGGATCACCTGCTAAAACTCTTTCCAGTCGTCGTCGGATTCGGTGGCTGATTGTGCGTATGCTTCGTGTGATCCCTGTTTTTTGAGCGGTTTCGGCGCAGCAATCTGCCTGCTCGTTTTAGGATTGCTTTTAGACTGCTTCGCTTCGATCTTGTGGACGGATTTTTCCGCCACGATCCTTTGGGTTCCGGCCGCGTCATTTTCCAGTTTGAAGCGGGTAACGACCTGGACCAACTGCATGGCCTGCTCTTCCAGGGATTCGGCTGCGGCAGCGGCCTGTTCCACAAGGGCGGCGTTCTGCTGGGTCACGTCGTCCATCTGGGTAATGGCCGTATTTACCTGTTCGATGCCGCTGGACTGCTCCAGGGAGGCGGCGGAGATCTCGGCCATGATATCGGTCACCCGCTTGATGCTGATGACGATCTCCTGGGTGGTATGTCCGGCCTCTTCCACCAGCTTGCTGCCGTCCTGGACCTTACCGACCGAATCCTCGATCAGGGATTTGATCTCCTTGGCTGCTGCCGCACTGCGCTGGGCCAGGCTGCGCACCTCGGCGGCCACTACGGCGAAGCCGCGCCCCTGCTCACCGGCCCGGGCCGCTTCGACGGCAGCGTTCAGCGCCAGGATGTTGGTCTGGAAGGCAATCCCGTCGATCACGCCGATAATGTCGGCAATTTTGCGGGAACTGTCGGTGATGGACTCCATGGTACGAACAACCTTGGTGATGACTTCGCCACCCTTGACTGCCACGCTGCTGGCGCTGATCGCCAGTTGGTTGGCCTGCTGGGCGTTGTCGGCGTTCTGTTTGACCGTCGAGGTCAACTCTTCCATGCTGGAGGCGGTCTCTTCCAGGGCCGATGCCTGCTCTTCGGTACGCTGTGACAGGTCGGCATTGCCGGCAGCGATCTGTTCGGTGGCGGTCGCAATGGAGTCGGCGCCGTTCCTTACCTCGCCGACGATCCTGGCCAGGCCACTGGTCATTTCTTTCAACGACGCCAGGAGGTGCCCGGTTTCGTCATTGCTATCGACCTCAATATGCACGGTAAGATCGCCGGCAGCGATCTGCTCCGAAACGTCGATGGCTTTGTCGAGGGCCACCTTGATCCGGCGGGCCACCAGCCAGGCAAAGAGAAACACGATAACGGACAACAGGGCCGTGGCGCCGAGGATCTGCCACCGCATCTTTGCCACCTCCGTTTTGACGTCGTCAACGTAGATGCCGCTGCCGACGACCCAATTCCACTCCTTGACGAGCTTCACATAGGATATCTTGTCGACGGGCTGGGAAGCGCCCGGTTTTTCCCACTGATAGGCAACCGTGCCGCCTGCTTCATTGTCCTTGGCCACCCGGGCAAACGCCACGAAGATCTGTTTGCCGTGGGGATCCTTGATATCGGAGGCGTTTTTGCCGACCAGTTCCGGTTTGACACCATGCATCAGGATCTTCGGTTCCAGGTCGTTGACCCAGAAATACTCGTCGCCGTGGTAGCGCAGGTCCTTGATGTTTTGCAATGCCTGCGCCTTGGCCTCTTCAACGCTTACCTTGCCTTCCCTGGCATCCTTGACGTGGCTTTCGATCAACGAGTGGGCAGTCTCCACCACCCCTTTTGTCGCCCACATCTTTTCATCCATCAGGTGCCCTTCCATGTAGGGGAGGACATAGAAGAGCACCCCCAATACCAGCAGTACGATGGTGGTGATCGAGATGCTCAGGATCTTCGACAGGATGGTCCAGTTTTTGAATGCCTTGATTTTCATGGTGGCTCCGCCTTTCTTGTTTATGTAATCAGTTCGTATGGTCGATGATCTGCATCTCGTCGCTGCTCATCAGCTTTTCGATGTCAACCAGGATCAGCATTTGCTCGTTGATGGTGCCGAGGCCGGTAATATAGTCGGTATCCAGCGCGGCGCCCATTTCCGGGGCCGGCTTGATCTGCTCCGGCGCCAGCGCGACCACGTCGGAAACCCCGTCCACTACCATACCGATGACCCTTTCCAGGACATTCATGATAATGACGACCGTGAATTCGTGATAGGTGGGTTCGCCTGCCTTGAACTTGATGCGCATATCGACGATCGGGACTATCACGCCGCGCAGGTTGATGACCCCCTTGATGAAATCAGGGGCATTGGCAATGTGGGTGACGGTATCGTAGCCCCGGATCTCCTGCACCTTGAGAATGTCAATGCCGTACTCCTCTTCGCCCAGGGTGAAGGTGAGATATTCCGAGGTCAGGGTGTTCCGGTTTTTGTCTGCTGCTTGGTCTGACGGCATGCTTTGCGTACCTCCTGGCGAGTATCGTTATGGGGCTGTAACCGTGTTTCTGCGCATCTCAAGCAAAGAACCGACATCCAGGATCAGGGCTACCCGCCCATCACCAAGGATTGTGGCTCCAGCCGTCCCCTCGACTTTACGGTAATTTGTCTCGATGCTCTTGATAACCACCTGGTGCTCATCCAGCAGGGCATCGACCAGCACGGCCGCTTTCTCACCCTCCACGTCCACCAGCACCAGGATCCCTTGCTCCGGATCAGTGACCTGCGTCTCCAGGTGAAACAGTTCATGGAGCGCAATAATCGGGATGTAGTCGCCACGGACATGGATTACCCGCTTGCCGTTGACGCTCTTGATGCCGTTAGCCGCGGGCTGGAGGGATTCGATGATGGCGTTGAGCGGAATGATGAACTTTTCGCGGCCGACAGCGACCGAAAGCCCGTCCAAAATGGCCAGTGTCAAGGGGAGGCTGACCGTGACCCGCGTCCCTTTGCCCTGCTCCGAGGTGATCTGAACCCGGCCGCCGATGGACTGGACGTTTTTCAACACCACATCCATGCCCACGCCGCGGCCGGAGATGTCGGTTATCGCCTCTGCAGTGGAGAAGCCCGGAGCGAAGATCAGTTGCCAGACCTCCTCGTCGCTCATGCCGTCAGAGACGGAGATGCCGCGTTCAGCGGCTTTGCTCAGAATTTTGCCGCGATTCAGTCCGGCGCCGTCGTCGATGACGTCGATCACAATTCTGCCGCCGATCTGCGAAGCGCGCAGGGTGATGGTTCCGGTCGGTTCTTTCCCGTTGGCAATGCGCACTGCTGGTGTCTCCAGCGCATGATCCATACAGTTGCGGACCAGGTGAGTGAGCGGGTCGGTAATCTTCTCTATCAGTCCCTTGTCCAGTTCGGTCGAGTCGCCCACGGTCTTCAACTCCACCTGTTTGCCCAGTTTTGCGGCCAATTCCCGCACCATGCGGGGAAAACGGCTGAAAACAACGCTGATCGGCACGAGGCGGATGGACATGACGCTCTGTTGCAGATCACGCGTTGTGCGCTCCAGTTGCAACAGGCTGCGATGAAGGTTTTCGTGGAGCACCGGGTCCAGAGAGGCCGCTGTCTGGGCCACCATGAGCTGGGTGATTACCAGCTCGCCGACCTGGTTGATCAGCTGGTCGACCTTGGCTACCCCGACACGGATCGACGAT
>Ga0172380_10004163_pt1 | contig 18924 bp, 18 predicted proteins | sample Leawe162metaG_FD_119747 | JGI IMG/M metagenome (GOLD analysis project Ga0172380, IMG submission 119747) | Leachate microbial communities from a municipal landfill in Southern Ontario, Canada - Leachate well 162 metaG | ecosystem: Engineered > Solid waste > Landfill > Unclassified | place... | reverse complement strand
GTGGTAATACCGTTGCCACGGTTCAGCACGATAGTGCGACCGTTGCTGACCGCAGTTGTTGTAACAACCACCTCGGTTGTAGCTACGGTAATCGTACGACCGCCTGCTGTCGTCCCAACCACGGCTGGAACGGTGACTGCGGTTGTAGCGATTGCGATCACTACGGTTGTAACGGCGATCGTGTTGATAGCCGTACTTGCGATCATGGCGGCGATCGTACCGCGGACCGCGGTTGTAGTCACGATCGCTGTAAACGAGATGCATCCCGTTTACATTGACGATGATCTGCTGATTGCGATCACGCGCCACTGCATCGTTCGGCAAGCCGAACGCAAACAGCAGGAACAGTACTGCAAAGAACAACACCAAATTCTTCATGCTCCTAACTCCTGCTCATTGGTGGAACATTTACAATACAAGAAGAATATCGTTTGTCAATCTGTCTCTCGCTGACCCTGCCGTATGGACAGGTGATGACATAGACCCACTGTTCTTTCACTGATGACGGTACCTACTGTCATATAAAAAGCCGATTAGGAATACTTTCCTAACCGGCTTAATCACGTCTCCGCAAAGCTCCCTATCGTCGGTCTCGGCAATCCTGCCGAAACACGAACGACGTGGTTCCTCGCGAATGCGAGGATTCCTTCACCTGTCCCTTGAACTCGCGACGTTCGTTGCCACCGCGACTATCGCAGTACTTGCTGTGCCTTTCGGCGAGAGGAACAGTGGCAGTGAGCGTGACCTTGTGCAACGCTGCACCCAGTAACCCGCCACCATCGCCCGTCGAAGTGCTGCGCACCGTGAGATGCGTATTCGCACACCCCACCGAGAGAAGAGCGAGGATGAAAATCGTATAGATTCTCATCACTCACGCCCTGGCCGTGAGGACGGACCGTTGCGACGGATACCCTGCGGCGGCATGACCTGTCCGCCGAACTTGTTGCAGGAAGCCCGCTGTTCGATGCGGACTTCGTAGCCACCGTAACGGAAGTCGCGTTCGGAAGTGCGGGATTGCGAACGTGTTTCCTGGTGACCTTCGCCATCGCATGAGGCGAATTCCTGCACTCGCTGGAGCGATGTTGCGGCACGGAGCGCGTAGTCGCCCGGCTCCGGACCACCCCCACTTTGCGGATGATACCCGCCGTAGTTGGAGTGACCCATGGGACGACCGTTGTAACTGCCGCCTGTTGCACACGCAGTCAGTAAACTGACTGCCAAGAGGATCAGGATGGAACGAATATATACGTTCATATGCCCTCCCAGGGCGTGTTAGAGAACAGACTTTCTCCAACATTTTACCATTCTTATAAAGTTTGTCAATACCCTGTATACCGCACAGAATATGGGGATTTGGGGTACTCCAAATGCTATACTGGTGCAAGTCATGCCTCGTTTTGATGACTCCGCTACAAATGCACAGGTTAGCACACTCCACCGCAATGAAGAGGAGCGACTTGTTGCTGCCCTTGCCTCTCGCCAAGGGATTCCCTATGTGAACTTATTTGAAACACCAATTGATCTCGCTGCCCTCCGTATCCTCACCGAGACTGAGTCCCGAAGTGGAGAACTAGCAATCTTTGCACAGAAAGGACCTGAAGTGCATGTTGCTATCAGGAATCCTAATCATCCTGGAGTTCCTGATATCACCAAGAAGCTTGAGGATGCGCGCCAGACTCCAGTCTTCCATCTCGCATCATTTCCGAGTATTACACACGCTTGGGAGCGGTATAAAGAGACCCAGCATATCTTGGCACATGCAGGAGGCGTACTTGATGTTGACTATGAGCTCATTGAGAAATTCATGACGGAAATCACGTCACATCTCGATGTAGGTGCACGTGTTGCCACAGCGGAACGTGAGAACAGCCCGACGCGGACAAGTAATGTCATTGCGCTTATCTTTGGTGGTGCACTTGCACTAGAAGCATCTGACATACACATTGAACCTGAACAGGTCGCAACCCGTGTGCGCTACCGTATCGATGGTGTGTTGTGGGACGTGTGCGATATTCAGCATGATCTCGCCCTCCATATCACTTCTCGTCTGAAATTGCTTTCTGGACTTAAGCTCAATCTCCGCAAGGCTGCACAAGACGGACGATTCACGTTTCGTCTCAGTTCACGCGAGATTGAAATACGTACTTCTGTTATCCCTGGTGGCTTTGGCGAATCAGTCGTAATGCGTCTTCTTGATCCATCTGCTGCAAAACTTAAACTTGATAGTCTCGGACTCAATGCAAAGCTTCGTTCTGTTATTGACGAAGAACTCGCGCGCCCTAATGGTGCAATTCTCACCACGGGTCCAACAGGCTCGGGAAAGACCACTGCACTCTACACATTCCTTGTTACTATCAACTCTCCTGAGCTTAAAGTTGTTACCATTGAAGATCCTATCGAATACAAGCTTCCTGGAATCGTACAGACACAGGCAACAAAAGGTTTCTCATTTGATCAAGGTCTGCGCGCCATGTTGCGACAAGATCCTGACGTCATTCTTATCGGTGAGATTCGCGATCGTGAGGTGGCTGACACCGCCATACATGCAGCGCTTACGGGACACCTTGTGCTTTCGACACTCCACACCAATAGCGCGGTCGGTGCCTTCCCTCGACTTATCGACATTGGTATTGATGCGCGCATGCTCGGCAGCGCAATTAACGTGGTGTTGGGACAACGACTTGTACGTACACTCTGCGAGAAATGCAAAACCGAGCGTGAGATGACCACTGAAGAACAAAAGCTTGCGCAACGAATACTCCAGACACCTCTTGCGATACATACCACCTTTGATGCAAAAGGCTGTGATGCATGTAGTCAGAGCGGGTATAAAGGTCGCATTGGCGTGTTTGAAGCGGTGCGTATGGATACCGCTGTTGAAGCGGCTATACTCAATGATCCACGTGAATCAGTCATCAGAGAAGCGGCTGCACACCAGGAAATACCTACCATGCAACAAGACGGAGTGATGAAGGTACTTGCAGGAATTACTACCTTTGATGAGATCGGGCGTGTACTCGATCTCATGCATACCGATAGATAGAGCCTGGACAAAACCATACACTGCTCTTCTTAGCATTTTGTGTAGGGTTTTGAGACCTGCTTCAGAAAAACCCCAAGGCACAGAGTGCCTTGGGGTTTTTCTGATAGAGCATCGAGAATGTCTGGGGTCAAGATGCGCAAATACACATCTGTGCTATATTCGAAATAACGTTCTTTGAGTCGAGTACAGAACCCTCTACGCAATAGCTTCCGTGAAGAAGTGACGCTCCAAAACTAAGGAATACCCCAGTGGTCACGCTCAAAGGCGGGTACCAAAATACCCTCATCTTGAGCGCCAAGTATTGCGTAGAGGGTTGTGGATTCGACCCTCTTCTGAAAAAGAAAAATACTCGGAGACATGTCCGAATGCAAGAACGATTAGGATGATTGTAGCATACGACTAATCTTTGTCAATACCTCCTCTCAGGAGGCCTTTTCATATACAATGGTACCTATATGAGCGAGGAATTGCATGAAAAAAGCACGGCACCAGCCTCCTTTACGCGTGATGGCGCTGGAAACCTTGATCAGACACTCCGTCCACAGAGCTGGGAGGAATATGTAGGGCAAGAAAAGATAAAAGAGAACCTTCGTATCTTGCTCACCGCCGCTCGCGAACGTGGGCATGCTGCAGAGCACATCCTTCTCTATGGACCACCAGGTCTTGGGAAGACAACGCTTGCACACCTTGTGGCAAAGACACTCGGCACCAATATGCGCACCACTTCAGGGCCTGCAATAGAACGTGTTGGTGACCTTGCAGCGATTCTCACCAACCTTTCTCCAGGAGACGTCCTCTTTATCGACGAGATACACCGTCTTTCAAAATCGATTGAGGAGGTTCTTTATCCTGCAATGGAATCAGGGGTCCTCGATATCATCATCGGCAAGGGTCCTTCGGCGCGCACTGTGCAACTTGAACTTCCACCCTTCACACTCGTTGCCGCAACGACCCGAATCTCCCTTCTTTCTGCACCGCTTCGATCCCGCTTCTCAGGTGGTACGTTCCGCCTTGAGTTCTATAGTGATGATGAGATTGCACGCATCCTCGAACGATCCGCATCTCTGCTTGCGGTACCCATTGACACTCCCCTTCGCACCCAAATCGCGAAGCGTTGTCGTGCAACACCACGTACCGCAAACTATCTTTTAAAGCGTTGTCGCGACCTTGCACAACTTGAGGCAATACCGCTTGATTCAGAAATTGTTAATCGCACATTTGAACTTCTGGAAATTGATCCACTCGGCCTCACGGGTCCCGACCGTCGACTTCTTGAAGCAATCATTCAAAAGTTTAATGGTGGTCCTGTGGGACTCAATACCATGGCTGCTTCAACAGGTGAAGAAATGGCAACTATTGAAGATGTCATCGAACCATATCTCATTCGACAAGGTCTCCTAGAGCGAACTCCAAGAGGTCGCGTGGCAACAGCGCACGCATACACGCACATACAGTAATCATCCGATTATGTCTGGCCATAACAAATGGAGCAAAATAAAGCATAAGAAAGCAGCGAGTGATTCTCAAAAGAGTAAGCTCTTTTCTAAGCACGCGAGCTTCATTGCGGTGGAGTCGCGCAAGGCGAAGGGCGACCTTGGAGCACCTGGGCTTATTGCGGCTATTGATCGCGCAAAGAAAGACTCAATGCCGAAGGACAATATTGATCGCGCGGTCGCAAAAGGAAAGAGTGCGGATGGAGCATCACTTACCGAAGTCATCTATGAGACCTACGGTCCTGGAGGTATCGCCATCATGATCACTGCAGTGACCGATAACACCAATCGCACAACACAGGAGGTCCGACACCTACTTAGCAAGAATGGCTACGCGCTCGGAACGGCAGGATCTTCTGCCTGGGCCTTCGTAAAAACAGCGGAGGGATATGTACCAACAAGTCCTGTTGAGCTTACTGACGGTGATGGAGAAAAGCTTTCGCTCCTTATTGAAGCACTCGAGGAGCATGATGACGTACAGGATATCTTTACCAGTGCCGACACTCCTCACGCAGAATAGGTTATGCGTGTACTTGCACTGGATCCTGGGTACGATCGCCTTGGCGTTGCCGTATTAGAAAAAAGAGATAGTAAGGAGCATCTACTCTTCTCATCTTGCATCAGTACCGACAAGACAGCCCCTTTCCCCGATCGTCTGTTGGCCATAGGAGAGGCTATAGATACTCTTCTCAAAGACCATGCACCGAATGCGCTAGCGCTCGAGACACTCTTCTTTAATAAGAATGTAAAGACCGCTATTGGCGTCGCTGAGGTGCGTGGTCTTTGTATTTTCCTTGGCAAACGACACCAGTGCGCCATCTACGAATTCAGTCCACAAGAGATAAAAGTTGCTACGACAGGCTATGGAAAAAGTGATAAAACTTCCATGATTGCCATGGTGAAGCGTCTTGTCCCAAGTGCGCCACAAAAAGCTCACGACGATGAATATGACGCTATTGCTGTCGGTATAACAGCACTTGCAATACATGGCTCAAAATAAGGCTTTTTTATATACACAAAACCAGCAATCCTCTCGGTTGCACAATCAAGAAACATCTGTTACAACGATACAGAAAAAATAATTATGCACATGGCACACGATATGATCCTTGAAGAAGAATTTATTCTCGGCGGAGCGCTTGATGAGGAAGAGGAGCCCGAGGAAGCTGAGGAGGGTGAAGCTACGATTGACGACGAGCTTCTTGGTGAACTTGGTGATGGTGCCGCTGAGGATGACGAACTCATTGCTGCTGAAATTGACCCGCTGTTAAAGGCTGATGAAACAGGATTTGGCGAGATAGGTGATCATGATGATCCTGAGAAAGAGCATGCTTCCCTTGAAGATGATGAAGACGATGAAGAGGACATGGACTACGACTCTTTTGATGATCGCGACGAGATGTGACCAGAAAATAAGGAGGGTTCCCGACTATATTTTCTGAGTCCGTCTGAAAACACTATTCCTAATGTGTTTTCGGACGATGCCACAAAAAACTGCCACACTACTCCGTAAGCAGCGCAAGTGGGAGCTTTTTACGATTCAAGCGAAGTAGAAAATCTAATGAGTGGACAGTTCCTGTAAGGAATATGATTTCTGAGTCCGTCTGAAAACACTATTCCTAATGTGTTTTCGGACGATTCAATAAAAGCCACCCTTCTCGGGTGGCTTTTTATGTTCCGTTTATGGCAACAGCCTTACAAACCTGCGCTTCCCTATCTTAAGTACAAGCGGTGCTTCGAGTTTCTCAGGAAATTCAGAAAGCTTCTCTTCAGTATCTGCAACACGAACACCTCCCGCATCTATCAATCGACGAAGCTCAGTCTTTGAGGGAACTAATCCATGACGGATGAGGTTTTCGACGTATGGGGCCGTGATCTCAGGCACATCCTCTGGCACATGCTTCTTCTGAAATGTTTCGATAAAGACAGATTCTGCTTTTGTTGCATTTTCTTCTCCGTGATACATCCGCACAATCTCTCGCGCGAGCTTCATTTTAATATCACGTGGATTCACCCCCTGCTCCAATTCTGTCTTAATAAGCGCAATATCCTCAAGTGGAACGCGTGTACAGGTTGTGAAATAGGTGACAATCTCATTGTCTGCCATACTCATCACTTTTCCGTACATGTCAGTCGGATCCATGGTTAAGCTAATGGTATTTCCCCAGCTGGAACTCATCTTACGTCCGTCGGTGCCATTTATAAGTGGGTTGGTGACAATGTCTTGCGGTTGCTGTCCAAAACGCTCCTGAAGTGCCCGCCCCGCAAGAATGTTGAAGCGCTGGTCGGTACCGCCCACTTCAACATCTGCTTGAATTGCAACACTGTCATACCCTTGCATAAGGGGGTACAGCACTTCGCGGAGTGATACTCGCTTTCCTGAATCAAGACGACGTTTGATATTGTCACGTGCAATGAAGTCAGATACTGAGAACGCATCGGCATGTGCAGCAACATCGTGATAACTAAGTGGTGCAAGCCATTCAGTATTATGGCGGAATTCTACCTTGTCGATATCGAGTATCTTTGCGATCTGTGCGTAGTAGGTCTTCTTGTTCTCGTCGATCGTTTCCTGAGACAACATCGGGCGCTCTGCGTCCTTGTCTGAAGTATCACCAATGACGCCAGTGAAATCGCCCACAATAAAGACGATCTGGTGACCCAGCTCCTGAAAATCGAGAAGTTTGAGGAGTGGGATGGTGCGTCCGAGGTGGATATTTGCACTTGTTGGATCGATTCCGAGTTTGATACGCAATCGTTTACCTGACCGTAGGCGCTTTTCGAGACTCTCACGATGAATCACCTCTTCAACACCGCGTGTGAGAAGTTCCTGTATCTTCTTTTCATCAACAATAACCTCCATGATATGAAATACTCTATCACATTCCGCGTATGGGAATAGGGTGCTAGTATTGAGGGACTATGCAGGCTGTATCAAAATATATACGCCGTTGGTTCAAGAAACATGGACACACGGTCTTGGTTGACGTTTTTATTGGCGTTTTTGCCCTTGGACTCCTCATTGGAGGTGCTCTTCTTGTTTGGGTAGCCACCCTTGATATACCCAACCTTTCTTCCTTTGAAGAACGAAGGGTTCTTCAGTCGACAAAGATATACGACCGAACAGGCGAGGTGCTTCTCTATGACCTCCATCAAGACGTCCGTCGCACTATTGTTCCTTACGACAACATTTCGCGTCACATCAAAAATGCGACTGTGGCCATCGAGGATGACACATTCTTTGAACATAGGGGTATTCGACCAATTCGTACACTCAAGGCGGTCTTTGACAACCTTATGACGGGCGACCTACTTGGCGGACAAGGTGGCTCTACCATAACGCAACAGGTGATTAAAAACTCAATCTTGCAACGTGAAAAAACCCTGACACGCAAGATAAAAGAATGGATACTTGCACTTCGCCTCGAGCAGGTACTTACAAAGGACGAAATTCTCGGACACTATCTCAATGAATCCCCCTACGGTGGTACCATTTACGGAGTTGAGGAGGCTTCACTCTCTTTCTTTGGGAAACCTGCGTCGGATGTGACCCTTGCTGAGGCAGCATATCTCGCTTCTCTTCCACAGCTCCCAACCTACTACTCACCATACGGTTCTCATATTGACGACCTTGAGCGACGCAAAAACCTCGTACTTGAACGCATGCTCGCCAATGAGTTCATTAATCAGGATGAGTACGACGTGGCGATGAGTGAACGTGTAGAATTCAAACCGCAGTCAGCGACGGGTATTCGTGCTCCACATTTTGTGTTCTATATACGCGAGCAACTCGTTAAGCTCTATGGTGAGGAGTCTCTCGCTGAGATGGGTCTCAAGGTGACCACAACACTTGATTGGGAACTTCAGGAGAAGGCAGAGGATATCGTGCGAGAAAAGGCTCTCTATAACGCAGAGGCATTCAATGCAGAAAATGCTGCACTTGTTGCTACTGACCCAACGAACGGTGACATCCTTGTTATGGTCGGCTCTCGAGATTATTTCGATGAAGAGATCGACGGTAACTTCAACATCGCACTTGCAGAACGACAGCCAGGTTCGTCGTTTAAACCATTTGTGTACGCAACCGCCTTCAAGAAGGGTTACACTCCTGAGACTGTGGTGTTTGACCTTAAAACACAATTCTCAACACGATGTTCACCCGACAACTTCACCTCAGAGAATAATTGTTACTCTCCTGACAACTACGACCACCAGTTTCGTGGTCCTGTAACCTTTAAAAATGCCCTTGCGCAATCCTTGAACGTCCCTGCTGTGAAAGCACTCTATCTTGCGGGTATTGATGAATCCTTGAAGACTGCACGCGATCTTGGCATCACGACACTGACCCACCGTGACCAATATGGACTCACATTGGTGCTTGGAGGTGGTGAAGTGAAACTCCTTGAAATGGTGGGTGCCTACGGCGCATTTGCAAACGAGGGGGAGCGCGCCGAACTTACTGGCATACTACGAATCGAGGACAACCATGGAAATGTGCTTCAAGAAGCAGAGCCGAAACTGAGTCGAGTACTTGATCGTGATATCACACTTCAAATTTCTGACATACTCTCCGACAATGTAGCGCGTACACCGCTCTTTGGAGCAAACTCCGTCCTTTATTTCCCTGGTCGAGATGTTGCAGCGAAGACGGGAACCACAAATGATAAACGTGACGCATGGATTGTGGGATACACTCCAAATCTTGTTGTTGGCGCATGGGCTGGAAATAATGACAACACTTCCATGAACGAAATATCGGGTCTTATCATCACTCCACTCTGGCGCGATTTCATGGATGTCGCTCTTGAAAAACTTCCGGTAGAAACATTTGCAAAAGCGCCGCGTACACCCGACAGTATAAAACCAGTACTTCGTGGTGTTTGGTTTGACCCTTCCGAACTAGTGATTGACGATCTTGAAAACGGCGGTCGTATTGATGTGGAACAGGCTGTGTTGGGAGCACACTCAATCCTCTACTTCGTAAATAAAGATGATCCACGCGGAGAAAGTCCTACTAATCAGAGAGATCCTCAGTTCTCTCTTTGGGAATATCCTGTATCCCTCTGGAAAGCACGGATCCTTGGAGCACAAGGAGCGTCTTCAGATGACTAGTTTCCAACTAAAGTATCTCTTTAGGAACATTACGAGGGCCAAGGACATCCGCCATAGTCTTGAGTATTTCCTTCTTCTTAAGAAGAATTTCTGTTTTTAGAATACCTGAGACAGCAACAGTGAGTATTTGGGTATGTGGCGCATATGAGCATTGTTCGGGGCGTATTGCCCTGCCAAGGGTGTCTTCAACGGCATTCACAAAGGCTTGGGTGACTGTCTTTTGGGGAGCGCGGAGTGTTGCTGCATATTTAGTAAAAAGATTCTTAACATGCACGATTCCCTGACCTCTTTGCTTCTTCATATAGTAGCGAAACTACTTATTCATTGGCATAACTAGGTAGCGAAGTGAACGATCGTGTACATTCTCGATCACCATAGGTCGCCCAATGCCTGCGCATTTGAGACGAATACTCTCATCAGCTATGTGTGGCACCGCCTCGTGTATATAACGCTGATTGAAATTAAGTATAAGGTCTTCCCCCTCAATACTTGCTGGTATCGACTCTGTGGTCGCTCCAGACTCACCGCTCTGTGCTGAGAGTGTGAAGGTGCCTCCTGATATAGTAAGAGTGAGCTGCATAAACTTATTAAGGAAGATGTTCGTCTTCTTTAAAGCCTGCGCGAGATCCTTAGTGAGTAAGGTCACGTTTGTTTTGTATTCCTTTGGAATTATCTGTTCATAATCTGGGAAGGTCCCTGTTACAAGACGCGACGTGATGTAGATGTCATCAACTTTGAGCGCACACTGATTCTCACTTACGTACATGGTGATATCTCCATTAGTAAGCTCTGCGACTCGAGCAAGCTCAAGAGCGTTTTTGTGGGGGATAAGGATGGGATCTGAGAGTGATATATTCTTTTGAGGCACTGTCTTTTCCATAAGACGAAATGAATCTGTTGCAACAAACGTGAGTGAATGTTCTTTTTTTTGATAGATATACACACTTCCAAGCTCTGGCTTTATAGAAGATTGAGAAGCGGTGAATGCTGCTGTTTTTACCCCAAGCGCAAATAATGCACCTTGAATGGTAATTGGATTACCTTGTTGCTTTGGGATGCTTGGAAACTCATCTGCTGAAACAGTCTTCAGTTCAGTTTTTGATGATTTTGATTCTATATGAAGAACATCCCCTTCAGTAGAAAGTGTTATGGATGTTTGTGTAAGTAGGTTTATGGTCTGAAGTAGTATTTGCGCAGGCACCGCAACAATCCCAGGCTCTTCTTGGGTAACCTTGAGTGACCCTTCAATACCAATCTCGAGGTTAGTACCACGCACAAAAAGAATATTGTCTTTTGCTTCAAGAAGAACACATTGTAGTACAGGCAGTGTAAGGTGCTTGGTACTTACACGCGACACTGTTTCTAGCACTTGTTTAAAATTCTTCGTATCTAGTGTGATGTGCATAAGTGGTTTTCTTCTTTTTAAAACGTTATTCGTTATTAGCTATGTGGATGTGTGGATGAGGTGAAAATATCCTTTATATACATGGTCTTTTTAAGGATTCACTCTGCGTAACCTTGTGTGCAACTGTTTAGATTAAGGTGTGTAAATATAATCTTTAATCGTACTGTACACACGAAGTCTTATTTGTCGGCACCTTCTCTACAAAGACCACAACAGTTAGTACCACTCCTTTCCACACTAATCAGATGCGTAAAAAGAACTTCTCCACACCCATCACCTACTTAAGCAGTAAGCGTAGCTGTGAGACCTCCTCTTCAAGTTCAGGGTTGTTCTTGACCTCATGTTTTATTTTTTCACATGAGTGAATCACTGTCGTGTGGTCGCGACCACCAAGTTTTTGTCCAATCGCAGGATATGAGACTTGGAAATCCTCACGAAGAATATACATAATAAGCTGACGCGGTTTCACAACCTCTTTGCGGCGAGTCTTTTCATAGATACTCGCAGGATCAATATCAAAGTAACGAGCAACCTTATCAACAACATCTGAAACAGCAAGTGATTTTCGTGGTCGCGTGCTGTTTCTAATAAGTACCTTCACTTCGTTTAGTGTTAGGGTACGTCCAAGAAGTTGTGATTGGCACAAAATAGTGTTGAGTGCGCCTTCGAGCTCACGGATATTCCCTTCAATAGTCTCTGAGAGGTGCTGCACCACATCATCTCCTAGAGAGAGACTATTTTGCGCCGCTTTCGACTTCAAAATAGCACCACGAGACTCAATGTCAGGCTGTGGGATATCAACTATCATACCTTGTGCAAAGCGTGACTGAAGACGTTGCTCCATATTTGACATCAAAGCAGGGTGCACATCGCTGGAGAAGACAATTTGTTTGTTGTTGTCGTGGAGTGCGTTAAAAAGATGGAAGAGTTCCTCTTGCGTCTTTTCCTTATTCATAAGAAATTGCACATCGTCCATGATAAGTACGTCGTACTGTCGGTATTTATCCTTGAAATTATTCGCGGTACCACTCTGGAGTGAGTTCATGTAGTCGATAGTGAAGCGCTCACTCGTTACATAAAAAACCTTCTTACCAACACGCTTCAGCTGGTTACCAATTGCTTGTATGAGATGGGTCTTTCCATGCCCTGTTTTTCCATATATAAAAAGTGGGTTATAGGCGATACCAGGCTTAGCAACCACAGTTTTTGCAGCAGCGTGCGCAAGTTCATTGAAAGGACCAACAACAAAGGTGTCAAAGATATACTTCGGATTTAGATTATCATTCTTATTGATGTAGTACTCATCAAGCGGAAGCGCAGCATTCACCACCTGCTTCTTTGAACCCTCTTGCCTTCGATCAGCACGCTGAATAACAGCATATTCAATGCTTCTCGCGTGCGGTGTGAGATCACGGAGTGTCTTAAGGATAAGGTTTTGGAACTTATCAGCAACCCAGTCACGTACAAATACACTTGGTACCCCTAACGTTACCGTACCATCCTCAAGAGAGACGATATGAGTGTCGCGAAACCAAGTCTTAAAGTTCGCAGAGGTGATAGAAAGCTCGATACTCACCAATGCATCGTCCCAAAGTTTCTTTACATCGATCTGTTCCATTTGGATAACGCTTGATGAAAGATTCGAGATAGAACTCATAGGACGCAAAGTTAATGGTATGCATTATACTGGGGTGTGGAAAACTGTAAATACTAAAGGCAAAACGGCGCAATTCCAACACTTCGTGTAGATGGGGTGTGTACAACATGGGGACAGCAATGTATGTAGGAAAAAGCAACCCAAAAACTTTTATGGTTGCTGAAACCGCACGAATCGTGTAGAGTACGGGCATATTTAGATTATGCCAAAGCGAACATACCAGCCAAAAAAGCGTAAACGCGCAACTACACACGGATTCCTAGCCCGAAAGAACTCAAAGAATGGATCTAAAGTCCTCTTGAGTCGCCGACGAAAGGGTCGTGCAAAGCTTGCTGTCTAATCTGCGTAGGGTGCACCTGCACTATGCTTCAAAAAAAAGAACGATTGAGCCGAGAAGCATTCAGTCGTTTTTTTTCTTCTGGAAAGCGTATTCGGTCAGGGTCTTTTGATCTTGTATATACACCACACCATACGTTTCATGGTGCGGTCGTTGTTTCAAAAAAAGTTGCTGTACGCGCTACAGAGCGCAACAAGCTTCGCCGAACAGCGTATTCCCTACTCTGGGAGCTAAAAACAAAACATACGGTTACTGGTGTGTTTATTCTTATCATACGCAAGACACCGAAGCCCCCATCGCGTGATGTGTTGAAAGAGGAATTAGTACAGATATTTGATACAGTAATAGTTAATAAAAAATCATGAGTTTCATCTGGCACACATTCTTTTTTGATCCGATATACAACAGCCTCGTTTTCTTTATCGATGTTGTACCTGGTGGCGATATCGGTATTGCAATCATATGCACTGTTGTTTTAGTGAAATTAGTACTCCTCCCCCTCTCACTAAAGGCGACCCGCACACAGCTTGCTATGCGTGCGATAGAGCCAGAACTCGCACAGATTAGAAAGGAGTATAAGGATAAACGTGAGGTACAGGCTTTAAAAACGATGGAGTTGTTTAAGAAGGCCCAAGTTAATCCTTTTGTGAGTATTGTATTGCTCTTCGTACAGATTCCTGTGATTTTTGCGTTGTACTTCTCAGTAAATACTGGAGGAGGCATTGCACTACCTGCGATTAATACCGATATTCTGTATGCGTTCATACCAAACCCTGAAACTGTTACCATGATGTTTCTTGGTTTTATGGATATTGCAGCTAAGAGTCTACCCCTTGCAATTCTTGCGGGTGTGACGCAATACATACACACAACACTCATGCTCCCTAAACCTACTCCACGTGCCAAGGATGCTACACCTGATTTCAAGGAGGACTTCGCACGTAATATGAATCTTCAGATGCGTTACGTGATGCCAGTCATCATTACCATTGTTGCCTATACTATCTCTGCAGCAATCGCTCTATACTTCTTTGTGAGCAATGTGATGTCAATCATACAAGAATACGTCGTTCGCAGAAAAGGACTCAAAATACCATTGCAATAAACCCAGAATAAAAAATACCCCCTCTAGAGGGGGTATTTTTTATTCTGGTAGTCGATATAGCCAGAGTGTATTGTCGTTCTTGTTAATGAAAAATAAGTGCGACTCGAGTGAGTTAATGCCCATTTTCAATACGTCAATTTCGCGCCCACTCTCCTGGAGAAAATCGCTTAAGGCTACAGCAAATTCCTGGGAACTGATACTCCAAAGAGAATCTGACAGAGAAACAACCCCTTTATACCAATCGTCAGGGAAAATCATGCTCGAGAGAATCGTATTCGGTACTGCACAAAAGAGGCGCTCTGTCCCGCCAATACATTTCTCAGAGATTGTAAGTATTGCAAGAGGAATATCACCATCGGCAGTCACTAATTCAGAAGTCCAAGAACCATCAGATTTTCTGGTAACGACTAGTCCCTCAGTATAGGACAGTGCCATAAGACCAATGCCACCACGAGTCACATATTGAAGATTGTTGCCAACAACTTTGTATACATAACCCGTCTGTCTTTCAGTAGGAGTGGTGTATACATAGATTTCATCACCCCACAGCACATGTATATCCCGCAATGGTATCTCAAATACAACCGTACCAGTACGTTTCGCGATATCATATGAATATCCTGTTGACCCATTCGCATTTTCTACGAGGTACAAGACACTACCAGGCTTTGTTTCAAGATCAATCTCCGATGCGCCTGATGCCAACGACTCCCCCTCAAGATTACCGGTACCTCCAAAAGTAGGAACCTCTGCAAGAATGGTCTTTGGCATACCATTCTGGGTCGTCGTTATTGCAACAGTACTGCCATCAGAAGAGAAAATCGCCTCGTACGCTCCAGGAATAGTCTTACCACTCACTAAGGTTTCGCTACCAGTAACAAGATTAATGTGACGCAGGTGTCCTGTACCCTGCTCGACATAGTAGATACCATTTTCAGCGAAGACTGCTCCTGCGACAGGATTTGTAGTGAGCTGGCGGAGTCGCTTTTCAGCTGGATTCTCTTCCACACGTACGTCGGTAATCATTTGATCGTCTGGTGAAGGTACGTAGTCCGAATCACCACCATCGCCAAAATTAGCAAAAGAATCACCACCGTGAGGTGACATTGGTCCAAATACCAATGCATAAATCCAAGCCCCTACTACAAGTAGGAAAACGATGCCTCCTAAGATAAGTATAGTTTTCCTATTCATTGTCTTGTTGGTTCAGCGAACCCCTCGGGTGTTGGAGGGCAGACAGCGTCAGACCTCACCCTACAGACCTGAAGCCTTGCATTATTAGGGGGAGATACAACGACTCCATTTGTGCAAGCAGCTGTTATTTTATTGTAGCAATCCCTTACGATCGAATTTGAACTAATTAAACATGCAAAGCATTGTTTCGGGTATAGCGCTATTATTTGATTGTAACCTGACTGAGAACCTACTTCTTGGCTGATGATATACGGACATGTTTTCCCTTGTGGCAACCTACACGTCAGGATTCCTGTTGAAGTATCATGATTAAGTGTCCCTTCAGGAATTAAATTACATCTTTCCACAAACCACGCGCAAGGACCATTCGCTAAGGTCGCATTTGATCCCGCTGCACACTGTCCACAACTCGGCGTGTTATTGGCAGTGGTATTGCCAGCACTGCCAAGTGTGCCAATGGGGGTTAACTTAAGCACATCAAGCTTCGCGGCATTAGGACTGATTGCATTGAGTACTAAGAAAGGGATCAGGAGAATGATAAGTCCAAGAAAGACACCCTGTATATCCTGCTTCGCTTCGGACTTACTACTTATAATATCGCTGGTTGCATATTTAAACCCAGCAATCCCAATCTTTACCACACCGATGATCGCCCCGATAGTTATAAGAAAGAGATAGAACTGATTGATGATCTGAGGGAGACTGCGATCACACGACTCTTCCTGAAGGCCAGGCACACCTACCATAAGCTGAATCTTTCGTCCTCCATCAGGACAAGTTACTGCTGTCTGTGCATATGCATCAGGTACTGCAAACATCACCGCAAGCAAGATGCCTGCGATGCCGATGAATGAGTAAAAGAAGCGAGTGTATGGCATATCAATTTGCAATGACAGTGAAACTTTTTTCAAGAACTGCAGGCACTCGATCCTTGGTGACAAGACGCAGTGAAATTTGTCCGTTGCCAAGACCTTCTTTTGTTAGTCCGAAAGCTTGAGCCGCTTCCGCATTTGGAGAGACGACCATGCCATCGATACGCCACATAAAATCTGTGGTTTCGCGGGAAGGTGCTTGGGTAACGAAGTACGGTTCTCCATGGATGACCGTTTCCTCGCCAATGAGAGCAAATGGATTCGACACCTCTCGCTGGTACAGTCCGCGAAGAGGACTCCATTCATAGAAATGAAGCTCTGGTTGAACGGCCTCAATTTTCATGGATCGACGTCCCACGGTACTTCCTGATTCGTTGAGTACTTCAACAACAAGGTCTTTACTAAAAAGGGGCATTTCAAAAGAGACACGACTCTTTCCGCGCACAGGTCCTGCAAAGAGAACGTCCTCCCCCAGTGTCCATCTATAGGTATAGGCGTTACTTGCCACGCTCTTCCCATCGTGAACTAAGGCAACGGCGCTGAGTGTGCTGTTTCGGCTTGGGAGCGATCTTCCTTTATAAAAACTTGGTACATACGTATCAGCCTCAAGCACCAAATCGACGACGGTTGGGGTTACCATTAGTGACGTGGCAATATCTGTTCCGTCCTGTCTGCGTAAGATGGCTCGCACCATAATCTCTTTACCAACAGCGCCAGTCGTTACCGTTATAGATCTCTCATTCTTTGCCGCTGTTTGTTCGACGCCATCAACGAACCAAAACACCTCAGCTCCGACCGCATTCACGCTATAGTCCTCAAGACGTACAGTCGCTTGTGCATTGGGTGCAGGAAAGGAAGGGCTTACACGGAGGGTTAATTGACTCACATCCATGCCAAGTTGAGCGCCGACAAACGAAGGTACTGCAGAACACAAAAATACACACACGAGAAGCAAGAGACGCAGAGAAAATGTGTGCCCGTATACGGTACCGCTCATGCGTATAGTCTAGCATGTGTACACTCCGTACCCTGGCCCTTATTGAACACGTTTGCGTAATTGTGCCGGAAGCCGTGAAAAAGCATTTTGGAGGGATTGCGCGAGTTCTTTTTCTTCAAAGTAGTTCATAAGCACCCAGACGGTGTTGGTTGGTATGATTTTAAGAAAAGGAATGAACTCTAATCCAACGACCGCGAGTAGCCTCTTTGCCATTTTTTGTGCATGTTTCTTCTTCCATACGGGTCCGCTCATGTCTCGCCATAACCATATAAAGAGAATGGCGCCGAGAATGAAACTAAGAAAAGTTGTAATGAGTACACCGATTCCTGTGAGATCAAGGAGGTCGAGTATGTCTTTTATTAAAGCAATGAAAAGGATGAAGAAAGGAAAACCCGGTTTTTCTGGTTGCTCAGCACCCATGAGTTGTGCGATTTCGTCGGGTTCATATTCCAGTCCCCCTTCTTGGAGAATTCGATTCATTTCCTGCTGTACGCGAGCGGCATCTACTTGCTGCCTTCGCCCACCAATGCGTGCTGATCCACTATCTTCCACATACTCTATGGCTTGTTCTAAAATTTCTCGTTTCCCTTCGTCAGAACGTGCATAGAGTTGAGCCCTCGTCATAAGACCATCTACACGATTCTTATAGCGGACCTCAGCATTGCGAATACCTGCTGTATTGGTCGCAGTCCCCGCTCCTTGTGCGACACGTGCACCCTGAGTTGCAGACTGCGCACCTTTTGCAACGCGTGCACCTTTTGCAACGCGATTTGCTACTCCTGCTGCACGTGCCGCACCTACAATAACTGGAAGCACCATACCCGATTTATTTATTATCCAGCTCTTGTCGCGCTTTCTGTATTTGCAGTAGCTGTGAAGGATCGGAGGTGATAATTTGGTCTTCTGTGTACGAGGCAATTACCTTGATTGCAACATGCTTCAAACCCACAAAGAAGATACCCTCCCCTACTCCCGACTCAAGCAAGGTGAACTTCTCTTCATTGGTAAGATTAAATACTCCCTGCAAGGTATCAACAGCAGTCGGTGATTGCTTCATCAAGAATTGTATTGATGAGTTGGTAATCATCGGTACACCATACGGCGAGCGAAGGAAGTCATCCACATCTTGAGTGATCGTTGCAAGACCAAGATAGTATTTACGGCCACGTTTTGCGATATTGTGAAGAAAAGCTGCAGTATCCTCAGATTTAAGCATCCACCACGCCTCGTCAATCACAAGGAGACGCTTCTTGAGTTGGCGTCGCACCGCACCCCAGATATGATTCGTCACAATATACATTGCAATGGTCTTGAGCTCCTCCTCCATGTCACGGAGTGAAAATACGACGAATTTCTGGTTGATGTCGACAGTCGTCGGCTCGTTCATAAAACCTGCCCAAGTACCTGACGTGTATTTGGTGAGACGCTGTACCAGAGACTCACTTCCCTCCATACCTGCGAGGACCATTTCAAAGTCAGAGAGAAGCGGTGGGGGGAGGTCACGATAGTCCGCTCCGCCCGTTATGTCCTTCAAAGCATACACTTCATGAAGCGCTGCATCGATGATGGCATCTTCCTCAGGAGTAAGTCCTCCAAGCATGAGTCGGAAGAGACCAACAAGGTCAATAATATGGGAACGAAGAAGGTCCTCAGGTTTCTCGTCAGGGAGGGGTACCGGAAGATCAAACGGATTTATGTGATGTGCTGAC
>Ga0172380_10004162_pt1 | contig 18927 bp, 16 predicted proteins | sample Leawe162metaG_FD_119747 | JGI IMG/M metagenome (GOLD analysis project Ga0172380, IMG submission 119747) | Leachate microbial communities from a municipal landfill in Southern Ontario, Canada - Leachate well 162 metaG | ecosystem: Engineered > Solid waste > Landfill > Unclassified | place... | reverse complement strand
TGGTACTACGCACGTTACGCCAGCCCGCAATGCGACATCGGCATGGTGGATAAAGTGGCAGCACAAAAGTGGTTGCCGGTGGATCAATATATCGGCGGCATCGAGCACGCGATCCTGCATTTGCTGTATGCGCGCTTCTTCCACAAGCTGATGCGCGACGAAGGGCTGGTGCAGGGCGATGAGCCCTTCGTAAACCTGCTTACGCAGGGCATGGTGGTCGCGCCGACCTTCTACCGCGATGTCGAAGGCGGCAAGAAATTGTGGATCAATCCCGCCGAGGTGGATGTGGAAGTCGATGCCAAAGGACGCCCCATCGGCGCCAAACTGAAAGCCGACGGCTTGGCCGTCGTCATCGGCGGCACGGAGAAGATGGCGAAGTCAAAGAACAATGGCGTTGATCCGCAAGCCATTATCGATGCCTACGGCGCGGATACCGCGCGCCTGTTCATGATGTTTGCCGCGCCGCCCGACCAGCAATTGGAATGGTCCGATTCCGGCGTGGAAGGCTCGTTCCGATTTTTGCGCCGGGTGTGGAACTTCGGCATGAAATTCAATGACGGCGATGCTGTCGCGATTGAACCTGCACTCGCCCAGGCCGTTCGTTTTGAGATTCATTCAGTGCTAAAACAGGCGAATTACGACATGGCCAAGCACCAGTTCAACACTGTTGCCTCGGCCGCGATGAAGATATTGAATGCACTGGATCGCCTGCCCGGCGCAGATGCCAAAGTGGCGCGCGAGGGGTTCTCGATTTTGTTGCGCCTGCTTTCCCCCATCACGCCGCATATTGCGCAAACCCTGTGGAAAGAATTGAGTTACGGCGACAACATCCTCGCCGCGCCTTGGCCGGAAGTGGATGCAGCGGCGCTGGTACAGGACGAAATAGAGCTGGTGATCCAGGTGAACGGCAAGTTGCGCGGCAATCTGCGTGTGGCCAAGGCTGCGGATAAGGCTGCCATCGAACAACTGGCGCTGGCGCACGAGGCGGTGCAAAAGCAGCTCAACGGCGGCATGGTGAAGAAAGTGATCGTGGTACCGGGGCGCCTGGTCAACGTGGTGATCTGATGACAGGCGCGACGCGATTCCTGTTATTTGCAGTGCTGCTGACACTGACAGCCTGTGGCTTCCACTTGCGCGGCAGTTCACCGCAGGATGTGCAGTTCGCCTTCAAGTCGCTTTATCTGAAAGCCCCTGGTGAAACACTTTTCGTCGCCGGTTTGCGCCGCACCTTGAACACAAATGGGATCACTCTGGTCGCCGCACCCGAACAGGCGGAACTGGTGCTCGAAGTACTGTCGGAGCAAAGCAGTAAACACATCCTCTCGCTGTCGGGCAGCGGGCGTGTACGCGAATATGAGCTGCGCTACCGCGTCTCGGTGCGCGCCTATGATGCCCAACGCATCGACTGGTTACCCGCCGACGATGTGCAGTTGACGCGACTGCTGACCTTCGATGATGAGCAGCTGTTGGCGAAGGAACATGAAGAGGAGCAACTCTACAAAGACATGCGCGCCGACGCCGTGGCACAGATGGTGCGCCGCCTGAATCGCGCCAAACCGAGGAAATAGCACAATGCGGACCAGCAGCGAAGACTTGCCGCGCCATCTCGCCAAAGGATTGGGGCCGCTGTATGTGATCCACGGCGAAGCGATGCTGCTCGCCATCGAAGCGGCGGATACGATCCGTGCCGCCGCGCGTGCGGCCGACTACGGTGAACGTGAAGTTTTTATCGCCGAACAACATTTCAAATGGGCGGAGCTGCGTAACAGCGCGCAGAGCCTGTCGCTGTTTGCCGCACGCAAGGTGATCGATCTGCGTATTCCCTCTGGTAAACCGGGGGTGGAAGGCGCGCAGGCATTGCAGGATCATTGCGCCAATTTGCCGCCGGATACGATCACCCTGATTTCGCTGCCCAAACTGGAAAATACCGCCCTCAAGAGCAAATGGTTCGGCGCCCTGGAACAACACGGACTCATCATCAGTGCGGACGAGATCGCGCTGGCCGCCCTGCCAAACTGGATCGCCAGCCGCATGCAACGCCAGCAGCAAAGCACCGACAAGGAAACGCTGGCCTTCCTCGCACAGCGCGTAGAGGGCAATCTGCTCGCCGCCCTGCAGGAGATACAGAAGCTTGCCCTGCTGTTTCCACCCGGCCCGCTGACTTTCGAGCAGGTGAGCGGTGCGGTGATGGACGTGGCGCGCTATGACGTATTCAAACTGTCGGCTGCGATGCTGGGCGGCGACGCGGCACGATTCGCCCACATCCTCGACGGATTGCGCGCCGAGGGTACCGCGACCGTATTGATCCTGTGGTCGCTGGCGGACGATATCCGCCTGCTGGCCAAGACTGCACGTGCATTGCAGCAGGGCGGCAATCTGGACCAGGCGCTGCGCGACGCGCGTGTATGGGGCATGAAGAAACCGCTGGTGGAACGCGCGGTGCGCCGCTTCAGCCCCGCATTCGCCGAGCACGCCCTGCAACGTGCGGCGCAGATCGACCGCCTTATCAAAGGACTGCGCCAGGGGGATGTGTGGGACGAATTGCTGCAACTCGGCTTGCGCTGTGCGCGGGTAGGGATGCGATGAACGAGGTGCTACTGGTTGTCACCACCCTGCCCGATCGTGCGAGCGGGGAACGTATCGCCGAGGCACTGGTCACAGCGGGTGCTGCCGCCTGTGTGAACATTCTGGGTGAATGCGCTTCGCTCTACGCATGGCAAGGTAAAATCGAACATGCCAGCGAAGTGCCGCTGCTGATCAAGACCACCCGCGGTGTTTATCCGCAACTGGAAAGCCTGTTGCGTGAGTTGCATCCGTATGAGCTGCCGGAAATAATCGCGCTGCCGGTGAATACGGGTCTACCAGCCTATCTAAATTGGGTGGCCCGGGAAACAAAGGATAAATGATGATGCGTCGTTTGCTGTTAGCCGTTCTCTTGTGTGTCGCACCGCTGGCGCAAGCTGATCTATTCTCGTTCGGCGGTAAGCCAAAATTCCTGCCTCCCGACCAGGCTTTCGTCCTGCAAGTAGAAGCTGTCGATAGCCACACCCTGCGCGCCAATTTTTCCATCACCCCCGGTTATTACCTGTACCGAGACAAAACCGCCTTCAGTATCGTCGGCGATTCGGCAAAGCTTGTGCGTGTGACGCTGCCGCCGGGCGAGACCAAGAACGACCCGAATTTCGGTGTGCTGCAGGTCTTCCATGATTCATTTCAGGGCGAACTGCTGCTCGACGCAGTCGACGTAAAGATGCCGCTGCGGCTGGATGCGGTGTATCAGGGCTGCAGTAATGAAGGACTGTGCTATCCGCCGATCGAAAAAAATTACACCCTCGATTTGACCAGGGTCGTCAGTACCGCCCCGCCGGTGATTATCCCCACCCCTGATGATGAAAACTCACAGATCGCGCTCCTGTTCCGTGACGGCAGCTTCTGGCTGATCATTACCTTCTTCTTCGGCGCGGGACTGCTGCTGGCGCTCACCCCGTGTGTGTTCCCGATGATCCCCATCCTGTCCGGCATCATCGTTGGCCGCGGCCACCACATCACCCACGCTCACGCCTTTTTCCTGTCGCTGGCCTATGTGCTGGGGATGGCGGTCACTTATGCCATTGTCGGAGTGGCCGCGGGCTATTCCGGCAGCCTCATTTCCACCGCAATGCAGACGCCGTGGGTGCTGGGCAGTTTTGCCGCACTGTTCGTCGTGTTGGCGCTGTCGATGTTCGGGCTGTACGAATTACAACTGCCTGCCGCGCTGCAAAGCAAACTTTCCGATACCAGCAATAAACTGCACGGCGGCCATCTGTCCGGCGTCTTTGGCATGGGCGTACTGTCCGCCATCATCATGGGGCCGTGTGTGGCCGCCCCGTTGGCAGGGGCACTGCTGTACATCAGCCAGACCCATGATGCGGTGCTCGGCGGCACCGCCTTGTTCGTGATGGCGCTGGGTATGGGCGTTCCCCTGCTGTTGATCGGCACCTCCGCCGGCACACTGCTGCCCAAGGCAGGCCCGTGGATGGAAGGCATCAAGAAGTTTTTTGGAGTGTCCATGCTGGCACTGGCAATCTGGATCGTTATGCCGGTCATTCCAATGGCAGCGCAAATGCTCGCCTGGGCCGCGCTGCTGATCTTCGGCGCCATTCATCTGCACGCACTCGACCCGTTGCCCGTCAATGCCCAAGGCGGGCGCAGGCTGGGCAAGGCCGTCGGTGTCATCGCCCTGTTGATCGGTGTGGCCTATCTGATCGGCGCGCTGTCCGGAGCGCGCGACATCCTGCGCCCACTGGGTGGCATCGTCGGCACAACCCCTGCAACCGTAACGCTCTCGTTCGAGCGGGTGAAAGGTCTGGCGGCATTGGATGCGCGTATCGCGCAGGCAAAAGGCAAAGTGGTGATGCTGGATTTTTATGCCGACTGGTGTATCTCGTGCAAAGAGATGGAGCGCTTCACTTTCAGCGACGCCGCCATCCAGGCCAGACTGAGGGATGCGGTGCTATTGCAAGCAGATGTCACCGCCAATGACGCCGAAGACAAGGGCTTGCTGCAACACTTCCAGTTATTCGGACCGCCCGCCATCCTGTTCTTCGACCAGAACGGCAAGGAACAAGGTAATTACCGCGTCATCGGCTATCAGGACGCCACCCGGTTCGGCGCCTCACTCAAGCGCGCCGGCCTATGAGACTGATTTATCTCAACATCATCGAACCGATGGACAAAGTTCCCTATTTTGCGGCAAACTGCGCAACATGAAGAATGTCCTTGTTGTGCATGGCCCCAACCTGAATCTGCTTGGCAGCCGCGAGCCGGATGTCTATGGTCGCGTCACGTTGGATGAAATTAACAACAAATTGGCAACACAAGCCAGATCTAGCGGCGCGAAACTCGACTGTTTCCAAAGTAATGCCGAAGCAGCGCTGGTTGAGCGTGTGCAGCAAGCGCGCGCCGACGGCACCGACTTCATCATCATCAATCCCGCCGCCTTCACCCATACCAGCGTCGCCCTGCGCGATGCATTGGCAGCCGTCGCCATTCCCTTCGTCGAAGTCCACCTGTCCAATGTGTTTGCACGGGAAACCTTCCGCAAGGAATCTTTCTTTTCCGATATCGCTGTCGGCGTCATCAGCGGGCTGGGCGCAACAGGCTATGAACTCGCTTTGCAATTCGCATTACAACATTCTGTAAGGAGCTAACCATGGATTTGCGCAAACTGAAAACCCTGATCGAACTGGTCGAAAACTCCGGCATCGCCGAGCTGGAACTGACCGAGGGCGAGGAGCATGTCCGTATCTCGCGCATGAGTTCTGCGGCTGCACCTATGCAGCAAATGTATACCGCCGCCCCGCAACATGCGGCACCGGCACCTGTGGCCGCTCCGGCGGCACCGGCCGCCCCTGCCGCCCCGGAAGGTCATGTGGTCAAGTCGCCGATGGTCGGTACTTTCTACCGCGCGCCCTCTCCCGGAGCCAAGTCTTTTGTCGATATCGGACAGAGCGTGAGTGAAGGAGAGACGCTGTGCATCATCGAAGCGATGAAACTGCTGAACGAGATCGAATCCGACAAGACAGGTGTGGTCAAGGCCATCCTGGTTGAAAACGGGCAAGCCGTCGAATTTGGCCAACCTCTCTTTATTGTCGGTTAAGTCATCATGTCCGTGTTCGAACGTAAATCGAGAACAGCGGCAGTCGGAGCGCCCGTTATGTTCGAAAAGATACTTATTGCCAACCGTGGCGAAATTGCATTGCGCATCCAGCGCGCCTGCCGTGAACTTGGCATCAAGACTGTCGCTGTCCATTCCGAGGCGGATGCCGAAGCCAAATACGTGAAACTGGCCGATGAATCGGTGTGTATCGGCCCCGCACCCTCCATCCTGAGCTACCTGAATGTGCCCGCCATCATCAGCGCGGCAGAAGTAACTGACGCACAGGCGATCCATCCCGGTTACGGTTTTCTGTCAGAAAACGCCGACTTCTCGGAACGGGTGGAACAGTCCGGCTTCGTTTTCATCGGACCGCGCGCCGAGACCATCCGCCTGATGGGCGACAAGGTCAGCGCCAAAATAGCAATGAATAAAGCCGGTGTGCCTTGCGTGCCGGGGGTTGAGGGTGCCTTGCCGGATGAGCCCGCCGAGATCGTCAAGATTGCACGCAGCATCGGCTATCCGGTGATCATCAAGGCATCCGGCGGCGGCGGCGGACGCGGCATGCGCGTGGTTCACACCGAGGCTGCGCTGCTCAACGCAGTGACCATGACCAGGACAGAAGCGCAGGCCGCATTCAACAATCCCATGGTGTACATGGAAAAGTATCTGGAAAATCCGCGCCACATCGAGATTCAGATACTGGCCGACCAACACGGCAATGCGGTCTTTCTGGGCGAACGCGATTGCTCCATGCAGCGCCGCAACCAGAAGGTGCTGGAAGAAGCGCCCGCGCCCATGCTCAACCCCAAAATGCGTGACAAGATCGGCGAACGCTGCGCCGAAGCCTGCCGCAAGATTGGTTATCGCGGCGCAGGGACATTTGAATTCCTGTATGAGAACGGCGAGTTTTATTTCATCGAGATGAATACCCGCGTGCAGGTCGAGCATCCGGTCACGGAAATGATCACCGGCATCGATATCGTGCAGCAGCAGATTCGTATCGCGGCAGGCGAGAAATTACCGTTCCGCCAGCGTGACATCCAGCTCCGTGGCCATGCGGTCGAATGCCGCATCAACGCCGAGCATCCCTACACCTTTGTGCCTTCACCCGGACGCATCACCACTTGGCATGTCCCGGGCGGCCCCGGCATCCGCGTCGATTCACATGTGTACGCCAACTACTTCATCCCGCCGCATTACGACTCGATGATCGGTAAGGTCATCGCCTATGGCGACACACGCGAGCAAGCCATCGCCCGTATGCGCACCGCCCTGTCTGAGATGGTGGTGGAAGGCATCAACACCAACATTCCGCTGCATCAGGAATTGATGAACGATGCAGCCTTCATCCGCGGTGGCACCAGCATCCATTATCTGGAACACAAGCTGGCAGAAAGAACGAAGGGTAAATAAGCCGTGTCCTGGCTCACGCTGTCGGTTCGGGCTGAAGCCAGTCATGCGGAGGCATTGAGCGAGGCGTTGTTGGCACACGGTGCTCTTTCGGTTGATTTGCTCGATGCCGATGCCGGCACTCCGGATGAGCAGGCCATCTTCGGCGAGCCTGGCGAACCCGCTGCCGGTGTCTGGCAGCACAATCTGATCAATGCCTTGTTTGAGCAGGATGCCGATGTCGAATCCATCCTGCAAAGCAGCTATGCCGATCTCGGCATAATTCCCACCGCAGGACATCGTATCGATGAGCTGGAAGAAAACGACTGGGTGCGGCTGACCCAGTCCCAGTTCGATCCCATCCGCATCAGCGACCGCCTGTGGATCGTGCCAACTTGGCATAAACCCAGCAACCCCGCCGCCATCAACATCGCACTCGACCCCGGACTGGCGTTCGGTACCGGCAGCCATCCAACCACGCGTCTGTGTCTCAACTGGCTGGACGCGAATCTTGCGGGCGGCGAAACAGTTCTCGATTACGGCTGCGGCTCCGGCATCCTCGCCATCGCCGCAATGAAACTGGGTGCATCCAGCGCAATTGGCGTGGATATCGACACGCAAGCGGTACAAGCCAGTCGCGACAATGCCATGGCGAATCAGGTGCAGGTGACGTTTTTCCTGCCGGATGCTATCCAGCTTGCGCAATATGATGTCGTCGTCGCCAATATTCTGACCAATCCCTTGTGCGCGCTGGCACCGTTGCTGGCCAAGGCGACCCGCAAGGGCGGGCACATCGTACTGTCCGGCATCCTCGCCGGACAGGAGGCGGAAGTCTCGCGTATTTATGCACCATGGTTCGAACTCACCCCCGCCGCAGTCGAAGACGGCTGGTGCTGTTTGTCAGGCGTTAAAAAATGAACATCGCGGTCACCCAATGCCCGGCCTGTGCCACCCGCTTCAACGTCAGCGAGGCACAACTTGAAGCGCGCGACGGCCTGGTGCGTTGCGGGCGCTGTGAAACGGTATTCAATGCGCGCGAACACCTGCTGCCGGACGAACCCAGCCCCCAGCTCAACCTGCCTATCGGCGATGAAGCGCCGCTAACCGACAGCCTCCCCGGGGGGCAAGATGACCGTACACAAAGCGAGCACTTCATTCCTCCAGATTTTGCCGATCTGCCGACCGAAACAACGGAGCAGCCCGACCTCGCTCCGCTCACTGACGTCGCCGGTCTGGAAGAGACACCCTCCACCCTAGCGCAACAGGTGCAGATTCACGATACCGAGCTGGACGAAGAGGTTCCACTCGCATCCATACGTTCGCGTCGCCTGCCTTTTTTCCTGGGTTTTTTGCTGCTTATCTTGCTGCTCGCGCAGACGGTGTATTTTTTCCGTAACGAACTCGCCCTGCGCCTGCCCGGACTCAAGCCCCGGCTGCAACAAGTTTGCGAAGTATTGTCCTGCAGCATTGATTTGCCGCACGATGCCGATCTGCTCTCGATTGAATCATCTGAACTGGAAGCGGATTCAAAACATCCCAATGTATTTGTTTTGCATGTGCTGCTGCGCAACCATGCAGACCACGCACAAGCACTGCCAAGCCTGGAACTGACCCTGACCGACACTCAGGAACAAGTCATCGCACGCCGCACCTTTTACCCGGCCGACTACCTGAAAGGACTGGCAGAAAAACCCAATGCAATGGCTGCCAAAAGGGAACTGACGCTGGCGCTGCATCTGGAGACTGCCGAACTGCGCCCGACCGGTTACCGGCTACTGCTGTTTTACCCCCCACAGCCTTGATCGAAATAACCATGACAAAACTTAAGCAAACCCCCTTGAATGCAGCCCACCGCGCACTGGACGCGAAGATGGTGGATTTTGGCGGGTGGGATATGCCGGTGAACTACGGCTCGCAGATCGAGGAGCACCATCAGGTTCGCAATGACGCCGGCATGTTCGACGTGTCGCATATGCGTGTGGTAGATGTAAAAGGCGACGGTGCACGCGCCTTTCTGCGCTATCTGCTGGCGAACAATGTAGACAGACTGACCCTGACCGGCAAAGCGCTGTATTCCGCCATGTTGCTGGAAAACGGCGGGGTGATTGATGACCTTATCGTGTACTTTATGAATGAGGCGTGGTTCCGCATCGTGGTCAACGCGGGTACGGCGGACAACGACATCGCCTGGATGAGAAAACAGGCGGCACAATTCAAACTCTCTCACCCTTTCCCAGATGGAAAGGGTATGAAATCCATCGACATCACAGACCACCCAGAATTGGCAATGATCGCCGTGCAAGGTCCGCATGCGCGAACCAAAGTCTGGGAAGCCTTGCCCGGCAGCAAGGAATTGTCGGAGCATCTCATCCCTTTCAGCGCAGTGGAGATGGGAGCGATGTTCATCGCACGCACGGGCTATACCGGCGAAGACGGCTTCGAAATTATGCTGCCCGCCAAAGCGGCACCCATGTTCTGGGCGATACTGGCAGAGAAGGGTGTCAAACCGATCGGCCTCGGTGCACGCGACACCCTGCGTTTGGAAGCGGGGATGAACCTGTATGGTCACGACATGAACGAAAGTGTCAGCCCCTTGGAATCCGGTCTGGCCTGGACCGTGGACTTGAAGAGCGAGCGTGATTTCATCGGCAAGGCGGCACTGCTCGCCCACCCACCCACGCGCAAGCTGGTCGGCCTGGTGTTGCTGGATCGCGGCGTGTTGCGCGACCACCAGAAAGTACAGACTGCCCACGGCGCGGGCGAGATCACCAGCGGTAGTTTTTCACCCACGCTGCAAAAATCCATTGCGCTGGCGCGGGTGCCGAAACAAGTTGAGATCGGTGATACCGTGCAAGTCGAAATCCGCGATAAGATGCTGGCCGCACAAGTGGTGAAATACCCGTTCGCCCGCAATGGTAAAGGATTGGTTTAGCAGCAAAACGGACGTGGGTCGGATGTAGGCCGGACTTCAGTCCGACAGCCCTATGCCGGGTTAAAACCCGATACACATGGAGAAAACAATGAGCAACCCAAGTAACCTGAAATACACCGCCTCCCACGAGTGGATCAAAACCGAAGCCGATGGCAGTATCACGGTCGGTATCACCCAACACGCGCAAGAGTTGCTGGGTGACATGGTATTCATTGAGGCGCCGGCCGTGGGACGCAAGCTGAAGGCCAAGGAGGAGTGTGCCGTGGTGGAATCGGTCAAGGCGGCAGCCGATGTCTATGCACCGGTATCCGGCGAAGTGACTGCCGCAAACGGCGAACTGGACAGTACGCCGGAAGCTATCAACAGCGATCCTTACGGCGCATGGATATTCAAGATGAAACCGGACAACATCACCGATGTAGCGGCATTGCTGGATGCGGCCGGGTATCAGACAGCCATCGATAGCGAAGCACACTAAATCAGGAATGGGGATCGCGGATTGGGGAGCTGGCAGAACAGCTCTTCGATTCCTGATCCTCTTTCACTCAATCCTAATTTCCAGCTCCCCGATCCTATGAACACCGACCATTTCGTCTTCCGCCACAACGGCCCCAGTGCGCAAGATGTGCAGGCTATGCTGAAAGCCATCGATGCACCCAGTCTCGATGCGCTGATCGAGCAGACCGTGCCTGCTGCCATCCGCCTCAAACAACCCTTGAATCTGCCCGCCGGCATGAGCGAGCACGTGTTCCTGCAACATCTGCGCGGCATTGCAGCGAAGAACAAATTGTTCAAGTCGTACATCGGACTGGGTTATTACGGTACGGTTCTGCCTGCGGTAATCCAGCGCAATGTGTTGGAGAACCCGGGCTGGTACACCGCCTACACGCCTTACCAGCCGGAGATCGCGCAGGGCCGGCTCGAAGCACTGCTGAATTTCCAGACCATGATCGTCGATCTGACCGGGATGGAAATCGCCAATGCCTCTTTGCTGGACGAGGCGACGGCTGCCGCGGAAGCGATGGTCATGCTGCATGGCCTGCGTTCACGCGAGGATGCTGCGCAAGGCAAGAACAGCTTCTTTGTGTCACACGAATGTTTTCCGCAGACCATCGAAGTTCTGAAAGCACGCGCGCAGCCGCTCGGTATAGAACTGGTGATTGGCGATTTCAAGACTGTCACGCTGAACGACAAACTGTACGGTGCATTGCTGCAGTATCCCGCTGCCAACGGGGTGGTGCATGACTATGCCGATTTTGTTTCCCGCGCCAAGGCCAGTGGCATGACCATCGCGGTGGCGGCCGACATCTTGAGTCTGGTGCTATTGACGCCGCCGGGCGAATGGGGTGCGGATGTAGTGCTGGGTTCGACGCAACGCTTCGGTGTGCCGCTGGGTTACGGCGGCCCGCACGCCGCTTATTTCGCCACCCGTGATGCATTCAAACGGGCTATGCCGGGGCGCCTGATTGGTGTGGCGGTAGACGCCGCCGGCAACCCTGCCGTGCGCATGGCACTGCAAACACGCGAGCAACATATCCGCCGCGAGAAGGCAACTTCCAACATCTGCACCGCACAGGCACTGCTGGCGATCATGGCCGGCATGTACGCGGTGTATCACGGTGCAGACGGGTTGCTCGGTATCGCGCGCCAAGTACATTTGTCTGCCGTGGCACTGGCGCACGAATTGAAGAATCTGGGTTACACGGTAGGCTATAACAATTTCTTTGACACGCTGAAATTGACCCACACCGATAACGGAAAGATTCGTGCGCTGGCCGAAGCGGCACAGATCAATTTCCGTTACAGCGATGCCGGCATCGGTATCGCGCTGGATCAGACTACTTCGACGGATGATTTGAATGCCATCCTTGCCGTGTTCTCGGCATCGTGCGGCAAGCCGGCGCCAGTCGTCACCGCCGTGCAGGTGGCGGCACAGACGCCGACGATGGAACAGCGCCAATCGGCCATCCTGAGCCATCCGGTATTCAACGCATACCATTCCGAGACCGGGATGATGCGTTATCTCAAACGACTGGAGAACAAGGATCTTTCACTCACGCACTCGATGATCGCGCTCGGTTCCTGCACCATGAAACTGAACGCCGCATCCGAGATGCTGGCACTGACCTGGCCGGAATTTGCCAACCTGCACCCCTTCGTGCCGATGGAGCAGGCTGCCGGCTATCAGGAACTCATCGCGGGTCTGGATGCCGCCTTGTCCGAGATCACCGGCTTTGCCCAGATGAGCTTCCAGCCCAACAGCGGTGCATCGGGCGAATACGCCGGACTGCAAGTCATTCAGGCGTATCACCGTTCACGCGGCGAAAGTCAGCGCAACGTGGTACTGATCCCCTCCTCCGCACACGGCACGAATCCCGCCAGCGCGGCAATGTGCGGCATGCGTATCGTCGTGGTGCAATGTGATAACCGGGGCAATATCGATGTCGATGATTTGCGTGTGAAGGCGGAAGAACACGAGGCCGACTTATCCTGCCTGATGGTGACCTACCCCAGCACGCACGGTGTGTACGAAGAGAGCATCAAAGACATCACCGCCATCATCCATGCCAACGGCGGACAGGTATACATGGACGGCGCCAATATGAACGCGCAAGTCGGCCTCACCAGCCCCGGCAATATCGGTGCGGATATCTGCCACCTCAACCTGCACAAGACCTTCGCCATCCCGCACGGCGGCGGCGGGCCGGGTGTGGGCCCGATCGGCGTGGCGGAACATCTCACGCCCTTTCTGCCATCGCACCCGCTGGTAAAGGTCGGCGGCACGCAGGGCATACACGCAATTTCCGCCGCGCCCTACGGCAGCGCGCTGATCCTGCTCATCTCCTACGCCTACATCAAGATGATGGGCGACAAAGGACTGACCGAGGCAACCCGCATGGCGATTCTGAATGCCAACTACATCAAGGAATCATTGAAGGATCACTACGCCACGCTGTACAGCGGCAGCAACGGCCGTTGCGCACACGAGATGATCCTCGACTGCCGCGAATGGAAGAAAGAAGGTGTCGAAGTGGCCGATATCGCCAAGCGCCTGATGGATTTTGGTTTCCATGCGCCGACGACTTCTTTCCCGGTGGTGGACACACTGATGGTGGAACCGACCGAGAGCGAATCGAAAGCCGAACTGGACCGTTTCTGTGAAGCGATGATCGCCATCCGCAAGGAAATCGAGGAGGTCGTCAGTGGCAGGGCGGACAAGAAAGACAACATCCTCAAACACGCGCCACACACCGCACACACCGTTTCCGCCACCGACTGGCATCGTCCCTACTCGCGCGAGCAGGCAGCATATCCACTGCCATGGGTGCGGGACAACAAGTTCTGGCCTGCCGTGGCGCGGGTGGATAATGTGTACGGCGACAAAAATCTGGTATGCACTTGTCCGCCCGTATCCAGCTACACGTGATTCACTGCGTCATTCCGGCCTGCGCCGGAATGACAAAAATAAAAGGAAACCCATCATGGCCAAAGACATCGCAAATAAAACCGGCACCACATTAGGCGGCGAGCCCGTCACGCTGTTCGGCAAATTCCCGGAAGTCGGCCAGGCCGCGCCCGCCTTTAAACTGGTGGATAAAGACCTGAACGATGTGACATTGCAAAACTTCGCCGGCAAACGCAAGGTACTGAGCATCGTGCCCAGTCTGGACACTGCCGTATGCGCCACTTCCACGCGCAAGTTCAACGAGGCCGCCAGCGCCCTGAATAACACCGTGGTACTGGTGATTTCGGCCGACCTGCCGTTCGCCATGAGCCGTTTCTGTGTAGCGGAGGGGCTGGAGAATGTGGCCACGCTATCACTGATGCGCGGCCGCGACTTCATGCGCAACTACGGGGTGAAAATCGCCGACACCGCGCTGGCCGGCGTGACTGCGCGCGCGGTGCTGGTGCTGGATGAGAGCGACCGTATCCTGCACGCCGAACTGGTCGACGACATCAAGCACGAACCGAACTACGAGGCGGCGCTGGCGGTTTTGCAATAGTTCTGCGGCAACAGTTCCAAATGGATATTCACCAACGCATCATCGGTATTTTCTGGCTCGTCTTCGGCGTGCTCATTCTGGCTCTGGTCGTACTCAATCTGTCTGCCATCGACAGCCTGGTGCGCGCGCTGGCGATCACCATGGGGATGCTTTACCTGACGGCCGGATTCGTGTTGCTGGCCAAGCTGCCGCGCGCCTGGCGTTTCGGTCTGCCCTGTGCGGTGCTCTCACTATTCACCTTTCCGGTCGGCACCCCGCTCGGCATCTATTATTTCTGGTGGCACTTCAAGCAGAGACCATCGCGATGACCGCGCAATTTGCGGTGCGGGAACCCGTTTTACCGAGCTCCCGCAGGCGGTTGGATTATTTGGATTGAATAGTCAGTCCGCCAGCCAGCAACACGATAGCGGCGGAACCATGAACACGTCGTTTTCCAGCTCCACCCGCACCCCGCTGCACAGCTCTTTCATCGATTCCGGCCAGAAGCAGCCGCACGGGCGCAATGCCTCCATTGGCAAGGGCTGTGGCTGGTTATTCAAGTTGGCGACGACCAGTACCCGGTTGCGCAAATTTTGCGAATCGGTGCGCAGGAAGACCAGCAGATTGGAATTTTCCACCGCAATCAATTGGCGGATATCCAGATCAGCCAAAGCAGGCAATTCTTTGCGCAACGCGATCAACTTCTTCAGTCTGCTGAATATCCGCTGTTCCACAGTACCGCTCTGATGGCGTCTTGCCGCCTTTTTCCAATCAAAATTTGAGCGATTCATCCATCGGTTATCGGAGGCTTTGGAGGGGTCGGCGAGATATTCCAGGCTATTGAGTGAGCCAATCGCATCGCCGTAATACAGCAGTGGAATCCCGCCAAAGGAGAGAATGATGCCGTGCAACAGCACAATGGTGCGAATCGCTTCGTCAATTGCCAGTTCATCTTTCGATTCAAGTGCGGACTCCAGCCCGGCCAGCGAAGCCAGTGCGCCGGAGATACGTGCATCACCAGTCTTTACGTTCTCGCCAAAAGGTAGCCCGCGGGCGGGAGAGCCGGCAAATCTGCCGGTAAAATAATCAATCAGGAAACGGCGGTGCTGCTGCGGATCGTAGCCCGCCAATCGTGCATCATTGTCGTCAAAACCGAGGCCGATATCGTCATGACAGCGCACGTAATTAAGCCAGGTCGCGCGTTCCAGTTTGACGGGGAGATGCTGAATACCCAGATTGAGCAGCTTCGCATTCTTGGTCGCTACCGCGTCCCATAGCAATGACATCAGTGTGGCGTTATAGGCGATCTCGCACTCCTTGGCCATGATCGCGTCTTCACCGAAATACTTGGCTATTTCACCCGGAGCGACAATCGCTTCGGCGATGAACAGCACCCCGGGCGCTGTCACTTGGCAGCAATCCTTCATCAACTGCAACAGCAAGTGCGCCTCGCGCTCATTCTGGCAGGTGCTGCCGATTTTTTTCCACAGGAACGCCACCGCATCCAGGCGCAAGATGTCTGCTCCCTTGTTCGCCCAGAACAGGATGATGTCGATCATCTCGATCAGCACTGCCGGATTGTGGTAGTTCAGGTCCCACTGATAGCTGTTGAAGACTGTCATCACCCACTTGCCCATCGCCTCATCCCAGGTGAAGTTGCCGGGGGCGTTGAGCGGAAAGATTTCCGGCATGGTTTCTTCGTAGGTGTCGGGCATCTCACGATCGTCGAAGATGTAGAAGTAATCCTGATACTTCTTGTCCCCGTTGCGCGCCTTCTGCGCCCACTCGTGTTCATTTGATGTGTGGTTGACCACGACATCCAGCACCAGCAGCATCTCGCGTCTTTTCAGGGTGGAGGCCAGTGCCTCGACATCTTCCGTCGTGCCGAAACGTGCATCGACTTTGCGGAAATCGCGTACCGCATAACCGCCATCACTGGCGTCCGCCGGGCAGTCGAGGATGGGCATCACATGCAGCATATTGATCCCCAGATCCTGCAAATAGGGCAGCCTGGCGCGCAACCCCTTGAGATCATCCGCGAAACGATCGCAATACAGCGCCATGCCGACCCATTTCTGGCTGAGGAACCAGTTGTAGTCGCGCTCGCGCGCCAGATCGGATTTGCGCAAGTGCGGCACGCGCTCGATGTAGCGAGAAGCCATCGTCTCCACCAGGCTGACCATCTGTTCCTTGAAGTCAGGGCGATTGCCATAGAGCAGCTTGAACAGCGAATGGATGCTGTAGAAATTTGCACCCAGCCGGGTATAGAAATGTCGCAGCCGCATATTCCCGATCTCAGGCTTAAGCTCGATCAGGATCTCGTTCAGCATGGCATGGGAAGCTTGTTCGTACATCGTGGTCCTCGATTCAGTCCAATTCGCGCAGCCAGGCATCCACCTCAGGCCAATAATGTGCCGCGCCTTCAAGGATACCCGCGCTGTAATTTCCGTTCATGCCGAGATAATCGCCGCAGGCAATGTATAGCATTTCCGGTTGTGCCGCAGCCGTCTGCCGTTTCATCCCGGCATCGGCATTGGCCACCAGCACGGCCGGCACATCGCTCAGCAGCACATCCAGATCGTTGCCGCTATCGCCCGCAAACAGGGTCGTCGTCCGGGTAAAGTTCATCTCTCGCATCAGAAAATGGATGGCATGAAGTTTGTTGGCACTCGCGGGCAGCACATCCAGCAGGCCCACGGCTGCCATCTCGTCTATGCTCCAAATCAGATTCGCCCTGATTCCCGCCTGCTGCAACCGCACCCTCATTTCGGCGATCAGCACCGGCGCATCCACGTTGAGCGCCACATAGAAACTCAACTTATGGCGGTTCTGTTTTTCCGGCTCCTGCAATTTCAGGGCTGGCGAGAAGCTCAGCAACTGCTGGAGTTCAGCGTGCGAGCATCCGGCCCAGTCCGGCATGATCTGCGCATCCCATTCATCCCATTGCTGCCAGACACCATCCGCAATCCGGTAAACACTCGAACCCACATCGGCGATGACGAAATCCGGTTGTGGCAAATGATATTCGGCGATGGCTTGCTCGATCAGTGCCCGATGACGTCCACTCACATAGGCCAGAGTCACCTCCTCACGGCCGACCAATCGCCGAAAACGCTCACGCGCGGCAGGTGACTCGGGTTGTGGCCCGTTAGGAATCAGTGTGCGGTCCAGGTCGGTACACAGCAGAAATCTCATACCCCGTTCCCCGTAGGCACGCTGTCGAAGAATCTGTAATGCTCTATCGCCTCCAGTATGCCGGCGGCATGCTGTTGCTGCGCGCAATAGATGCTGTCGATAGCGGCCAGATCGGACAATTCATCCAGATGATGATTGTCCACCACCGCCCCCATCGTATTGCCCAGCAACATGTCGGTGTCGGCGCCGGTAACGCCACAGACCAGCGTATGTTCAAGCGCAAAACCCAGCTGTTCGGCGCACCAGCGCATGGCAAGCCCTTTCGATGCACGCACCGGCACCACATCAAGAAACTGGCCGAACGAGAACACTGCATTCACCGCCTGTTCGTTGCGCAACAGGGTCTGGCGGATATCCTGCGCGCTCGCTACGGCATGATCGACGTAATAGCTGATCTTGAACGGGCTTTGCTGGCCCTTGGACTGCAGCAACAAACCCGGCATGTCGGCCAGTATGTCCCGCACCGCCTGAGGGTTCCACAGGTGATTGATGTGGCGCACCCAAACGGTGGAACGTGTCAGATCCGGTGCATAGTGGATTTCCGTCCCTTGTCCGGTGATCAACACATCGGGCTTTGGAATGTTGTGCCGGCGCAGATTGGCCAGCGCATCGTCCAGCCTGCGTCCGGTGGCAATGCCAAAGATGGTCGATTTGCGGTGCTCCTGCAGGCGCTGCAGCAATTGCACCAGCGCCTGGTCGTCACCGATCAGGTTCAGGTCAATACTGGTAAACAGCGCTTTGTTGCGGAACATGCCCGGACGCCGGTGCGACTGTACGGGCGGTAAGGGTTCGGATTTTTCCACCATCGGACGGATGACCTGCAGATATTTTTCCACGTGCGCCTGCCACGAGTAGTGCCGGCACACCCCGTCGATGCCGTTTTTTGCCAAGCGCCGCCAGGTCGCCCTGTCGGAGAGCACGGTGAGCAGCGTCTCCGCCATCACCGCCTTGTCCAGCGGATTGATCAGATAACCATTCTGGCAATTGCCAATGATGTCGGTCGGACCACCATCCTCGGTCGCCACGATGGGCAGGCCGCAAGCGGCGGCCTCGATCAGGGTCAGGCCGAAGGGTTCGGTCAGCGCGGGATTGACGAATACGCCGTGCAAGGAAGCAGCCAGCCGGTACAGTAGCGAAACATCGCCGGGCTGGTGATGCTTGGGATAAGCCACTTTGCCGTACAGGTCGTACTTGTCGATCGCCAACAGGATACCGTTCAGCACGGCCGCGGAAGTATCTTCCATCTCCTGAATGTCGTTGCGGTTGCCTGCCACGATCACCAGATTCGCCGCCTGTTGCAGCTGCGGCGATTCGCCGTAGGCTTCGATCAATGAGACAATGTTCTTGCGCGGATCGGGACGCGACAACGCCAGAATGACTGGCTTGTTCGGCTCGGCCAGGAAGCGCTTGAGTTCGAGGGCAATTTCGCTGTGTTTCTCATCACCGCGCGGTGGGAAATACTGAATCAGATCGGTGCCGGGCGGAATCACGCGCATGCGTTCCGGCTGATAAAAATCGTACAAGCCGTATTGCTGTTCGATTTCCTGGCGGGTGCTGGTTATGACACGCTCGGCTACGCCCAGCGTGGTTTCTTCCGCCTCGATACGGCGCAAGATACGGTAGGTATCTTCGATCTCGCTGCGCATGATGCCGCTGGCCAGCAATTGCTTGCGTTTGCTGCGCCCCAGCGAGTGGCCGGTATGCACCAACGGGATGCCCAACTGGTGCGACAGCCGGGAACCGACATAACCGGCATCTGCATAGTGGCTGTGAATGACATCGGGCGGGCG
>Ga0172380_10004161_pt1 | contig 18927 bp, 20 predicted proteins | sample Leawe162metaG_FD_119747 | JGI IMG/M metagenome (GOLD analysis project Ga0172380, IMG submission 119747) | Leachate microbial communities from a municipal landfill in Southern Ontario, Canada - Leachate well 162 metaG | ecosystem: Engineered > Solid waste > Landfill > Unclassified | place... | reverse complement strand
GACATCTACGCGCGCATGCTGCGCCTACGCGGCAAGAACGTGCTCTACCCAATAGGCTTCGATGCCTTTGGTCTGCCTGCCGAGCGCGCGGCTATCAAGCACGGGCTTGACCCGCGTGAGTGGACGTATAAAAACATAGAGCGCATGCGCGGACAGCTCGCGAGCATGGGCGCCTCGTTTGACTGGAGCAAGGAGGTGGTCACCTGCGACCCCGAATACTACCAGTGGACACAATGGCTCTTTAGCAAACTCTTTGAACACGGGCTTGCCGAGCGGCGCGAGGCGAGTGTGAAGTGGTGCCCGGTAGATATGACCGTGCTTGCTAACGAGCAAGTGGTAGATGGCGCGTGTGAGCGCTGCGGCACGGCGGTAGAAGAGAAGCGACTCACGCAGTGGTTTCTTAAAATAACTGACTACGCTGAGCGCTTACTCGACGGCCTCGAGAAGCTCCCGTGGCGAGAAGAGATTAAAGAGGCGCAACGCGCGTGGATAGGCAAGAGCGAGGGTGCGTACCTCGAGTTCGCGCTCGCGGGCAGCGAAGGCAAGATAAAAGTATTTACCACGCGCCCTGATACTCTCTATGGCGCGACGTATGTCGTGCTCGCGCCAGAGCACCCTCTCGTAGTGGCGCTCTTGCCACAAGTTCCAAATGAAAAGGAAGTCGAGAAATATATAAACGCAACGGCGCAAAAGACCGAGCGCGAGCGTAGTGAGAACAAAGTGAAGACGGGAGTGAAGCTCGAAGGGGTGATGGCGATTAATCCTGGAACCAACGAGGAGATCCCGGTATACGTGGCTGACTATGTGCTCGGCTCCTACGGCACGGGTGCGGTGATGGCCGTACCGGCGCACGATGAGCGTGACGCTGAGTTCGCAGCAAAATATAACCTGCCCGTCGTCGAAAAGGCGTTTGTGGAATGGGAGGTGATTGAAGCTGCTGGAGGAGTGCGAGCGACGCAGTACCGCTTGCGCGACTGGAGCGTGTCGCGCCAGCGCTATTGGGGCTGCCCGATACCGATAGTGTATGACCCCGAGGGCAAGCCGCACGCAGTGCCTGCAGAGAATCTGCCGTGGCTACTCCCGACCGATGTGGACTTTGCCCCTACGGGCAAGGCCTCGCCGCTCGCCTCGTCGAAAGAGCTGCAAGAGCGCGTGACGAAGCTCTTTGGCGAGGGGTGGACGCCCGAGTACGACACTCTCGACACGTTCGTCGACTCCTCCTGGTACTTCGCGCGGTATCTCGATTCGAAAAATGAGCACGACTTTTCTGATACGGCGATGTTGAAAAAGTGGCTGCCGGTGAATCGGTACTCGGGAGGTAGCGAGCACACCACCATGCACCTACTCTATGCGCGTTTCTTCACCAAGGCGCTGCACGACCTCGCGCTCGTCGACATCGACGAGCCGTTTATCGAGCGCTTTAACCGCGGGCTTATCATGGGCCCCGACGGCCAGAAGATGAGTAAGTCGAAAGGGAATGTTATCAACCCCGACGACTTCGTGCAGAAGTTTGGTGCCGATGCCGTGCGTATCTATCTCGCCTTTATTGGCCCGTATAACGAGCCAGGGAGTTATCCGTGGAATCTGGATGGGGTCACCTCGATGCGCAAGTTCCTCGATCGGGTGGAGCGTCTTGCAGAACGCGCGGTCGAGGGTGTAGCTACAACTGAGGAGACGCAGGCGCTCGCACGCGCCGCAAAGAAAGTCGCTGAAGATGGCGACCGCTTTAAGTTCAATACTGGCGTATCAGCGCTTATGGTCGCGCTCAATGCGTTTGAAGGCGCAGACCAAGTGTCTCGCAGTGCCGTGGGTACATTCCTGGTTTTGCTCGCACCCTTCGCACCGCATCTCGCTGAGCACCTGTGGGAGGCCTTGGGAAGGGAGGGAAGTGTGCACGCGCAGCCGTGGCCAGACCTTGCGGTAGAGGAGGCTAGTGAGGTGGAGGTTACGGTGCAGGTGGGCGGCAAGCGCAGGGGCGCGCTGATGCTTGCACCCGACGCTTCTGAGGCGGACGCCGTGGCGGCGGCGCACAACCTCGCTGCGGTGGCGACCGCTCTTGGTGGAGGCAGTCCTACGCGAGTGGTCTATGTACCGGGCAAGATTTTAAACCTTGTGGTATAATGCAGGCCTATTGACGTATTGTAACCGATTTGCTATAAATTATACCACATGGCTACCTCAGCTAATGCAAAAAAGGGCGCAAAGAAACCCGTTGCGGCCGCTTCCTTCTCTTTTGACAGTGCGGCGCTGGTGAAGCGCCTTCTTGCTGCTGCTTCTGAGCGCTCTCGTAAGGTCATTGTCCAGCGCTTTGGCCTCGGTACGAGCCCGGAGCGCGAGACGCTCGAGGCTATTGGCGATCGTTTGAATATTACCCGCGAGCGCGTTCGCCAGATTGAGGCGGCTGGTCTCTCGGCTATCCGCGCAAGCAAGGCGTTTAAAGACGCTAGTGCCGCGTTTGACGAGCTCACGCAGTATATCGACGCGCTGGGTGCCCTGGTCTCTGAGGACATGCTCCTCAAGATGCTTGGCAAGGATGAGAAGACGCGCAACCGTTTCCGCTTCATGCTGGTGGTGGGCGCCTCGTTCTTGCGTGAGCGTGAGACCGATGACTTCCTCGCCCGTTGGCATATTGATACTGCAACCGCTAACAAGATTCACGATGCGCTTACCAAGCTGTACGCCTCGCTCAAAGACGATGAAGTCTTTACAGAAGGTGAGCTCCTCGACCGTTTCCTCGATGAATTGAAGGGCGTCAACGATGCGTACAAGAACGAGGAAGTCTTGAAGCGTTGGCTCTCGCTCTCGAAGCATATCGGCAGCAACCCGCTTGCGCAGTGGGGTAAGACGACGGCACCGGCTATCCACATTAAGGGTATTCGCGATTACGCATACCTTGCGGTGAAGCGTCACGGCGAGCCGATGCACTTCTCTGACGTCTCAAAGGCCATCGGCACACTCTTCTCCAAGAAGGCGCACGTGGCGACGACACATAACGAGCTCATCAAGGATCCCCGTTTTGTGCTCGTGGGTCGCGGGCTCTACGCACTTACCGAGTGGGGCTACACCCCAGGGGTCGTGCGTGACGTCATTCGCGAGGTGCTCGAAAAGAACGGTCCGCTTAAGAAAGACGAGATTATCAAGCACGTCCGCAAGGCACGCTTTGTGAAGGACAATACAATTTTGGTGAATCTCAACGACCCACGTTACTTCAAGCGTGCCAAGGACGGCCGTTACGCGACTCCGTAAGCACCACGAAGAGCCCGTCCGCCCACATCTACGAAGTTGTGGCGGACGGGCTCTTTTTTGTTGGTATACTAAAGGACGACTATGCAGCCACCCTTTTTTCACAAGTTTGAAGAGGACGTTGTTAAGAAGCTCCACGGCAAGGTGGGTCTTAAGCTCACGCCGCGTCCCTTGCTTGCTGCCTGTGTGGCTGGTCTCTTGGCGTGCTTGGTATTGGCGCCTCAGGTTGTCATACCGGGAGTTAAGATTGCTTTCTTCCTCGCACCACTCTGGCTCCCATTTTTGGTACTCTCTGGCGCGTACGAGATGTGGTACATCTACAAACGCTCGTACTTTCTTGCGAATCAGAAGTACCTCTTGCTCGAGATTAGGCCACCGCGCAACGTGGTCAAGACGCCCGCTGCCATGGAGGCTTTTCTCTCGAGTCTTCACCTTACCGGCGGAGAGTCTACGTGGTACGACAAGTTCCGTGGCGGTACGCGCCCCTACTGGTCGCTCGAGATTGCCTCGTTTGAAGGGCAAGTGCACTTCTTCCTATGGATTCGCGCGAGCTTGCGGCGTATGGTGGAGTCGCAGATGTATGCGCAGTATCCTGGCGTGCAGCTTATCGAGTCACCTGACTACACGCGTCTCATCTCTGCGAAGCCCGGCGAGTGGTTTGTCTGGGGTACGGCATTCAAGAAATCTCCCCAGCCTGACCCTTACCCAATCAAGACCTACGTTGATTTCGGTCTTGATAAGGTGCAGAAGGAGCCAGAGCAGGTTGACCCGATCTCCCAGCTCGTCGAATTTATGGGATCGATCGGCAAGGGCGAGTACCTCTGGTTGCAGATGGTTATACGCGCACACAAGGGTGAGAAGTACAATAAGATTAAGGACAACGGCAAGGAATATACCTGGATCGACCATGGTACCGAGATCGTCGACGCGATTCGCAAGAAGACCCGCGCGCCGTACGCCGACCCTGTGACCGGTGAAGAGCGGCCCGGCTTCCCAAACCCCACCAAGGGCGAGTCCGAGAAGATGGCGGCTATTGAACGACAGACCATGAAGCTCGCCTTTGACGTGGGTATGCGCTCGATTTATCTTGCAAAGCCAGACAAGGTGCATGGACCGACCATTGCGCACATGATTGCGCTCTTTAAGCCGTTTAGTACGGAGGGGTGGAACGGTATCAACTCAGCAAAATGGATGAAGACCTTTGATGACTATCCGTGGGAGATTGGCGTTGAGAAGCGCAAGAACCGCTTCAGGCGAGAGCTTGTTGAGGCGTATCGGCGCAGAGCGTACTTCTACAACCCATTCTTCGAGGGCGACATCGCGCGCTCTGATGTGATGGTGATGAGCACGGAGGAGCTCGCAACGGTCTTTCATATCCCATCACTCTCTACCCAGGCTCCAGGGCTCGAGCGTACGTCCTCGGCAACGGGCGAGGCGCCGGCAAACCTGCCTACCTAAGTATGCTGGGCTTCCTTGGACGCTTTCTCTCAGGTCTTTTCACTGCCGTAGAGTTCCATTGCATGCGGTTCTGGAAACATTGGCTGGTGGTGTTGGTGGTCGCGGTAGTGTGTCTCGCTCTTGGGTCTCTGCTCCTGCGTGCGCCCATGAGCTTTTCGCCCACGACGCTGACTATTGCCAAGGGTGATTCGGCGGCGCTCGTGGCAGGCCGGCTTAGTGATGCGCGCGTCATCGTGAGCTCGCTCTCACTCCGTGTCGTATTGCGTGTCTCTGGGGGAGACAACAAGTTGCGCGAGGGGACATACGCGTTTAATTACCCAGAAAACGTGTTCTCGGTGGCACGTCGCATACTCTCGGCCGACTACGGAGTACCGGCGGTGCGGGTCACGTTTGTCGAAGGCATAACGGTGCGTGAGATGGCGGTGCAGGTGGCGGCACTGTTCCCAAGCATTTCAGAAAAGGAGTTCATTGCGGTGGCGAAGCCGTACGAGGGGTACCTCTTTCCCGATACGTACGTGTTTTCTGGTTCGATGGACGCACGCGGGATTGTCGATACGCTTCGTGCAAACTTTGATACCCGAACCGAAGATCTACGCAGTCAGGTGCCCGGATCGCGGCGCTCGTTTGCGGACGTGGTGGTTATGGCGTCGCTCATAGAGAAAGAGGCGCGCACCGAAGAGAGTCGTCGCATGGTCTCAGGGATATTGTGGAACCGTATTGATAAGGACATGCGCTTACAAGTAGACGCCGTTTTTGGGTACATCTTCAACCGTCCTACCTACAATCCCTCGCAAGCAGACCAGAAGACTGACTCGCCTTACAACACCTACCTCAACAAGGGACTGCCACCTGGCGCGATAGGGAACCCTGGTCTCTCTGCGCTCTCTGCCGCAGCCAACCCCGCTAAGACGAACTATCTCTACTACCTCACGGGCGACGACAATCTGATGCACTACGCCACCACCTTCGCGGGGCACATCGCGAATCAACATAAATATTTACAATAATTGCAGGCGTGATTAGATAGGAACTGATGGACCTGAAGGGAAAGAAGGTATTTGTCGGGCTCTCGGGAGGTGTTGATTCTGCCGTCTCTGCGGCGCTTTTGCAGCAGCAAGGGGCAGAGGTGACCGGCGTTTTTATCAAGGGGTGGTATCCGCCCGGCATGCCCTGCACCTGGGCCGCAGATAGGCGAGATGCTATGCGCGTGGCGGCGCGCTTGCGCATACCGTTTCGTACCCTCGATGCGAGTGCAGAGTATAAGAAGAGTGTCATTGATTACTTGCTTGCAGAGTATGCAGTGGGCCGCACGCCCAACCCAGATGTCATGTGTAACAAGGAGGTTAAGTTCGGCGCGTTCTATCGGTATGCCATGGGCGAAGGCGCCGAGGCAATCGCCACGGGGCACTACACGAGTGGAGAAAAAGATCAGCGGTACTTTCTTTGGGCCGTACCGAACGAGGTGTTAGATAAAACGCTCTTCCCGGTTGGACATATGGACAAGAGTGACGTGCGCGCGCTGGCGAATAAGTTCAGGCTACCGGTGGCAGAGAAGAAGGACAGTCAGGGGGTCTGTTTTCTTGGCGCAGTGTCGGTGAAGGAGTTTTTGATACAGGAGCTCGGCACGAGCAACCCCGCACTGCTGCACACCATTGGACAGCGGGTGGATGGAGAATACGTAATCGCGAAAGATGTTGCCACAGGAGAAGTAACGCTTTCTACAGATAGAACTCCGACTGCTCGTGAGGTGCGATTCTTACATGCAAACTGGTTTATGGATTCTGCGCATGCGGTACAGGCACAATGCAGATACCGTGGCCGCATGAGTGCGGGTCATGTCGAGGGAGGGGTCTTTGTCGCCACCGACGTGCTCGCTGAGCTGCCTGCGCCTGGGCAATCTATCGTCTTCTACGACACGAGTGGCGCACTCGTTGGTGGTGGTATCATTGGGGAATGAGGCATATGCGTTTGCGTGCGGCGGCAATCATTATTGGATGCGCGATTATTGTGGGCTTTATCATCTCGGTACCTCGTGCCCGTGATGGCGTGAGGCCGCCCGCTGCAGAAAAGAAGGCTGCGGTGTCGGTGCCGCCAATCGCCTTGAAAGACGTCTACAAGAAGGGCACACATACCATCACTGGCTCGTTGGTTGCGCCGAACGCGTGTACGACAGTCAGTGCGGCGGCCGAGCTTGCTAATGACGCAGCACCAGAGAGCATTCTCGTGGCAGTCACGCTCACCCCGAGTGAAGGTGTGTGTCTACAACTGCCGACCAAGCTTACCTTTACTACCTCGGTTGCTGCTCCGGCAGACGTACCGCTTACGGCTACGGTAAACGGAACGGTCGCGACCACGACCATGCTATGACACCGCTCCCACGTATAGTTAAGGCTGACGGCACCAGTGAGACGTTTGATCCGATGCGTCTGATTTCCTCACTGCGGCGTGCGGGCGCGGGTGCGCACACCGCTGAGCGCATTGCCGAGACAATCACGGCAAGCGTGACTCCGGGCTCTTCGTCGCGCGAGGTGTATACGCGCGCGTTTACTCTGTTGCGCAAGGAGGCGCGGCCTGTTGCTGCGCGCTACGCACTGCGCCGCGCGCTTTTTGAGCTTGGACCTTCGGGTCACCCGTTTGAAGACCTGGTTTCACATCTCTACCGTGCAGAGGGGTGGGAGGTTGAGACACGCAAGATAATTAAGGGCCACTGCGTGTCGCACGAGGTAGACTTCTACGCCACCAACAAAGAGGGAACCGAGCATATTGCCGCCGAGCTCAAGTACCACAACGACCCAGGCTACAAGACGGACCTCAAGGTGGCGCTCTACGTGAAGAGCCGGTTCGACGACATCTTTCAGTGCGAGCCCGCGGTGCGTGCCTGCCCAATAGAGCGCGGGCTCCTGGTGACCAATACCAAGTTTACCTCTGAGGCTATTGCGTACGCCGAGTGCGCCGGCGTCGAGCTTCTTGGGTGGGGGTATCCATTGGGGAACAGTCTTTTTATGCACTTGAGTAGGGCACGCATTTATCCAATAACGACGCTCACCGGCCTCTCGCGTGCAGAAAAGAACATGCTGATAAGCGAGGGTACTATCGCGGTCGATCAGATACTCCACGACCGTAGGCGCCTCAATGTGTTACGCATTGCTCCTGAGCGTGTGGGCGAGCTCCTGGCAGAGGCCGACGGCCTGCTCTCGCTCCCGCCCTTGCTTGAGGATCCGGTACTGGAATAATATATGGCACGCGCTGGTAGCATTTTTGACCCTGCGTCTAAAGAGCCCTTCAAGCTCAGTCGCTCCAAGATAGACCTCTTTTGTGAGTGTCCACGCTGCGCGTTTCTCGACTTGAAGCTCGGGGTGAAGCGCGTGTCGGGGCCTTCCTTCACTTTGAATAATGCCGTGGACGAACTCTTCAAACGTGAGTTCGATGTGCACCGTGCGGCCAAGACTACGCACCCGCTCATGAAGGCGTACGGGCTCGATGCTGTACCCTTTGACGACCCGCGTATGGATGAGTGGCGAGATGCGTTGCGTCGCGGTATTGGCTACTTGCATGAGCCGACCAATTTATTCCTTCGCGGTGGCATCGATGATGTGTGGGTCACGCCCGCAGGGGAGCTCATCATTGTTGACTACAAGGCGACCAGTAAAAAAGTCGGGCCGAGCTGCGAGGACGACCTCTACGACTCGTACAAGCGCCAGATGGAGATATATCAATGGCTCTTCCGCATGAACGGTTTTGCGGTATCACCGACGGGTTACTTCGTCTACGCCAACGGCAGGGCGGACAAAGAGGCCTTTGACGCGAAGCTTGAGTTCGACATTGAGCTCATTCCCTATGCGGGGAGCGATGCGTGGGTTGAGGGGACGGTGTTTGAACTGAAGAAGATGTTGTTGAGTGAGGAGATACCCCCTATCGGTACGGCCTTTGGTGGTGGCCCGTGTGACTTTTGTACGTACCGCGACGCGGCTGGGAAGGCTTTGCTTGAGGTGGTTAAGAAAAACAAAAAGTAAGTCTCTATGCAAAAGACAACTTTTGCAGACTTAGTACGCAACGCAGTAAGACGAATCCCAAAAGGGGAGACGCGCACCTACGCTGAGGTCGCCAAGGCTATTGGCCATGCCGGCGCAGCGCGTGCAGTGGGCACGATTATGAAAAACAATTACGACTCCACTGTGCCGTGCCACCGCGTCATCAAAAGCGATGGTGCTGTCGGTGCCTACAACCGTGGTGGCCCCGCCGCAAAGCGCAAACTCCTAAAAGCCGAAGGGGTTAAAGGACTCTAATCATGGAGGTGGAGATTGAAGAGTCGTGGAAAGAGCACCTGAAAGGGGAGTTCGAGCAGGAGTATTTTAAAAAGCTGACAAGATTTGTTAAAGATGAATACAAAAGCGGGGTGGTGTATCCTGCGCCGAAGAATATTTTTAGAGCGTTTGACTTGTGCCCCTTTGATAAAGTGAAAGTGGTTATTCTTGGCCAGGATCCGTATCACGGGGTAGGGCAGGCCAATGGTCTCTGTTTTGCGGTGGGTGAAGAGACTTCGGTGCCGCCTTCGTTGCAGAATATATTTAAAGAGATCGAGAGTGACCTCGGGCAGTCGCTCGTGCACAAGAGTGGCGATTTGAGTCGATGGGCAGAGCAGGGAGTATTGCTCTTGAATGCGACGCTCACTGTGCGCGCGCATAGTGCGGGCTCACATCAGGGCCGTGGGTGGGAAGAGTTTACCGACGCAGTGATCAAGGCACTATTAGAAGAGCGAGAGCACCTGGTTTTTATCCTCTGGGGCAACTATGCCAAAACTAAGGGTGCCCATATCGATCGCACGAAGCACCTCGTGCTCGAGGCAGCACACCCATCGCCCTTCTCGGCTTACAGCGGCTTCCTCGGGTGCAAGCATTTTAGTAAAGCGAACGAGTATCTCGTCGAACACGGCCAGTCACCGATTGGGTGGCTCTAGTTAAGGCTTTTTGCTACAGTGAGCCGATATGGCACGCACAGAAACTCTTTCTAAAGCAGGAGTGCCCGGTATTACTTTTGTACGCGAGCTTGGCGGCATACAGGAGTACCGGCTCGAGAAGAACGGGCTGCAGATCTTGCTTATACCCGACCCGGCGTCGCCGGTCGCTGGGGTGATGGTGACGTACCGCGTGGGCTCACGTAACGAGGCTATCGGGCACACCGGCGCTACACACTTGCTCGAGCACCTGATGTTTAAGGGCTCGAAACATTTCAATAAAAAAAATAAGCGCACGACCTTTGAGCTGCTCGAGAACAAGGGCGCGCGGGTTAACGCCACGACGTGGTTCGACCGCACCAACTACTACGAGGTCTTGCCTCGGGAGCATGTGGCAGTGGCGCTTGCTCTCGAGGCCGACCGCATGCAGAACGCCTTTATAACCGAGGCCGACCGTGCGTCTGAAATGCCCATTGTTCGTAACGAATTTGAGATCGGCGAGAATAACCCTTCTGAGGCGCTCGACAAACAGCTCTGGGCGATTGCGTACCAGGCGCATCCATACCACCACTCGGTTATCGGGTGGCGGAGCGATATTGAGCAGGTCTCGATAGAGCGACTCCAGCAATTTTACAAGGACTTCTACCGGCCCGATAACGCGACCGTGAGCGTCGCGGGAGGTTTTGATACCAAGGAGGTGCTTACGCATATCAAAAAGTCGTTTGGCGTGCATGCCCGACCTAAGGCGCCGCTCCCGCCGGTGTACACTACAGAGCCCAAGCAAGAGGGCGAGCGACGCGTTGTGGTAAGGCGCGCTGGCCACACCAATGTGGTAGCCATAGCACATAAGATCCCTGAGGCCACGCATGCTGACATGCCAGCGCTCCTACTGCTCTCCTTGGTGCTTTCTGAAGGCAAGACCAGCCGCCTCTTTCGAGCGTTTGCCGACACCTCTAAAGCGACGGACGTCACGGCCGTGTGCTACCAGTTACGCGACCCAGGGCTCTTTACCTCGTTTGTTACCCTGGCTCCCCAGGTGTCGCATGACTCGGTCGAGAAGGGGCTCAAAGAGATTTTTAGCGACGTGGCAGGCCGTGGCGTCACGGCTGCAGAGCTTGGGCGCGCCAAGCAGTCGGTGCGCTCGCACGTGGCCTCACGTCGTGACGGCCCCTTCGCGCTCCTCTATAACTTGAACGAGGAGATTGCGGTGAGTGATTGGACTCGTTTTCTCACCTTTCCTGAGGCGCTCGCCAAGGTAACGCCTCGGGAGGTGCAGGCGGTTGCCAAGAAGTATCTGGTCGAGGACCAGAGCACGGTCGGACATTTTATCGGAACAGCGCTATGACAAACGACCTGCTCACTGTAGAGGAGTGTGCGGTGTGCGACGGGGGTCGCCTCTTTGTGGCGCCAACTTCTGCGCGCGACTTGGTGGCTCTTGAAGGGTCGGTGCACGGTGGGCCCAACATGCTCCCCGCAGAGCACGACGTGCTGCCAGCGCTCGCCGCAGCGCTGCTTGATGCGGGTACTCTAAAAAGGAGCAAGGCAGCCATCCGCGAGGCGCTCGCCGCGCGTGGCATCACAATAGGTTTTGCGGCATCAGGCGACCGTACCTACTTTTCTGGCCAGTGTTTCCCTGAGGACCTGGAGGCGCTGCTTGCGGCGCTGTGCGAGTGCCTCTCGGGAGCTGCCTTTCCGGAAGGAGAGGTTGCCAATGTAAAAGCACTCTCGCTCGGTTCCTTGGCAGAGGAGAAGTCAGATACGCGCGCGCAGGCGGAGCGTGCTCTCGCTGCGCACCTTTATGATCCTACGCACGTAAACTATGCGCGGCCAGTACAGGACGAGGAGAGGAGTGTCCGGTTGGCAACGCGCACCGACCTGCTTGAATTTAAGAAGGGGCTTGGTGTTGGCGGGCTGGTTATCGCCATTGCCGGAGACGTCACTAGCGCTAGTGCGCGAGCGGCAGTTGAGAAGACGTTTGGCAAGCTCGGTAAAGGAACCACTTCTGTGCCGGTAAAGCATTCCAACACCAAGCTGCCCACCGCAGGGGAGAGCGTTATCTCTATCGCAGACAAGGCCAATGTCGACGTTCTGCTCGGCGTGGCCCTCCCGCTCACCATGTACGATGAGCGATATCACGCGATGAAAGTGCTTGTCGAGATGCTTGGGGGCGGGTTCACTTCTCACCTCATGCAGACGATTCGTGAGCGAGACGGGCTCACCTACGGCGTCTACGCACGACTCGCCGGCCTTGAGAGCGGTGCCGACGGTAGTTTTAAGATCTGGGCCAGTTTCTCGCCTGGGCGCTACGCGGAGTCTGTGGCTAAGCTCAGAGAAGAAGTGGCACGCTTCTTTGCACGCGGCCTCACGCCGACGGCGCTCACGCTCTCGAAGGAGCGCATGGCGGGGTTGTACTTGGTCTCGCTTTCTACCACACAGAATCTTGCATCGGCGCTCCACTCGGTCGGTGTGCAGGGTCGCGAGCTTGCATACCTAACTGCGTATCCGGACCTTATTCGCGCGGTGTCGATCGCCGACCTCAAACGTGCGGCCGCGATGATACCTCTCGACAAGCTCTCGCTTGTGGCTGCCGGAACGCTGTAGGAATTTTTGATAAAAAAGTGATACTTTAAAGAGTATGACCGTTGCCGAAGTACGCAAGCGATATCTCGACTTCTATGCCAGGCGGGGGCACGTGGTGATCCCCTCGGCACCTATCGTGCCCGAGAATGATCCGACCACGCTTTTCACCAGCTCGGGCATGCAGCCCTTGGTGCCCTACTTACTTGGTGAGCCGCACCCAAAGGGAGTGCGTTTGGTAAACTCTCAGACTGCTTTTCGTGCGGGCGACATCGAGGAAGTTGGCGACAACCGCCATACCACATTTTTCGAAATGCTCGGCAATTGGTCTCTGGGTGACTACTTTAAGAAGGAACAGCTTCCGTGGATCTTTGACTTTCTTACGGACAAAGAGGAGGGTCTTGGCTTTGATCCGGAAAGGTTGTACGTCACGGTTTTTGATGGAGACGAGACTGTTGGGATACCGCTTGATACCGAGGCTGTGGAGCTGTGGAAGGGGCTCTTTAGCAAGAAGGGTATCGAGGCGACGCTCGTGCGTATAGGCACAGAGGAGGAAGGATACGAAAAGGGCATGCAAGGTGGGCGCATCTTCGCGTACGGCTCAAAGAAGAATTGGTGGAGCCGCTCAGGGGTGCCCGCCAACATGCCTGCCGGCGAGCCGGGTGGTCCCGATTCTGAAATCTTTTATGACTTCGGTACACCACACGATCCGAAGTGGGGTACAGAGTGTCATGTGAACTGCGACTGTGGTCGATTTGTTGAGATCTGCAACTCGGTCTTCATGCAGTTTATTAAGAACGCGGACGGCACCTTCAGCGAGCTTCCTAAGCGCAATGTGGATTTCGGTGGTGGACTTGAACGCATCACGGCTACGGCGCAAGGGACTTCAGACGTGTTCGATGTCGATGTGTTTGCTCGTGCCCGCACGGTGCTCGAGGAACGGTCAGGGAAGAGCTACAGTGATGCGAGCGCTACGCGCTCGTTCCGCATTATTCTCGACCATGTACGCGCCGCAGTCTTTTTTATAGCAGGAGGCATTCGGCCCTCAAATACCGAGCAAGGATATGTGCTGCGACGTCTTATCCGTCGCGCTATACGTGAGGCAGATAAGCTTGGTATTAAGGATTCCGTACTTGCTGATGTTGCAAAAGGTTTTGGCGCTACGTACGAGAGCGCGTACTCCTTTGTTCTGGCCGCAACCGATACGATTCGCATAGAACTCGAAAAGGAGGAAGTGCAGTTTCGTAAAACGCTCACCCAAGGTATGCGCGAGTTTGAGAAGATGGGTGGCAACGTCGACGCTTTCTTACTTTTTACGACATACGGCTTCCCGATAGAGCTTACGGCAGAAATTGCGCAAGAACGGGGTATTGCGATTGACCTGCAAGCTGTCCAGAAAAAAATGTCTGAGCACCAGGACCTCTCGCGCGCGGGTGGAGCACAACGCTTTGCAGGCGGGCTCGCTGATCATGCCGAGCAGACCGTGCGGTACCACACGGCCCACCATATATTGCTTAAGGCACTGCAGATGGTGCTCGGGCCGGAAGTGCATCAGCGGGGGAGTAACATTACGAGCGAGCGCCTGCGTATCGACTTTTCGTATGGGCAGAAGATGACTGATGAACAAAAGGGAGAAGTGGAGAAGATTGTGAACGAGAAGATTGCAGAGGCAATCCCGGTCATTCGCACCGACATGCCTAAAGAAGAGGCGGAGAAGCTCGGTGCGGAGCACGAATTTGGCGCAACGTATCCCGACACAGTCTCGGTGTACTCAGTCGGTGCGCTCGACAGCGCGTTCTCGATAGAGTTTTGTGGTGGCCCGCATGTGGCAAACACGAGTGAGCTCGGCCAAGGTGGCAAGAAATTTAAGGTAGTGAAAGAAGAAGCATCTTCCGCCGGCATTCGACGCATCAAAGCGGTGTTAGAATAATCGAATGAGTTTTCTGAGGCGAATCTTTCGTCGTGAACGACGGGACACCGTCGCGCTTATCGATATTGGTGCGCGCAGAGTTGCAGGTGCCTACGTACACTATGTGGGCAGTGAGACACCGGTGGTCGTGTACACCAAGGTGATGTCCATACCCATACAGACGGGAGAGGAGCACTCGGTGACCATGTTGCGGACACTTGGTGAGCTGTGCGACGCGATGGTGGCCGAGGGTGTTCCTGCGCTCGTGCGAGCGATAGGGGGGCACGCGGTAGATGCGGCGCTCGTTTCTATAGATGCGCCCTGGCAAGAAACGGCCGTGCATCACGAAAGGGTTTTGAAGGACAGCGAATTTGTATACACCAAGCAAATGGTTGCTGAAGCTGTGGCTCGAGTGAGTCCGCCGGCAGCGGGGAAGATCTATTCAGACGCAAGCGTTGTTGGTACCAGGCTCAACGGTTACGAAGTGCGTAACCCCTATGGCAGGCGCGCACACCGGGCTACGACCATCATCCTCACCTCTCTTATTGAGGAAAAGGTCTCGAGTGCCATTCTCGCCACGGTACAGAAGCTCTCGCAAACCGAGCGCGTTTCCCTCATTGCGGGCACCTCGCTCCGGTATCAGGCGCTCCATGTTGCGTTTGCGCACGAGCGCGACGCGCTCATTCTCGATGCGACAGGCCCACTGCCCGAGGTGGCACTCGTGCGCAAGGGTCTCCTGGCGGCAATAGCTGAAACGCCCGAGAGTCTCGCGAGCGCCGCTGGGGTGACGGCAGACGACTTCATGCGCGGCTTTGCAAACATTGCAAAGTCGTACCCACTCCCACGAACTATATTCCTCCTCGCACGCTTTGATCAGATGGATGAGATGAAGAAGATTTTGGATACAGTGAAGTTTAATGCGCTGTGGCTCTCCGACAACCCTCCCCGGATAATCCCGTTACTTACGAGCCATATGACTGGTTTGGTGCGGCAGATGACCACTAACCCACCTGACCTGCCACTCCTCCTTATGGCGCTCTACTACCGCTACCTCGAGAAGACTTGATAGCTGAATAGAATGGAGTATTGTACGGTCTGACGATTTGAACCTTGCCTGCGAGGGTAGCCTTGTGGGCAGTTGTACCGAGGAGGAAGCCAGGATGTCGAGGAGTGCGGGTGATGATGCTGGAGCTCTCAATGCCCTAAGGGATGAGGAGCAGAGGCTCCGTCTTGTTCTGGAGGAAGTGTCCGCGGCGCTGCGTCGGGGCGATATGGAGTTGGACGTAGACGGGGATCTCTACCGGATGCTGTGGCGGCAGTGCGCTGAAAAATTTAGAAGCGCAGTCTCGGTCGCTGCAAAGCAATACGGCGCACGCAAAGTGACAAAAGTGCTGACGATCCTGAGATTCCCATTCGGGGTCAGCTGTATCCCGAAGTGAATGTGAGTCGAACGCAAACCCGCCATCGGGCGGAAGGGAAGCCCCCTTTCGCAAGATCGGTGGGCTTCCTTTTTGCACATTGCCGGCTCTGCTTGCAATAGGAGAAACTGGTATACTCTAGCTTATGCATAAATTTGACGATATAATCCCGCCCTCGCGCCGAAGAGAGGCTGCGCCTACGAGTCAGCCCGATACCAAGCTCCCTCGTACGCCGAGGCCGCGGGGGAGGTTTCCGTACCTCACCGTATTTATGGTGCTTGTTGTGATTGCTGGGTCTGCGGGAGCGCTGATGTACTTTTCCAGCGCCAAAATAGAGGTGGTGCCGTCGACCATCGCGGCCACCGTGCAAGGCTCATTTACCGCTGGGCAGGCGACGACTGATCTACCATTTAAGGTTATTACTGCGCAGAAGGTTGCCTCGCAGAATGTGCAGAGCAACGGCACCAAGACCGTCAATTCTGCGGCTTCGGGCACGATTACTATCTACAACACGCAGGCCAAGGCACAAACACTCATCACCAACACCCGTTTTGCCACGGCTTCGGGGCTTATCTTCCGTATCCGCGCTGCGGTGACCGTGCCAGGCGGCTCGGCAGACAAGCCAGGCTCGGTATCGGCAAAGGTCTATGCCGACAAAGAAGGGTCGACCTACAACGTAGGGCCGACGTCCTTCACTATCCCTGGGTTTGCGGGCACACCGCAAGCTACCCAAGTATATGCGCGCTCAACAGAAGCTATGAGCGGTGGTGCCTCCGGTACGGTGCCTGTCGTAGACGCGGCAGGCGCACTACAGGCGCGCACTGCGCTCACTGCAGCTCTCGGGCCAGACCTCGAGAAAAGTCTCAAGGAACAGGTGCCGCCAGAGTATGTGCTCCTGACGGGCGCCTCGGCAACTACCTTTCAGGACCTCGACCCTGCTCCTACGACCACGGCTGGCCAGGTGGAGGTGAGGGTGCAGGGTACGGCTACGGCAGTCATATTCCAGAACGCGGGTCTTGCAAAGGCAATAGCGCTCGCCTCAGCGGGTGGCAATTATCAGGGGGAGCCGCTCACGATTGCATCGAGCGAGGGGCTTACGCTAGTGCCTACGGCAGGCATACCAGACGCTGCGGCGACCTCATTTGCCTTCTCTCTCTCGGGCACCGCCCCGCTCGTCTACTTTGTCGATCAAGCCCGCATCGCGGCAGCCGTGGCTGGGAAGGACCGTCAAGCTGCGCAGGTGGCGTTGACGAACTATCCCGAGGTAAACCGGGCTATTATTGTGCTCAGACCCTTCTGGAAGCAGTCTTTCCCAGAGGATCCGGCGTCAATCTCCATAGTCGTGACCAACCCGTGAGGTCACGGTTGACGATTATTGCGGTTCCTGCTAAATTGGTAAGGTACCTGCATGGCTGAAGAAGGGGAAACAAAAACGACGACGGTGGGCACCGTTGAGGAGGTGTTGCCTGACTCGCTTTTTCGCGTTCGTATACCTGCAGCTGAGGAGGGAGGTGAGGACAAATTATTGCTCGCATACCTTGCGGGCAAGATGCGTCTCCACCGCATTCGTGTCTTGATGGGCGACCAGGTAGATATGGTGCTCGACCCCTACGGAGGTCGTGCGCGTATCGTGAGACGATTATCGTAATTTGCTTAATAATTTTTGAGATCAAAATGAAAGTTCGTGCTTCCATCAAAAAGCAGCAGCCAGGTGATCAGCTCGTCCGTCGCGGCGGACGCCTTTTTCGTATCAACAAGAAGAATCCGCGCCGTAAGGCTCGCCAGGGTTAATTTTTAGTACTATGCGTATCGCCGGCGTCACCATCTCAGATACTAAGCAGCTCGCGTATTCGCTGCCGTACATTTACGGTATCGGCCCTACTCGTGCACGCACGATTCTCACTGAGGCTAAGGTAGCCTTCACCACGAAGGGTTCTGAGCTTACCCCAGAGGAGGAGCAGCGTATACGCTCTCTCGCCGAGGCCTACATGATCGAGGGTGAGCTTCGTCGTGAGATAGGGCAGAACATTAAGCGCTTGAAGGATATTAAGTCTGCACGTGGTGAGCGGCACTCACGCGGGCTCCCCGTGCGCAATCAGCGTACCAAGACCAACTCGCGTACGCGACGTGGTAACGTCCGTAAGACGATGACCTCGGGCCGCCGTACCCTAGAAAAAACATAATTATGGGAAAAAAACGTATCATCAAGAAGAGTGGGAAGGGGATGGATGCGGGCCGCAAGGACCGTGCCATGGCCAAGGCCAACAAGCGTCACCTCGAAAAAGGCGTGTTGCATATCGAGGCAACTTTCAACAATACCAAGGCTATCCTTACCGACGAGAAGGGTAATGCGGTGGTTAGCTCGTCTGCGGGTGCACTCGGCTTCTCTGGTGCGCGCAAGTCGACACCATACGCGGCAGCAAAGGTCGGTGAGTTCCTCGGCGAGAAGGGCATGATGATTGGCCTTAAGGAGGCTTCGGTCATCATCCGCGGGGTTGGTGCGGGTCGTCAGTCCGTGCTCCGCGCCTTCTCAACGAAGGGCATTGCTATTCGCTCTATCAAGGACGCAACACCTGTGCCACACAACGGTCCACGTCCACCACGTCCACGTCGCGTCTAATATTTCATTATGATTACCCCTCCACGATACAAAACAGCAAAGCGCCTTGGCGTGACCGTGTTTGAGAAGGCGCAGACAGCCAAGTTCGCCATGTCTGCAGAGCGCACCGCCAAAAACAAGAAGCGCGGTGGTCGCGGTCGCCAGAGCGAGTACGGCAAGCAGATGCTTGAGAAGCAGAAGGTGCGCTTTACCTACGGCATTACGGAGAAGCAGTTCCGTAGCTACGTGAATAAGGCCCTCGAGGCGAGTGGCGCAAAGCCAGTGGAGCACCTCCACGAGATGCTTGAGATGCGTCTCGACAACGTCGTCTGGCGTCTCGGGCTCTCGAGCACGCGCCGCGGTGCGCGCCAGATGGTGGCCCATGGCCACATCTGCGTGAATGGCAAGAAGATCCGCGTACCTTCACACATCTTGAAGGTGGGCGAGGTAGTCTCGATTCGCGAGGGGTCCAAGGACCACGGGGTCCTTGCGGGCTTCGGCGAGCGCTTCTTGGAGCGCCCGCTCCCGTCGTGGCTCACGTGGGATCCTAAGAAGATGTCGGGCTCGATCGCGGTGCGACCGACGGCTGCTTCGGCCGACCCGGCAGGAGACTTGACCACGGTGCTCTCGTTCTACACGCGTTAGTTTATTTAACAATTGGTAATTACGATTACGTTATGGAATACCACATCACACTTCCCAGCAAGCCTCGCATCGTCTCTGAAGAGGGCGTACAGGGTGTTTACGAAATAGATTCTCTCTACCCGGG
>Ga0172380_10004160_pt1 | contig 18930 bp, 15 predicted proteins | sample Leawe162metaG_FD_119747 | JGI IMG/M metagenome (GOLD analysis project Ga0172380, IMG submission 119747) | Leachate microbial communities from a municipal landfill in Southern Ontario, Canada - Leachate well 162 metaG | ecosystem: Engineered > Solid waste > Landfill > Unclassified | place... | reverse complement strand
TAAAGGTCGTGACCTTTATGTCCATATTGCCTACCGCGTAGTGCAGGCCTATCAGTCGGTGAAAGTCGTCGTAATCCGTGAGCATGCCGTCCTTCAATTCATACATGTATACATCAGCATAGACGGGCTCATCCAGGGGTTTTGCCAGACCGGCGGGGACAGCTATCAGGCAGACGACGATAAAGCAGAGGATCAGATCCAGGATGTATCTGCAGCAGCGGTTCACGGCGCACCTCCCCTCATCCAATTCTCCAGGACAACGCGTCCGACATTATATATCAGGCGGGCTACATCGCGCCATAGGTCAGGCCCCATAGTGCCGCAGTGTTTTCTCGCGCCACAGCCTAGTGGAGGCACACTGGTTGAAGTGTATTTGAAATCCGGCTGCAGCGAGGTTAGGGGGCACTGAATTTTATAACCCTGTCGTAAACAAGTTCCGTATTGATGGGTCCCACTCTGGTAGAGGGTTCCACATATGCCCTGAACCCGATAAAGGCAGGCTCATCAAGACCAACCCCGAAAGCGCCGGGGCCGGTTGGCACTGTCACGCAGTTCTTTTCGCTGCCGCAGTTGCGCGCGAAATTACAGACGTATAGATATTTAGCCAGCGGGTTATCCGGCAAATACTGCTCAGCGCTGCCGGCGTATTCGGTGCTGTAGATTCCGGCCACACCGTTCCAGCCAGCTTCGCCGTAGAAGTTGCAGTTGGCATAGGTGGCCTTGCCGGCGGCGGCATGATTAACACCGTAGGCAATAACAAACTCATCCTGGCCATCCCCCAGGGTCAAGGTGTCGCTGCGCAGATAAACGGTATCGCGGCTCTCCCCCGCTACATACGTCTCAGTTTGCACAGCATCGTAAGACTCTGTGAGCCAGACACAAGTGCCAAGCTCTTTTGCCTCCAGGCTGCTGTGCTTAGCAAATATGGCCGTGCGCAGATCATCGAGCGCAGGCTGTAAATCCCACTCCGTTACACCTGTACCCCTGACCCGCAACTTCGGCGCGGGGAATGGATCAAGTTTGTCCTGTGTGCCGGGTATAACCCTGATAGCTGCGGTGACCGCATTCACATATTCCTGGCCTGCTTTCTCATCCTTAAAAAGCGCCATTCGCTGTCCCAGGACGATGGTATCGTACTCCGGCCCAATGCCCAGTTTTACCATGGAACTCGGAATAACATACGTATTTATAATATCTTCCGTGTACCCTGCCGACAGCGCAGCATCACGTATAAGCCGGTCGGTTGCTTTATCAGCTGTTACGATGATGATGGTGTCCTTATTAAATGGATCCCCTTTCTCACCATTTGGTGTGCCGGAAGTTTTAATGGTTGAGTTATTCAAAGGATCGTTGAAGCTTGTCCAGACCCACTTTCGCTGTTTTTCCTTCTCGTAGTATTTGTAGAAAATAAAACCGCAATAGCTGAAATAGGTACATTGCGGAGGGGTTTTAGTTACTATAACCAGCGCCTCATCCGGATTTAACTGCCAGCCCTGTATCAGCCCGGGAGTGTTGTATAACCAGTTGTCTACCTGCGCCTGGGCACCGGCAATCTGATCTATATCTTTGATTACTATATTATCGGGAATTGCCCCAAATACAGCTCGATAAGGCGCATCCGCGTTGTTACCACCGGCGTTGGCAAGTTTTCCGGCCTGGTATAACTTGATTAAGTCCACATGTACAAATGGCGCCAGTTTCAAGGTGCACCCGTTCTTCTCCAACGCAGCATTAAGTGCTTTGACATCTCCGACCGATACTGCGGGAGTGGGGGCAGCAGGAGCACAGGATACCATGACAGCGATAATAACCAGTGAGACAATTACAGTTGCTGCAAATCGGAACGATCTACCCATAACCATTACCCTCCTATATTCATACTGAAGAACCTATATCAGTTACGTGGACAACAATCATGTCCAGAAGTATATTAACTATATTTCCGCGCCTGATCTGGAATCTGGTTGGAATAATCGACTACAACTTCTTATATTCATTATAACGCATAGTGATCGATAAGTTCATCCATGCCCAAAACCATTAAGTCCTGTATCGCTGTAAAGCCCTCTGTCGCCATTTTCTGATTGAGAGACACTGATTGAATGTATATATATGAAATCCGGCTACAGACCGGTCTTTAATTAATCCTGTGATTTTCTTCATCAGGTCATCCGGCTTGTACAAATCATTCTGCAATATTCTGGCTATCATACCCCAGTGGTTTTTTAAAAACCGTGTGGAATCACCAACACCCACCTTCAGCGATATCTCCAGCAGCCTGGAGCGCTTCAATATGCCTGGAATGCCGATGTATACAGGCAGTGTGATACCGTTTGCCCTAACGTCCGCCAGCCATTTGCCGATGGTCTGCGCATCGAAACAAATCTGCGTAACCATATAATTTACAAATGGCTGTTTGTCCTTAAGCGCCCGCATCAAGACTTCACGATTAATAAGCGGATGTCCCTCCGGATAAGCGGCCACACCTATACGTCGTGGGCGGTTGCCCATCTCAACCATGTCGGCTATCAGCGCGCTTGACGAATCATAGGTCCCCACCGGTTCGGTAATGTCACCGCCGATTATGAAGACATCCTTAAAGCCGCCCGCTGACAGTCTGTCCACAATATCCAGCAAGTGAGACTTATCACGTACCTGCCGCGCTGTGAGGTGGGGCACCACACGAAATCCCCGCGCCGCCAGTTCCTCAGAAAGCATAATAGTGGCTTCAATGCCCTTGCGGGGCGAGGCAGTCACTGTAATAACCGATCCGGCAGGTAGTGTCACTGCCTCCTCGATCACGCCTTTCATGGGGATGACTTCAAAGCGCGCGCTTTTGAGCATGTTTGTAATAGCTGCTACAGCATACTCCAATACAAGTTACCCTTTCAACAGTTAAATGCATGTTCCTTGTGTTTCTTTCTGCCGGTAGTTTTATGGCATTATGGAATTGGCTGCGTGGAAAAATTGGCGGCATAAGCAGATAATGAGAAGGCTGTGGTAAATATTGAAAAGTCAGGACCCCACCATGAGAGACTACGATGAAGATCGCCATCATCGCCCCCCCCTATCCCCTCGAGGAAGCCCCGTCTCCACCTCTGGGCGTCACATATGTCGCTGCCGCCTGTGAGCAGGCCGGTTGCGAGGTCAGGATATTCGATTATATCGTGCGTCGTTACACGAAGGAAAAGCTCGCAGCCGAACTCGACGAATTCGCACCTGATGTGGTAGGCGCCACCTCGGTAACGATGAACTTCAAAGGCGCTGCGGCAATTATCAAGGACGTCAAGCGCCACAATCCAGCTATTATCACTATGATGGGCGGACCGCATATATCCTACGATTGGGCTAATACCCTGATAAATTACCCGGAAATCGATTTAATCGTCGTGGGCGAAGGCGAAGATACCTTACTTGAACTCCTGCCGGTCATCCGGGATCATGTAGCCTGGGATAAGGTTAAGGGTATTGCCTTCCGCAAGGATGGACGGGCACATTTCACCGGTGCACGTGGCTTTATCGAGGATCTCGATACATTGCCGGTGCCGGCGCGCCACCTGTTGCCTGTATCCCGTTACCTGGCACTGGGCTTCCCGGTCAGCATCATCACATCGCGAGGCTGTCCAAACCGGTGCATCTTCTGTTTGGGCCGGCGCATGGTCGGCCATAAGGTTCGCTACCGCACTCCGCGACTAATCGTGGATGAGATCGAGGACATCATCGCCTACGGATTCACACGCATCAACATTGCAGATGACCTATTCACCTCCAACAAGGTCCGCGTGCAGGCCTTCTGCGATGAACTCAAACTCCGCGGCATTAAGATTGCCTGGAGCGCCTTCGCTCGTGTGAACACAGTGGATGTTGAGGTACTCTCCATTATGCGCGAGGCGGGCTGCGATACCGTGAGCTTCGGGATCGAGTCCGGCAACGCCGAGATGCTCAAACGCGTGAAAAAAGGAATCACCCTGGAACAGGCTGTTAAAGCAGTGCAAGCCTGCAAGAAAAGCGGTATCAACGCATTTGCCTCGTTCGTGATCGGCCTGCCCGGCGAGAGCCCGCAGACCATGGCTGATACCCGTACCTTTGCCGAGGGACTGGGCATCGATTGCGGCTTTCACCTTCTTGCGCCGTTTCCCGGGACCACCATCAGGGAGGAGCAGGAAAAATACGACATCGAGATCCTCACAGACGACTGGGATCTGTATGATGCCAATGTCCCCATCGTGCGCACTTCCCGGATGAGTGAAACCTATGCCGCCGATTTCATGGATGCTTATGAAGCCCCGCACCGTGATCTTTGGGACTATGTAGTCAAAAGGTATGAAAAGGGAATATGTACTGATGACGAAGGCCTGCGCGTGGCCGGCCATAACCGCATGCACCTAATCTTCAAACTGCTGAGTACCGATCTCATCGAGCGACATGGCGTTTTCAACAATGGCGATTCCAGCGTGCAGGTCCTGGCCGAACGGATTACACAGCAGACCGGAGCACAGCCAAAACTCGTACGAGACACCCTGCAGCAGCTCAGCGATGCCGGTTACATAAAGTCCCTGGCCGAGGCCGCAACCACACGCTGGTACTGGACACATAACAACCGTTCTGACGGGGAATATTGAGCTTCAGCATTCTGAGCGCCTGATCATGCGCAAATTAATATATGAAATATATTAGCGTTATAACCCGCCTGTTATAAACTGTCAGCGACCTATCACCTACCTGTTAACCAATAGTCAAGCAATTGCCTCTCTGCTCCTATATATTTGAGTAAAAGGAGGCAACAATGAATTTAAAAATGACGACCTTTACCCTGGCAGCAGTGTTACTGATCGGTTCGGCAATGCTGCTCCAATCCACGCCGGCGCTGGCTGACGATAACGTGACCGTTAATGTGGTCGTAGAGCAAACTGTGATCGTAGAACAATCAGCAGATATTCTACCGCCATTGCCACCGCCACCGCCACCGCCGCCGCCCGCACCCCCGGCGCCGGTTGTACTTCCTGCTCCCCCGCTTCCGCCTGCACCACCGCCCCCGTATCCGCCTATGCCGCCGATGTATCCTCCGGCGCCCGCCCCGGCGTACTACAACCCGTATCCTTACTACAACACATATCCATACTGCTGTGAATACAGGTGGTCCAGATACGTAGTGCCTGAAGTTATAGTGGTTACACAGCCCCTGCCCCAGGTTCAAGTTCAACCTGTGGTCCAACCCCAGGTAAACTATGACCCTCCGCCGGTCATAAACTCCTTCGCTGCAGATCCGAGTTACATACAACCGGGGCAGACGGTCAGCCTGACCTGGACCGTTAGCGATGTCCTGGAGAGAGCGATCGAAGTCACTATTACGCCTGACATAGGTACGGTTTCCAGTTCCGGCTCATATACCGTGAGCCCGGCTGAAACAACCACTTATACGCTTACCGCCACCAATGTCGACGGCAGCGTGAGCGCCAACGCCACCGTGACCGTCGCGCCCCTGGTTGCAGCTTCCACATTTACCACCGGCACGGAGGCCGCCGCCGGCCAAAGCGGATTGATAGGCGGTTCATGGCTGCTGTACGTCCTGCTGTTCGGACTTTTATCCGCGGCTGCCGTTGTAGCTATTGTGCTCATTTCCAGAAAGCCGCGCCCGGCATATGCAGGAACTCACACAAACTATCAGACCCAGGCTGCAACGGGAATTGAGACGGGTACATCTCATGCTAAAACTGCTGCCGGGGCGAAATTCATGACAACCGATGGGGAATCCGTTTCAGTAACCGGCAAGGCCGGATTCATGGGAAGGAATGATTTCCTCTCCATGTTAAAACCGGCCAAGGCAGACCTCATCTCCAGGCAGCACCTGCATATCGAGCGTAAAGATAACGAGTACTACATTGAAGATCACGGCAGCACCAACGGCACCAGGTTAAACGGATCCAGTATTACAGGCAAAGGTAGCCACCTGTTGAAGAATAACGACATTATCGATCTCGGTGGCGCCCTTTCACTCACTTTCAAAGCGTAACGCTCAAACATAGGTAAGAGCCGGCATCTGTGGTCACAGATGCCGGCTCCTAATTTTTACACAACACCCCTAAAGGTCTGCCGTACCCGGCAGCCTTACCCGATCCTACCAGAGTAAGGGGAAGGTAATTACTATTTCTTTTCCAGCAGTGTGATGATGCCCCAGACGATCAGGAAGATGCCAACGATCCACTGCAGAGCGGAGAACCAGAAGAGGCAGAGAAGACCGGCGACGATGGCGATAACACCCAGGACCCACTTGCTCACACCTAATGACATTTTAGATACCTCCTGAAGTTAATCCTCTACATTGTAATAAGCCAGTTGCATTATTAATATGGGATCAGTACTTATTTTTTATTCACCATGTTCTGAATTGCCGTCATCAAGGTGTTGGCTACCACCTCGCCGGACTGTGACCTGTAGGAATCACTCATGGGACTTTTATTGACCACACCCTTGACTATCGAGTCCAGATTGCCTTCGCCCCCCGATTTGCCGCCCATAAAAGCCTTGCCGGCGTTAAACAGGTCCCCGATGTCAAAACCGCCCTTTGCTTGCTGGCCCTGTGCCTGCTGCTGTCCTTTGCGGATGAGTGAGCCGATGGCATCGCCGATCCCTTCGGTCGGCTGCGCGGCCGGCTTGCCCTTACGGATCACCTGCCCTATGGCATCGCCGAAACCCTCGGTCTGAGGCTTAGCCGGCTTGCCCTTACGGATCGCCTGGCCTATGACATCGCCGAAACCCTCGGTCTGGGGCAGCGGTTTTTGTTGCTGCGCCTGCTGGGGCTGGGATTGCGGCTCGGCGGCGGTGCCGCTGGTGAAGGTCCAGTAGACAGCCGATTTATCCGAGGCCGGATTCTTGTCCGCACCGACGCTCCACCTGTACTCGGTGCCGTCGTCGGGGAAGCCGGGCTCATCGGAGAAGAGCACATTGCCCAGGTCCTTGCTGATGCGGGTCGAGTTATCTTTGGCCTTCTTGACGCTCAGCCAGTATTTAGTTGCACCGGGCGAAGCTTTCCACTGGAATTTGATGTTGTTCCCGTTGACATAGCTGAGGTTGGCGGGTGAGACCATTAACTGAGCGGATTGTTGTACCGGTGTCTCTTCTACTCCCAATAAACTCTGGACCAGCACCATGGCATTGTCGGAAGTGACCTGCTGACCCTGAAATTGCCGGGAAGCCTGCGAAAGGCCTTTGGCATATAGCTGCGCCGACCCGCTTTTCTGCTGGCTTAGTAGCTGTGCGGCGTGTGCCAGCTGGTCGGCCGGATTTGCGCCCTTCTTTTCCTGCATGGCCTTGGTGATGAGCTCGAAGGCATTAACCATGTTATTGCCATGATCGTGATTGTTTGTATCGGCGCTATTCAGGCTGTCTTTGTTCTGGGCAAGAGCGCCCGTGACTGTTTGAAACAGTTTACCCAGATCGATTGGACTTGATGGATTGGCCATTTAATAACCCTCCCCCGTCTTATTTACTTCGATCCTCTCCCAAATCGAAAAACAACTATTATAGCCTATCGTATTTTCTATCTTAATTATAGCAGAATAATGCTCTGCCACGTACAGCTGCAGTGTATACTTGTGAAGCTAAAGAGATAGGTAGGGGTTCGTTACTTTATCCACGTCACCCTGTTGTAAACTCCATCCCAGAACATGTATTCCAGCTTCATAGCAATCACAAAGGCATTCACCATTTTAAGCCTGGTTTCATCATTGGCGGCCTGCACGTATTCCTCGGCCAGGTCCACGACTTTTTTTACCTCGCTCTTCTCCCAGGGCGTTGTCCCATACTGGTCAATCCATGCCTGATATTTGTTTCCCGTCACCTGTTCCGCCTTCTTCATGTCGATGCCGACCTGGTAGTAGACCCAATGGCAGGGTAAAGTTGCCATTAAACCCACCTCAAACGGCTCAAGTGTTGCAGTCTTGACCAGGTATGCGTTGTAGAGCTCCGTGCTGGGAAGTTCCGTCGGATCTGTAAGCTCCTTTTCGGTTATCCCGTATGTCTTAAAGTAGGTTGCGTGAAGCGATTCAATCTCGAAATCTATCAGCTTAATATAATTGAGCATTAATTTCGCTGCCTTCTCGTCAGGAGCTTTGGCAAGCAGAATTGCGTGAACCTTTTTATAGTTTTGGCAGAAATGATAATCCTGGATGATGTATTCACGGAATACCGCTTCATCGAGTTTGCCGCTGAGTAGCTCCTGATTATATGGAAGGGCCAGGATTTTTTGATATAAAGGATCATTCTCCTCCCAGATTTGCTGCATAAGGGACCTGGGAGGCTCAGGATTGTCCATCACGCTGGAGGCGACCGTCTTACCCGTATCAGCAGGGGCGGGGGCACTGCAGCCGGTCAGCACAACGAACAGCAGGCACAATAGAATCCGTACAACAGCAATAATTTTCAGGTTTTTCATACTGTACACACCTATGATTTCATGCTTTGCCGGCTAATATCATATATATTGGCAGCCCGTTATTGTTTAACACGTAATGCTTTTTTATTAATCTTCATCAGCGATGTCAGAGGCATCTGCTGGATAAACTCAACCGTAGCCGGCACTTTATAGTGAGCCAGGTTACTCTTACAGTGTTCCGTGATCTCGCCGGCCAGTTCGTTTGAATCCCGGGTAAGATATTCCGGCCGTAGTTGAATGACTGCCCTGACTAAATTGGTACCTTCACGCTTGGGATCGGGTGCGCCTACCACAGCGCATACCTCGACCGCCGGATGTTGGTAAAGGACGTCTTCCACTTCCCTGGAAAAGACGTTGAAACCGCGTACGTCTATCATATCTTTGACACGGTCGACAACGTACAAATAACCCTCCTCATCCATCCGCACTATATCTCCGGTGAATAACCATTGCCCGTCCTGAAGGGTCCTGAGTGTTTGTGCAGTTTCATCGGGCCTATTCCAGTAACCTTTCATCACACCGGCGCCCTGTACGATCAACTCACCCTCTTTACCGATATCCACCTCATTCTCTCCGGTTTCAAGATCTACCACCTTGATCCGGTATTGCGGCCAGGGTAAACCGACAGAGCCGATCTTCTTTTTCTTTTTAGGCTGGTCCATGGCGGTTACCATGGTCTCAGTCATGCCAAACAATTCCAGCACCTTGCCTTTACCCACAACCGCTTCAAGGTCATACAGAAGCTGTTCGGGAAGAGGAGACGCGGCGGATATAAAGGCCTTACATCTTGAATGGTCGGCGTTCCTGAATGCGGGTGTATTCAAGAGGGTCATGTAAATAGTTGGGACATTGGCACTGCCTGTAGGATGGTATTTGCTGTACTCCGAGCAAAAATGCTTGGGATTCCTGGGGTCCGGGATGAGGATCTGAGGATTTCCCATTATTAAATTAATCATACCGACAAATAAGCCGGCTATATGAAAGAAGGGGAAAGCAGAGCAGTAAACTTCATCCCTCTCCTTGAGGTCCAGCCAGTTTTTCATAACAACAAGGCAACAGACGAGGTTGCGGTGAGTTATCTCTGCTCCTTTTGGCACTCCCGTGGTGCCGCCAGTATATTGAATCAGGCAGGTGTCTTCGGGTTTAACTTCAACCCGGGGTCTCCGGGGCAGGTGGTTAGCGAGCATTTCCTTGAAGCCCTGCACTGTTTTGGAGGGAACGGGAACAACCTTCCCTTTGGGTAGCTTTTTAAGCAGGTTACCCAGTACTCGTTTAACCGGGGGAAGATAATCATCGAGAGAACAGACGACAATATGTTTAAGATCGGGTACCTGCTCGGCAATTTGCAGGAATTTCTGCTCGAATATCACATCCCAGATGACCAGTACTCTGGCGCCGGACTGATTTAACTGGTATGCCATCTCCTTGGGAGTAAGAAGAATTGAAATTCCCTGAGCGATGCAGCCGGCGAGAGCAGTCCCGACATTGGCAATCTGATTCTGAGGGATGTTGGGAGTCAGGATGGAAACAACATCCCCGGGTCCATAACCCAGCCGGGACAAAAAATTAGCGAAGCGGCTTGATAAATCATCCAGTTCTTTAAATGTAATTGTCTTCCCCATAAAGTACATCGCCGGACGGTCCGGATTATTCTTGAAGCTTTCCTCCAGAAAATCTTTATAGGTCTTATCTGGAATAACCGGATCCTTCACCACCCAATCGTTGTATTCTTTGGTCCACGGCCTGTCACTGTATTTCACTCCTGCTACCTCCTTAATAAATCTGGCCCCCGCTTGTTACAACTTCCTCGCAACTGCACATTCACTATCGACGCCTCTGTTCCCGAATCCTGAAATCCCATTAAAAGAAAGCTGATAGGATGATAGTTGGTTTTCAATACTAACGCACCATACTTATCCTGTCAATGAGGGTGAATAAGTGGTGTTACATTCTCCCAGTATACAGCGGCCACAGGTAACATGATTCTCCCTGTGATCCTCTCCTTGGTAGCTAATAGATTTGCCCCCGGCGCTTGGGAATAAACTACCCTGCTGCTGAGGGAAGAGAGAAGCCATGATTCAAGCAATAAAAGCGCCGGGAGAGACCAAATTATTGTAATAGACTGCTGATATTAACTTTCTGCCAGTCGAAATTGCCGGGTGCTTTCAGCCAGAGTGTGAGATCTTTGGGCACTGCAATAATCTGGTAGATGGTGCCTATTGAGTCGGTAGCGCCGCCTTTCTCGATGGTCGTGTCCAGCACCTGTTGCATCTTCTCTACATCGAACTGACCTTTATACTTATCCGCCAGTGTCAGCAGATTGTTTCGCCTCGTTACCGTATACGCAGTACTTGCATTATCAGGTAATTCTGCAAGGTTCCAGCAGGGATCGACAAAATGATTGGTGGCAGCTATCAGCCCGGCCTTATCCGGTTCCCTGCGCGTAGCGTTATCCGTCGGCAATTCAAAGCTGTATGCAATATCTTTATCGGCTACGTTTACAATAGACGATAGATTGACCCGGACGGATTGAAAAGCCGCGCTCATCTCTTTTATAGAAGGATAGTCCTGCAGAAATGAAAATAAGGTCACGAAGATAGATGTCCTCTCGGCATGAAATCCCATCCCGTTGCCGCTGTTAAGCTCCAGGAAAATGCCTTCGCTGTTTATCCCATTGGCTGCATATATGACGCCTGCATAATTGATCAGAGCAGTATTGATAGATGAATCATTTGCCTTAAAAATCGCCACCACCATATACTTCCCGAATTCCTTGAAGAAAGCAGTATCGTCATTATTCCTGCCGAATATCAGACTGCCGTCCTTGGTGTAACTGCCCCAAACCCCTATGCCTGAGCATTTATGGGCGCCGGTACCCAGCTTGGGGTGCCACTCAATGGCATTCAGGATCAACTGTTTGTCAAGGCCCAGCCCGGATGTCTCTGCCATTCCATAGAGGATCTCCTTGTATTTCTGCGGATAGAAGGCGAAGAGAAATTCCCCGATATACTTCATCCTTTCATATGTAAATCCCTGCTTCCGGATATACTCTTTATTGGCTGAGATATCGTATAATTCATTTAATTCACTTTTTAACAGCTGTCCGTATTGCCTGCCCATCTGGCGGTAGTTGCCCTTTAACTCCAGTACGCTGACCTCCCCGGCTTTGTACAGTTTTCCGCCTTCAAATTCAGCAATGAATTTTAGGTCTTTGTCGCTACCTATGGTCCCTGCGGATGAGGTGCAAGCAGCACCGATAAAAATGAAAACAAGTAAGATTACTAATAATACGCTCTTCAAAACCTTACTCCTTTATACTTAATAGTATTTCAAAGGGGCCATACAAAGGTATAGCACTTAAGTCCTGGGACTTAAGTGCTATTTGTGATTACAAAGGATAGCCAGTTACTTTTTATCATGAGAAACATATGCTAAGCTAACTTGACTGCGATATTAAGTGTTTATTCACTACATACGCATACATTTTATCGGGGGTGTACAGGCATTATGATTAAGCTTAGCAAGGTTATGACGTCTGTTCTTGCAGTAGCAATGGCTTTGCAAGTAGTGTTATCCGGTTGTGCTGCTGATACCGTTGCTCAGAACACCTATGAGAAGGCAAGGATTACCGCACGCACAGAAATCTGGAAGGATATCAATTCCGGCAAGGCCGGAAGCGCCACCGTAGCCATCATGGAAAACGGCAAAATCGTCTATTCCGAAGGCTTCGGCATGGCGGATAGGGAGAAGAGCATATCGGTTGATCATAAGACCCTGCTTAATATCGGCTCGATAAGCAAAGTGTACGTCGCCACCGCCATCATGCTGCTTGTCGATGATGGCAAGGTGAAACTGGACGCCCCGGTCACCCAATATCTGCCGGATTTCACCATGTTGGACCCCAGGTATAAAGATATAACCGTGAGGATGCTGCTGAACCATACAGGGGGCTTTCCTGGCGGTACGATGGCCAATTCATTTGGATATGATAATAACGCGGACACGTTCAGCGATACGCTGAAAAACCTGTCACGCTCCTATCTTAAACATGCTCCGGGTGCGATGTCGCCATACTGTAATGAAGGTTTTACCCTGGCTGAAATGATCGTCGAGAGGGTAAGCGGCAAGAAATACATTGATTTTCTCTCCGAACGAGTATTCGAACCGCTGTCTCTGAATAATACTGGTCTGAGCGTGGGAGAGGAATCAGATAAAACGTGCGCAGCCTATTACAGGGTCAGCACTGCACAACGGGAGCCGCTGGAAGTGGTGTCGGTCCTGGGAGCGGGTGGGCTGGCAGCAACCGCTGAGGACCTATGTCGCTTCATGGACACTTTTTCGGGTGAAGGAAAGCAGATATTCTCCAAATCATCTCTGGAGGAGATGAAAAAAGGGCAACCGGCCTTGTTTGCAGGAAAACTGAGAAGCCCTGATATGCCTTATGGACTGGGATGGGATATGACAGACCTTCCCAGATACCAGGCCCGCGGCATCCAGGTATTGGGGAAAAGTGGGGGCACCGGAAATTATACCTCGATGGTTTATACCGTTCCGGCGCAGCGGCTCTCGGTAGCTGTAATTTGCACCGGGTCCGGAAGCAGTGCCATGACGATGGCACTGGACATTCTGGACGCAGTGCTGGTAGAAAAGGGGCTGATTCAGGAGGAAAAAGCGGCTGTTACCAAACCTCTGGAACATCAGGCAATGCCGCCTGAAGATACACGTTATAGTGGGTACTATTCAACCGGTGATAACATCGTGAGAATCTCATTTAATACAGAGAATAACACAGTTACCGGAAATACCCTGAAGTATGGTGTGGAAACACCTACGCTTTCCCTGTTCTATAACAACGGATACTACGTCAATCCATCGGGCAGCCGCAGTTATTTCATCACCATCGATGGTAAAGACTACCTGGTAGGGAACCAATCTAAATACGGCCTGGATATGGTAGCGGTGCAAAAGTTGGCTGAACAGGAGAACCCGCAGAAGCTGAGAATAGATATCGACGGCAAGCAGTGGCTGAGACGAAATGTCAAACCATTCGAGGCGGCGATGCTGAACATAGCGCATGTGGTCAAATCCGGTACTATTGAAGAATTACCTGGATACGTCGACTTTTATGGGCCGAAGATAGTTAAATCACCCGATTTTGCCGGCATGCCTGTCAATAACCTCCGCGATCTAACTGAACTGACATTGTTCGATAAGGAAGGGCGGACATGGGCATATTTATCGGACTTTTTGTTCAGTCCTGCCGAATTAGCCGGTACCATCAAACCCGGCGATAACAGTGTTAAGATCGGTGATAGCGGCTATAATGAGTGGCTCAAAGCTGATGAGGGTCTGATCTTGAGCTTCGTAAAGCCCGACAACGGCAGGATAATAGCTTTCTCACCAGATGGCACTGCGATCTATGACAGTGCAGTTGATAAAGGAGATATGTATATTCCACAGGGTGGTTTTGTCGAATTGGTCGGCACGGTTGGAGATATCTTCAGGGTTACGGCTGGAGACAACGCCAAATAAGTGTAATATTATATCGTAATTATCAAACATATTATTGAACAGCGTAAAATCGCTGCCATGTTTCCAGGTAATGCTGTTTTGCTGTCAAGAGCGCGATGTTGATACTGGCGCAACCAGTGGCTTAAAGGCCGAGATTTCCAACTCGACAAACGGGTTTGACAACATAGCCTGACGAGTGTACTGTGGTTTGTAAGGTTCTGTTTTTTCGAAATGTCCATTATTGCAATCGATCAAAAAACGTGTAACAAATGCGGCATCTGCGCGGCTGAATGCCCCCGCCGCATCATTATCATGCCGGAAGGAGACTTCCCACAAACACTGGCAACAGCCGAAGCCACCTGCAATGTCTGCGGGCATTGCGTTGCGGTCTGCCCCAAGGGAAGCCTGTCCCATCGTGACTCGCCGCTGGAATCGTCTCCCAGGATGGAAAAGGGCCTTATTGTCACTCCTGAACAGGTCGAGCAGCTTTTGAAGGGCCGCCGGTCGGCAAGGGTCTTCAAGGACAGGCCGGTATCACGCGAAATAATCACCCGGCTGATAGAGGATGCCCGCTACGCGCCGACAGGGCATAACCTTCAAGAGGTGGAATGGCTGGTAATCGATGATAGGAAGGAGCTGGAGCGTATTGAAGAGCTCGGCATCGAGTGGCTGGAGTGGGTTATCAAGAATCTGCCGCAGGTGGCGGCGGATTCCAACATGCAGGAAAAGCTGGAGAGACAGAAGCTGAAACACGACGCATTTTTACGCGGCGCCCCGGTATTGATTATTGCCCATGCCAACAAAAATAGCCTGGCCTCTCTGGCAGGCATCGATAGCGCCAACGCCCTGAGTTACCTGGACCTGGCGGCCAACAGCCTGGGACTGTCCACCTGCTGGGCGGGATACGTATACATTATGGCCAACACCTTCCCTCCGGTTAAGGAGGCACTGGCGCTGCCTGAAGACCATGCGGCTTACGGCTGTATGATGCTGGGATATAATAAATTCAAGTACCACAGAATACCCTGCCGAAAAGAACCCAGGATTATCTGGCGCTGACCGAAGGCCAATCTGCTTCAGCAACATGAACGAAATAAAGTTAAGCTGCCTTGATGGAGATCTGAAATGAAAGATAATGTCTTGAAAGTGAATCCTCTGGATAATGTCGTAGTGGCAATCCGCGATATTGAGCAGGGGGAACAGCTTATGTTGGACGGGAAGCAGCTTTGCAAAGCGGCGGAGAACATAAAAATGGGTTATAAAATTGCGCTCGGTACTATCGAAGCCGGCATGCCTGTTATACGGTATGGTGAGACTATTATCAAAGCGAGTTGCGACATTCAACCGGGCATGAGTGTGCATGTGCATAATACCAGCGCGTAACTGGACCCGGCGCACTAGTCAGATACATCAGGATACGACTGAATATTAAGGAGATACCAATGGAATTTAAATGCTATAAGCGGCAGAACGGTGAGTTCGGCGTGCGTAACCATATCCTTGTGATATCGTCCGTCTCATGCGCCAACGGAGTCGTGGCGGCGCTTGGAAGGCAGTTCCCGGACGTTATCGCGGTGCAAAACGCCTACGGCTGCGGCACGGGGCTGGACGATGCGTCCACCGGATGGCTGGTTATCGCCGGCCTCATGAACAATCCGAATGTAGGCGCGGCGCTCATCATAGGGCTGGGATGCGAGATCATTCAGGCCCAGCTTTTCGCCGACGCCGTTAAAAGCAAGCCGGTAGAGGTGTTGAAGATCCAGGGGATGGGCAGCGAGGCAACCACCCAAAAAGGCGCCGAGATCATTAAAAAATTCCAGAAGGAGTTACGAGCGCAGAAAAGGGTCCCGGCTCCCTTCAGCGAATTGCTGATAGGTCTTAAGTGCGGCGGCTCGGATGCGCTGTCCGGGGTGACTGCCAACCCGGCCGTTGGGGCGGCAGCCGACCTGTTTGTTGCTGAAGGCGCCGGGGCGATGATAACCGAAGTGACGGAAATGATCGGCACCGCCCACATTTTGAAGAGGCGCTGCGTAACCCCGGAGCTGGGTGAAAAAATCGAGAATCTGATCATCGAACATGAAAAGAAGATCAAAGAACTGCTTGGCCCGCTGGCAGGGATGGTCATTTCGCCGGGGAATATGGATGGCGGGCTTTCCTCCATCGTGGAGAAATCGCTCGGTTGCATAACCAAGGCCGGTTCCACCCCTATAGTGGACTGCGTCGGCTATGGCCATAAGGCTGCGAAAAAAGGAATGATGATCATGGATGGTCCGGGGTACGACATTGAATCCATGGTAGGACTGGCGGCAAGCGGCGCTCAGATAATCATCTTTACAACGGGCAGGGGAACTCCCGCAGGCACCCCCGCCGTCCCGGTTATCAAGGTTTCCACCAACACCAGTACCTTCCTGGAAATGAAAGGGGATATCGACATCAACGCCGGTACCGTCATCGACGAAGGCAAATCCATTCCCGATGCAGGTAGAGAGATTTTTGATTTTACGCTCGCTGTTGCCAACGGCAAGCTGACATGCGCCGAGATTAATAAGTCGGAGCCGTTCAGCTACTTAAAGCAGCATATGAGCGTTTAGCCCTGGTAGGATATTCATCCGGCAGTCACGGTCCCGATCGGACCTTAACGTGAAAGGAGGGGCAGGTCATGGATAAATCTACGCCGGACGGCAGCAACGGTTACCTGTTTGGCAAAGGCCAGGCCGTTTTTATTCTCGTCGTTATCGCAATACTCAATATGATCAACATGATGGACCGGTCTGTCTTTGCCGTTGCCCAGGAGCCGATGAGAATTGCACTGGGACTGAACGACACCCAGGTAGGCTGGTTCCAGACGGTTTTTTGGCTTGGGCTGTCGCTCATGACCCTCCCCGTCGCATTTATTTGCGACAGGTGGTCCAGAAGGAAAATGCTGGGAATCCTGGCGATCTCCTTCAGCACATTTACTTTCCTGACCGGCCTGGGCAGGAGTTTTATCGGAATATTCATACCGCGCATGCTTGTGGGTGTGGGGGAATCAGGGTTCACCTCGGGTGGACAGGCTCTGATCGTCAGGGCCTGGCCTGAGAGATTACGCGGGACGATCCTTGCCGTATTCCTGGTCGTATCACAGCTTGGGCAACCACTGGGCATGGCCTTGGGCGGAATGCTGATTGTCAAGTTCAATAGTTGGAGCTCACCCTTCCTCTTCTTCGCCATACCGGGGATACTGTTCGGCATTGTGGCTTTTTTCCTCAGGGATTATGAAAATGCTCCGGCGCCGGCCAAGTCAGACGGTGTGACAGGGGAAAGCCTTTTCACATCCGTATGGACACTGTTTAAGACCCGCACCCTGTTGAGTTCCTATATAGGATATGTAGCTTATAACATCGTGGCGGCGGCGCTGATGGCCTGGACACCAACGTTTTTAATGAGGTCTCAGGGAATAAACGCCGGCCAGGCCGGAATGCTGGTAGGGATCATAGGGTTTATCGGCCTGATAGGCGCAATTCTGGGCGGAATTATATCCGACAAATGGCAGAGGAGAAATCCCAAGGCACGGATGCATGTATGTGCCATATCCACCTCAATAGGTACACTGGCCCTGCTTGGCGCGGTGCTGCTGGACATGCAGGGGATTGGATACGCTCTTGCCTGCGTGTGGGCATTCGGCTGGCTTATGCTTCAGGCGCCTAATGCCGCCGTGACGCAGGATTGTTCCACTCTGGACAAGAGGGGACAGGCGTGGGGTGTGAATAATTTTCTCGGCTTTATTACCGCCTGGGCGCCGCTTGCCGTCGGGGCGTTATCGGATTCACTGGGGGCCGGGACAACTGGATTAAAAATTGCGCTACTGTGCGCAGGCGCCTTCGGCTTTTTAACGTTCACCGCCTATTTCATCGGCGCCAATTATTATCCGGCTGACGTTGCCAGGGCCAACGAAGCCAACAGGCTGGCGGGGCACAGGGAGTAGCCTGCTAAAAAACGATCCGTCAAACCACTCCCTGAAACGGCGGAAAGCCAAACGCCCATAATACTGCTATCGCGATCAATGCGGACATGGTTGCACCGACTACAGTTTGCCAGAAGTTGTGCCCCTCAGCGGCCAGCCGCGCCCAGATTATCAGCGGCAACAAAAGCAGCAATGGTATAGCGGCAACGCCGAAAATATAAATCACTGCAGCTATCGGCCCGCAGACGCCGGCGGCATGGCCGCTGGCTTTATAGCGGAGCAGCAAATTGAAGACCAATAGGCCGAGAGTTACAAATGTATATATAGCGGCCAATGCCGTGAAGATAAGCGGGACGCCGGTCGACGCCAGGACCAACCAACCGACCGGGTAGCTGATCAGCATAATGACAAAACTTGCTATCCTTTGCCGTCGCGCAGTTGCATGCTTGTCTTCGTCCTTGGCCGGAATATAAAAGAAAAGGCTGCAGAGAGGAATTACACACAGGAAAAGCATGGCCCAGGAATATCCGGAAAAGCGGTTGGGTTCCGATTCGGGAAGCTGGAAGAATAAATAAGTCACCAGAGCACCGGCTAACACCGGAACATTCAATACCTGTGAAATGATCTCCCCGACAACCTTCTGAGTATTCTTCTTGTTTTCCATGTTGCCTTCCTAAATCATATATTTCACAAAGGTTAATATTTTAATCATTGTTTGAAACTGACCGCAATAACCGTCGCATAATTGTCTAAGGATGAATACGGTATCTCGATTATCAGGTCGCCCAGCGGATCTGTTAATCCTAATCCTTCCATAATCTGGTCGTTTGCACCCAGGTGTTTCGAGTAATTCAGGTTCGTGCCTTTTCCCAGTGTGCGCACCGATTCCACTTTATTCACATGCACGTTTCGCAGGGTAACGGTCTCATACGGTTTCATCAACAGGTGCAAGTAAATAGTGTCTCCTTTCTGGGTGGTCGGGCCGTAAAACTGGTAGGGCTCCAGCCCTGCACTCGTGCACCTGATGCTTTCGCCGTTACGG
>Ga0172380_10004159_pt1 | contig 18932 bp, 18 predicted proteins | sample Leawe162metaG_FD_119747 | JGI IMG/M metagenome (GOLD analysis project Ga0172380, IMG submission 119747) | Leachate microbial communities from a municipal landfill in Southern Ontario, Canada - Leachate well 162 metaG | ecosystem: Engineered > Solid waste > Landfill > Unclassified | place... | reverse complement strand
TGAAGTCAGAAAGCTGGCCGAAAATTCCAGCAAGCAGACCGCAGAAATTACCGCCAGCGTTCAGGAGATCCAGCGCATCACGCAAATTGCCGTGACCACGATGGGAGCGGCCGGAAGTCATGTCGCCGATGCCGACACTGCCGTGACTGCGGCTCGTGTCGGACTCAACGCGGTCTCTCATCATGGGGAGGAAGTGGCGTCGATTTCCCAACACATTGCCGACGGCACCCGTCAGCAATCGGCGGCCGGCAACGAAATCGCCAGCCAGGTGGAAGGCATCGTCGGCGGCATTGACCAGACTTCGTCCTCTATTGTCGAAGTGACCCGAAAGACCGCCCAGATGAAGGAAACTTCGTCACGGTTGCGGCAGTTGATTTCTTATTTCCGGTTTATCCGCTGAGGCGAGGCATCTCCGCCAAATGATTGTCTGATTGACAGGTAATCATTCGGCTACTATCATGGTTTCCAATCGGAAACCGATGGAGAGCGCCATGCCTACCCCGAACCGCGACACCGAGCACCTTGCCAAGCTGCGCGACTACTATGCCGACACGCGGCGGATCCCCACCCAGCAGCGCATCGCCGACCTGATCGGGTTTTCCAAGGCGGCCGCGCGCAAGCTCCTGGAACGTCTCGAAGCCGAGGGCTTCATCGCCCGCACTCCGGACGACGATGCCTGGGTTCCGGCAAAACGCTTCTTCGAGCGCCTCCTGGCCAGCACCGCGGTACGCGCCGGTGCGCCGGACATGATCGATGGCATCGCCGGCGAACCCTTCCAGGTCGACGACTACCTCGTCCGCCAGCCATCCCGCACCGTCATGGTCCCGGTCAAGGGCGATTCGATGAGCGACGCCGGCATCCACGAGGGCGACATCGCCGTGATCGAACGCGGCCGTGCGGCGGCGAAAGGTGATTTCGTCATCGCCATCGTGGACGACGAATTCACCCTCAAGGAACTCGGCATGGAGCGGGGCCGCTTCATTCTCAAGCCGCACAATCCCGCCTATCCGGTGATCCGCCCGAAGGGCGAACTGGAAATCTTCGGCGTCATGGTCGGCCTCGTCAGACGTTACCAGCACTAGTACCAGCCTTTGATGCTGTGGCACTAGGCTGCTCCCGTGAACCGCAATCCTGTTCCGGGGGGCGCATTCCTCCCGGCGGAAAGACTCTTTTCCGCATTCCCGCCGCCCTGCATCCCGCGGCCGGGCACCCCCCTGCTGGCCAGCCCCGTGCCGGCCGGCTTTCCTTCGCCGGCCGCGGATTTCGTCGAAGACCGCCTGAGTCTCGACGAGCATCTCATCCTGCATCGGGAAGCCACCTTCTTCGTCCGCGTCACAGGCCACTCCATGAACGGCTTCGGCATCCACGATGGCGATCTGCTGGTGGTGGACCGGTCTCTGGAAGTCGTCGATCGCAGCGTGGTGATCGCCGTGGTCGATGGCAATTTCACGGTCAAGCAGTTTTGTCGCACCCCCGGCGGCATCCTGCTGCGCTCCAACAGCCAGGGTCACGGCGACATCCTCGTCTCGGAGGATCAGGAGATGAGCATCTGGGGTGTGGTGCGCTGGTCCATTCACGCCATCTGAGCGCATGACCATCGCCCTCGTCGACGGCAACAATTTCTATGTCTCCTGCGAGCGGGTGTTCAACCCCAGACTCGAAGGCCGACCGGTCGTCGTTCTCTCCAACAACGACGGCATGGCTGTGGCCCGCAGTGCCGAAGTGAAGGCGCTGGGCGTGAAAATGGGCACGCCCTGGTTCAAGATGAAGGACTTGGCCAGGCGGCACGGCATCGTGGCGCTGTCCAGCAACTATGCGCTCTACGCCGACATGAGCAATCGCATGATGGCCGTGCTCCGGCAATTTTCCCCGGACCAGGAAATCTATTCCATAGACGAATGCTTTCTCAATCTCGACGGTTTCGCCAATCGCGACCTCGTCCGCTACGGCCAGGCGATGCGCCGACGCGTCAAGGACTGGCTCGGCCTGCCGGTCTGCGTCGGCATCGCAGAGACCAAGACGCTGGCCAAGCTGGCCAATCACTGCGCCAAGAAGGCACTGGCCGGAACGGACAGCGTCTGCGACTTTGCCCGGCTGAGCGACGCCGAGCGCTCCAGGGTTTTCTCGACGATTGACGTCAATGAAATATGGGGGGTGGGCCGGCGCCTCTCGGAACAGCTGATCGCCCGCGGCATCACGAGCGTCGAGGATTTGCGTAGAGCGGACGCCAAGACCCTGCGGCGCGAGTTCTCGGTGGTGCTGGAGCGCACGGTCATGGAGTTGAACGGCATCGCCTGCCTGGAGCTTGAAGAGGCCGTGGCCAACAAGCAGCAGATCATCTCCTCGCGCTCTTTCGGCAGTTATGTGCATGACCTCGAAGCGCTCGGGGAGGCCGTCGCCAGCTACATCGCGATCGCTGCGGAGAAGCTGCGCAGCCAGGGTTCTCACGCCGGCATGGTGCAGGTCTTTATCCGCACCAACCCGCATCGGGCGAACAGCCCGCAGTATCAGGGCGGGCTGACCATTCCCTTGGCCGAAGCGTCGGACGATACCCTGATGCTGACACGGGCGGCGCTGTGGGGACTGAAGCGCATCTACCGTCCGGGCTTTGCCTACCAGAAGGCGGGGGTGGCATTCCTCGATCTTCGCGCTGCCGGTACGCCGCAGATCGATATGTTCTCGACGGCGCGGGACAATACCCGCCTGATGGCGGCGATGGACCGCATCAACGGCATCTGGGGCAGGGGGACCTTGCGCTCTGCGGCCGAGGGCAGCGGCAAGAAGTGGCAGATGAAGCGGGAAAGCAAGTCTCCGGCGTACACCACGCAGTGGTCGGAACTGCCGCGGGTTGGCTGAGCGTCAGAACAGGCTGGCAACGACGTAACGGTCGCGGGCCGCCAGCTTCTCAAGACCCTTGGTCACTTCCAGCGAAGCGCCGCGTTTCATGACATGGGCGAGGAAGGTGGTCAGCGCCTGCGGCAAGGCGTAGCCCGCCTCCTGCCATTCCTGCCGGAACTCGTCGAAGCCCACTGCCTTGGCCGAGAGCTTGCCGCTCTTCATGGGCACCAGGACGACTTTGTGACCATCGTTGCGAATGACGATTGCGGTGGTGCGATTGCCGTTGGTGACGACCATGATGATCCCTTTGCAAGACATCCCAACGGCAATAACGACCTTCTTGACGGAAACTTGATGCCCTAATAGTGAGGGGGCAACTCTTCGCGCAAGTCGCGCGGCGCTGCCTGACTGTCATCGCTCTGTAATTGCCCTCTCAGCATCTGCAGTTCATTCTGCAGTTGTTCTATCTGCTGCTGCTGGCGATAGACGATGCGGTTCAACTCTTCCAGCAGGTCTTCGGAAAAACAGAGCTTGATTTCGATCTCGGCGAGGCGGAGTTCCATGGTGTCACTAGACATGGCTTGCCGCTAGCTCCACCGGTGTCGGCGTCACCCGCCAGATGTCGCGGCAATATTCGGCGATGGTGCGGTCGGACGAGAACTTGCCCATGCGCGCGACGTTGAGGATGGACATCCGCGTCCAGCGCGCCGTGTCGCGATAGGCTGCGCTGACCTGGTCCTGGCAGGCGATGTAGGCGGCGTAGTCGGCGAGCAGCAGATAATGGTCATGGTCGAGCAGGTTGTCGATCAGCGGCTGGAACACGCCGCGGTCGCCGTTGGAAAACAGGCCGCTGCCGAGCAGATCGATGACGCCCTTCAACTCCGCATTGCCGTCGTAGATGTCCCGAGGACGGTAGCCATTGGCTCGGGTGCTGGCGACCTCTTCCGCGGTCAGGCCGAAAAGGAAGAAGTTTTCCGCGCCGACCTCTTCGCGAATCTCGACATTGGCGCCGTCGAGCGTGCCGATGGTGAGCGCACCGTTCATCGAGAATTTCATGTTTCCGGTACCCGACGCTTCCAGGCCGGCGGTGGAAATCTGCTGCGACAGATCGGCGGCGGGATAGACCCCATGACCCATCTTGACGCTGAAGTTGGGCAGGAAGGCCACTTTCAGCCGGCCGGCGACATCGGGGTCGCGGTTCACCACGTCGCCGACCGCGGTGATCAGCCTGATCATCAGCTTGGCCATGGCGTAGCCCGGTGCCGATTTGCCGCCGAAGATGAAGGTGCGCGGCGTCATGTCCACGACGGGATTCTGCTTGATGCGGTTGTAGAGCGTGACGATGTGCAGCACATTGAGATGCTGGCGCTTGTATTCGTGGATGCGCTTGGCCTGCACGTCGTAGAGGCTGTCGGGATCGACGCTGACGCCGCACTGCTTGATGATGGTCGCAGCAAGCCGTACCTTGCGTTCGCGCTTGATCTGCCGCCAGCGCTTCTGGAATGCCGGATCGTCGGCATGGCCTTCCAGCGCGCGCAGTTTCGAAAGATCATTGACCCAGTCGGACCCGATGGTTTCCGTGAGCAGGCTGGCCAGGCCGGGATTGCTGAGCATCATGAAGCGGCGCGGCGTGACGCCATTGGTCTTGTTCTGGAATTTGTCAGGCCACAGTTGGTAGAAGTCGCGCAGCACGGTTTCCTTGAGCAGGCGGCTATGGAGTTCGGCGACGCCGTTCACTGCAAAACTTCCGATGCAGGCCAGATGCGCCATGCGCACATAGCGCGGGCCGGTCTCATCGATGATGGACAGCCGCTTGACCAGTTCGCCGTCATAGGGGTAACGCAGGCGCACTTCGTCGGCAAAGCGCGCGTTGATCTCGTAGATTATTTCCAGATGGCGCGGTAACAGGGTTTGGAACAGCGGTACCGGCCATTTCTCCAGCGCTTCCGGCAGCAGGGTGTGATTGGTGTAGGCGAAGGTCTGCCGCGTCACGTTCCAGGCCGTGTCCCAGGCCAGGTGGTTGTCGTCCACCAGGAGGCGCATCAGTTCGGCGACGGCGATGGCCGGATGGGTGTCGTTCAACTGGACACTGAACTTCTCATGAAATATTTCCGGCGGCAGGCCGGTGGAACGGTGGATGCGCAGCATGTCCTGGAGCGAACAGGTGACGAAGAAGTGTTGCTGCAACAGGCGCAGGCGCTTGCCGATCTCGGGCTCGTCGTTGGGGTAGAGCACTTTGCTGATGGTTTCCGAGCGCACTTCGCGCATCACCGCGCCGTAGTAATCGCCGCGGTTGAAGGCATTGAAGTCGAAACCTTCGGAGGCCTCGGCACTCCACAGGCGCAACAGGTTGACGGTGTTTACGTCATGGCCAAGGATGGCCGTGTCGATCGCCACGCCGTGGAATATCTCGCCATGCACCCAGCGCACGCGAAAGTTGCCCTGGTCGTCTTCGTATTGCTCGGTATGGCCGCCGAGCCTGACGTCATAGCAGATGTTGGGACGGCGGACTTCCCACGGATTGCCGAAGTGCAGCCAGTTGTCCGTCGTTTCGAGTTGCCGGCCGTCCTTGATGACTTGATTGAAAATGCCGAATTCGTAGCGGATGCCGTAGCTGATGGCGGAAATCTCCAGCGTTGCCAATGAATCCATGAAGCAGGCGGCGAGTCGGCCGAGACCGCCGTTGCCCAGGCCGGGTTCCTCCTCGTGCTCGATCAGTTCGTCGAGATCGATGCCCAGCCCCGCCAGGGCGCGCCGGGTGCTGTCCTCGATGCCGAGGTTGAGCAGATTGTTGCCCATGAAGGGCCCCGGCAGGTATTCTGCGGAGAGGTAGCAGACGGTGCGTGGATTGACCTGCTGATAGGTGTGGATGGTGCTGACCCAACGGTGCAGGAGACGGTCGCGTACCGTAAACGCCAGTGCCTTGTATTTGTCGTTGAGCGAGGCGACTTCAAGAAAGCGTCCCTGCACGTAGAATAGGTTGTCGAGGAATGCCAGCCGAATGGATTCCTCGGAGAGTCCGGTACGGATACTCTCGTTGCCGTCATCGTGATTGTTCCCGTGTTTTTTGCCGACCATGCCGCCCTCCAGGTTATTACACGCCATTTTGCATGAATCATCGGCGCGGACAAAGCTGTTTCGCAACGCCGGCAGAAAAGTTTCAGGGCGGAAGATTTGAATTAAACTGGCTGGATCGACGGCTGTCCGCCGGGAGTTCCATTGAAGGGATGTTCTGTTTATGCTTGGTGAACGCCGTCAGCACCTGCGTTATCGACCGGTGTCCGCGATCGAGGCCGTACTGCATTGGCAGGAAGGCACGGAAAAGTATCGGGCGAGTACGCTGTTGCACATCCTCTCGCCGGGGGGGTGTTCCTTGATTCTCGATCATCCGCCGCCGGTCAATTCAGCCGTTGCGCTGGAATTGCATCTGGGGCATGAGGCGCCGTCGCTGTGGCCGACTTGCCTGACTGGGCGAACTAAAATTGGCGACTCCTGGCTGCTTTCGCTGAGTTTTCAACCCCTGTCGGCAGAACAGCAGGCGGCTTTGCTGAGCGCATTGAATTCTGCTGCCTTTCATCCGGACAGTGCTCTGGTCGCTCCGGCACACAGCAAGCACTGGCGGGTCGACCAGTGGGCCGCCTATCTGACGGTGCAGCGGCTTCCGGTCATGGCCCGGTCGAAGGCGGCTTTCGCGGCCCTGGAAGCGGCCCAGGACGACACGGCTATCTCGCCAAGGGCGTTCGCCGACCTCGCCAATCGCGACCCATTTTTCTGCCTGTCCCTGCTTCGCGAGGCGGAAGGCCGGCGCACCAGCAGGTTGGGACACGAGACGACGACGCCTTTGGCGGCGGTGCTGCAAATGGGTGAAACAGGGGTTCGCGATCTGCTCATGAGCAGCCCAGAAAGCGATGAAATGAATCAGGGTCTGATCGCCTGCGAGTCCCGCGCCGTCCTGGCGGGACGGCTCGCCGCGGCATGGTCTTCGGCACGCGCCGATGTCTCGCCGGACGAACTGGTGATGGCCGCGCTATTGGCCGAGATAGGAGAGCTCATGCTCTGGCATTTTGCCCCTGACCTCCCCCAGGCCGCACTCGATTCCCTGGCCAGCGGAGCGTCCAGGCGAACTTCACAGGCCCAGGAACTGAGCTGCGGCTTCAAGTTCAAGGATCTGACGGTGAAGTGTGCGGAAATCTGGAATCTCCCCGTCATTCTCGTACAACTTATCCGCGGCACGGACAGTGCGAGGGCCAACATCGCCCGGATCTGCATCAACACTGCGCGGCATCTCGCTGCGGGCTTCGACAATCCGGCGCTGCCCGATGATATCGCCGACATCAAACAACTGATTCCCAACGGCAGCTTGCCTTGGCTGACCTCGTGCTTGGTCGGGCTGCCGGAGGAAATACGCCAGGAGCTTGTCGAGAAGGCCGCCAAGTTGCTCGAACAGAATGATTAGTTCTTTTCCGGCGCTATCCGCGATCGGGCCAGGGAAAATTTCATTTGCTCTGACAACTGTATTGTTATACAGCTTGTATATAATTGAAACAGAAATTAATTCGTCGCTCCCGAAGGAGCCAATTCTCAAGAGGAATGCCTAGATCATGAGTTCACCTCCCCCCCTGGCGGTCCGCGAGCAGCTCCGCGAACAGCGTTTCGAAAAAGTCTGGAGTCAGGAGTTGAATGACGCATTCGCCGATGTCGCTCCCTACTATGATCGGGCGAATGTTTTCGCCAGCTTCGGTTTGTGGAACAGCCTCCTGCAAAGTTTCATGTCTGTGATCGAACTACATCCAGGCGAACGGACGCTGGATGTTTGTGCCGGCACCAACGCCGTCGGCATAGCGCTTTTGCGACGCGAGCCGAGCCTGGAAGTTCATGCCATCGATCGCAGTGCCGCCATGCAGGTGGTGGGCAAACAGCGTGCGCAAGCCCTTGGTTTTAACATCGGCAGCACGATCGGTGACGTCCACGTTCTGCCATTCCCCGATAACCATTTCGATGTGGTCACGCTGCAGTGGGCATCGCGACACCTCCGCGTCAAGGACGTATTCTCCGAGATTCACCGCGTCCTCAAGCCGGGCGGGCGCTTCTTCCACTGCGACATGCTGCGACCGGCGAACCCCACCGTGGAAAGGATTTACTACGCCTATCTGCGCGTATGCCTTTCCCTGACCAGCCTGATGTTTCGTAGCAATTCAGCGGCAAAAAGCTTGAGGACTTACTTTATCGATGCGCTCGAGATGTTTTATTCTGCCGATGAGTTATCCGAAGTGTTGCGAGGACTGGGCTATTGCGATGTTTCAAGCAAAACGCGCATGGCCGGGACGATAGGTTTCCATCGTGCGGTCAAGCCGGCGGCATAAAACCGTGCAATTCCTGCTAAAATATCCCTATCCCCGGTTGCGGGGGTAGCGTAGTGGCCGCATAAGCGGTAAAATACGCAAAGCTGAAGCCGGTGATACCTGCAAGGAATGGTTCACGGTCGAGGCGGGTTTCACCGGACTATTTTCCCTCTGAACACAAGCTCGCATACCCATGGTTAACACTCTTTACTGCTATCACTGTCGTACATATCATCCCAAGGAAGAGATGCGCCAGATTGAGACCAAGAGCGGCAAGCGCTGGCGGTGCATCAAGAGTATCGAGGCCACCAAGCAAGGCAGGGCAGCGCGCGAGAATTTTGGCAAGCAGACGACCGACATCAACAAGGCAGAGGCTCAGAGCAAGGCGAGACTCGTGCTGAACGTGGAACGTTAATCCTCCGGCTTCACCCCTTTTGCGGTGCTTCAGCAAGTCGGTCTCACCATGGCGCGGCTTTCGTGCGTGCGTGCGTCCGTTCGATCAGTGTCGCCCGTTCAATAAAATCTCCGCAGCACTATGACGAAACAATATAAATAAGCTTATACTGTGCGTGTCGCCAACGTGTGGCGCGATTCCGTTGGGAGTTCCAATTGGACCAAGCGGTGTTCGGAGGTCAAGCCGGTGTGGCCATTGCCTTGCTGCTCAAGGAAATTGAGGAGCGCAAAGCGATTGAGGCCGAACTTCGCCGGGCCAATGCCGAATTGGAGGAGCGCTATATCAACACGGAGTGCGGCTACCATTCGCTGAATGCGGACGGCGTCGTGCTGACGATGAATGACATCGAGCTTTTCTGGTTGGGTTATCACCGGGAAGAGATCGTCGGGAAGATGAAGTTGACGCAGCTTCTTTCCCCGGAATGTCGTGGTGATTTCCAAAAGGCTTTCGAATTTCTCCTCGAGCACGGTTGGGTAAGGCAATTGCAATGCGACATGCTCCGAAAAGATGGCTCGACTTTTCCGATCATGGTCAATGAGCGGGTAATCGAGGACGATGCGGGAAACTTCCTGAGATCCTGCGCGGCCATTTTTGATCTCAGCGAACGCCGGCGTGCCGAAACCGCGTGGCATCAGCAAATTGAATTGCTAGAGCAGCGGGTGAGCGAGCGTACTCGCGATTTGCGAATGACTGAAAAAATCCTGGCAGCGGAAATCGCGGCGCGCAAGTTAGCCGAGTCGGCGGCGATGAACTTATCGAATCGCATGCAGGATATGCCCTGCGGCATCGTCGTTGGAGATGCGGCCATGAGGTGCAGGCTTTTGCAATTTAGCCGCAAATAAGCGAAAATGCAAAAAACAACGGGGCTTTTACAATGAAGATGAATGAACTGCCCAATGGTGGCAAAGGGCAGTCTGTCCAAATGGACGCAAAAGGAAAGAATGTCCTCCTGGAGTATTATCCGGACGGAGACATTTTTTTCTGGACTGACGACGGTATCTGCCTTGAGTTTGACAGGAAGAACACGGCGATGATTATTGCCGCACTTCGCCAACAGGAGAAACTTCCCAAGCCGTCCCGGTCGGTTTCGCCGCCGCTGGCCGCAATTCCGCGCCCGTCGCGCACCCTGGCTCCGCCGAGTTTGAGAACGAGTTCAGCATCCGAACACGCCAAGCCGAAGGAACCGAATCGTTCCGTTGCCAAGGAAGCCCAAGGATGGGGAGCGACTGTCATTGTCCACGGCAAGCCTTCTCGCTACTACTACGACAAGCGTGACAATGCCCGTGTGGCAAGCCCTGACCACCGGGTTGGTGAGGCCGGCAGGGTCGCCTAGCTTACCCCGGCAGCTCCATGGCTAGCCAGTTCTCCGCCCAGACGAGCGCCGCGTCCAGATGGGCGCGGGCGCTGCTGCTGAGATCCGTGCCCAGTTCAAAGTGTTCGCCGCGGATGGCGAGCAGGCGCGATGGCGGCGGCGCGCTGCCTTGCAGTTCGACATAGACCTGCAACACAGCCTGCGGCGTCATGGCGTGGCTGCTGAAGCTCTCATCGCGCGTCGGGTCGAGCATGGACACCGAGAAAGGCGTCGGGCAATTCACGCTGGCGTCCACAAAAAGCACCTCTTCGCGACCCCGCAGGTCCAGCGCATGCTCGACCTGGAGCTGGAAGTCGCTCAGGAATTCGATGTCCCGCAACACGGGCTTCTGTTGCAACCTTTCCCGAAACTGTTCGATGAACAGCGGTCCGAGCGCATCGTCGCCGCGGCTGGGATTTCCCCAGGCGAAAATCAGGATACGGGCAGTCATCCCGCGCAGAACGTGCCGTCGGCGTTCTTGGAGAGGCGGGCGATCTCCATGCCTTGTCCATCGGCCAGGCTCACCTGCAGCGGCATCTGGCCCAGGGCGTGGGTAGCGCAGGACAGGCAGGGGTCGAAGGCGCGGATGGCCACTTCGATGTGGTTCAACAGTCCTTCGCTGAGTTCTCGCCCATCGAGATAACGAATCGCCACCTCGCGCACGGCGGTGTTCATGGCCTGATTGTTATGGGTGGTGGAGACGATCAGGTTGGCCATCGTCACCATGTCGTTCTCATCCACGCGGTAGTGATGGATGAGCGTACCGCGCGGCGCTTCGATGACGCCTACCCCTTCAGACCTGCGCTCACCCTTGACCAGCAGATCGTCGCCGAGAAGATCCTCGTCGTGCAGCAGTTCCTTGATGGTCTCCGCGGCGAACAGCATCTCTATCATGCGCGACCAGTGGTAGGCCAAGGTGGCATGGACACGCGAACCCTTGCCGTAGGCCAGGAACTCCTGCCGTTCGGCTTCGGCGAATGGGGTGTTCATGCGGTCGCAATTCTGCACCCTGGCCAGCGGGCCGACCTTATACCAGCCGGACTCTTCGCCCAGTGCAGCGAGGTAGGGGAACTTCATGTAGGTCCAGGGTTTCACGCCTTCGCTGATTATCCTGTCGTAGCCCTGATAGTCAATCTGGTCGAATATCTTGTTGCCGTCGGCGTCGCTGGCGCGCAGTTTGCCGTGATAGAAGTCCAGTGCGCCATCGGCTGCGACCAGGCTCATCAGGTTGGAGCGGAAGCTGGCAAAGGCGTCGTAGAGGGCCGGGTTGTGCTGGTGCACTTCCTTGATGAGCTGCACCGCTTCACGGCTCCAGGCGACCATCCGGTAGATGTCCTTGAGCAGGCTGTCGCGCTCAGCAAGCGTCAGAGACTTGTTCATGCCCCCGGGGATGGCCCCCGTGCCATGAATGCGTTTCCCTGAGGTGAGGCGGATCACCTCCTGGCCGAACTTGCGCAAGCCGACCCCTTTCCTGGCGATGTCCGGGTAGCTCGCGGCGATGCCGACGATGTTGCGCCGGGATGCCTCCGAGTCGAAACCGAAGAGCAGGTCGGGCGAGGAGAGGTGAAAGAAATGCAGGGCGTGGGATTGCAGTATCTGGCCGTAATGCATCAGGCGGCGCAGCTTCTCTGCGGTTGGCGTCAACTGACTCGCACCGACGATGATGTCCATCGCCTTGGCAGCGGCGAGATGGTGCGACACCGGACAGATGCCGCAGAGGCGCTGCACCATGACCGGTACTTCCCAGTAGGGGCGGCCCTGGATGAATTTCTCGAAGCCGCGGAATTCGACGATATGCAGGCGAACCTGCTGTATGTGGTTGTCGTCGTCGAGGAGCAGCGTCACTTTGCCGTGTCCTTCGACGCGGGAAACCGGGTCGATGGCGACGCGGCGCAATTGTTCGGGATGGCTGGCGGTCTCTAGTGGAAACATGGCGGCAATCTGTGCTTCAATCGTAGTGGAGCAGACCGTGCCCCAGGGCCGGTGTCCGGCCATTGATGAGGTCGGTGAGGAATTTCCAGATGGCATCGGCCGAGGGCGGGCAGCCGGGGATGAAATAATCGATGCGCACGATCTCGTGGATGGGGTGCACCTTGTCGAGCGGCAGCGGTAGTTCCGGGTCGTTGGGGATGGTGCTCGCGGGCGCCAATCCGGGACTCGTCCTATAGACCTCCTCGAGGATGTCGCGCAAGTCGAGGTGGTTGCGCTGGGCCGGCAGACCGCCGTTCACGGCGCAGGCGCCGACAGCGATGAGGATTTTGCAATGCTTGCGGAATTCGCGTAGCACCTCGATGTTTTCCGCATTGCATACACCGCCTTCGATCAGGCCGATGTCGCAGTTGCCGATCGTTTTGATGTCGGTCAGCGGCGAGCGATCGAACTCGATCTGTTCGATGAGAGCGAACAAGCGCTCGTCGATATCCAGGAAAGACATGTGGCAGCCGAAGCAGCCGGCGAGCGAAGTGGTGGCGAGACGTAATTTTTTCTCCGCACTCATGACCTGCTCTTTTCTTCGCCGACTTTTTCACTGATCGGCTGCGAATCATAAAGCCGCTTGCCGATCGGAACGGAGAAACCGCGCCGCTTCGCCAGGATCACGCCGACCGGGCAGACCTGTGCCGCACGGTCATCAAGGGCCATGCCGGTATCCGCCAGCCGGCCCGATTCGCTATTGACCACGAGATGAGACTTGATGCCGCGTCCGGAGAGGGCGAAGACATTCTTGCCGTCTACATCGCGGCTCGCCCGCACGCACAGCTCGCAGAGGATGCAGCGGTTGAAGTCGAGCAGCAGATCCGGGTGGGAGGCATCTACCGGCCGGTCGGGGAAGAAGTGTTCGAAGTGCGGCGTCAGCATGCCCAGATCGTAGGCGGTGGCCTGCAGCCGGCAGTTGCCGCTCTTCTCGCATGAGGGGCAGAAATGGTTGCCTTCGACGAACAGCATCTGTAACAGCGTGCGGCGCTTGTCGTCGAGTTCTGCCGTGCGGTTCTCCACCACCATGCCGGCTTGCGCGGCAAGGGTGCAGGACGCAGCGAAGCGGCCGTCCGCCTTGATGGTGCACAGCTGGCATGAGCCGTGCGGGTGAAAGTCGGGATGCCAGCACAGGTGTGGGATGTATTTGCCGGCGGCGCGCGCCGCCGCTATCACTGTTTGGCCGTGGACGAAGGGGATCTCATCGCCGTCGAGAAGAAAGTGCTCAGTCATGATTCATTGGCCAGATGAGCCCCTGCGTCGTCGCGGCCCGTCATCTGGCGCGCTTGCGACAGCGCGGCGTCGAGGTCGAAGGAGGGCTCGAATTCCAGTGACTGCAATCGACGCTCATAGGCCGGTCGGAACTTGTTGAGGGTATCGAAGAGCGGATTGCAGGCGCTGTGGCCGAGGCCGCAATGGCTGGTCGTCTGCATCAGCCGGTGCATCTTGAATATTTCGTTGATGTCGTACGGGGAACCGTGGCCGGCGGCCAGCTTGTCCATCAGATTCCTCACCAGGGAGGTGCCGACGCGACAGGGTGTGCAGAAGCCGCAACTCTCATGGGCGAAGAAATGGGCGAAATTGCGCGCCACCTCGAACATGTCGCGGCTGTCGTTAAAGACCATGAAGGCGCCGGCGGTGGGAACGTCCTCGAAGGCGATCCTGCGCGCGAACTCGTTGTCCGCCAGGCAGACGCCGGAAGGGCCGGAGATCTGCACCGCCTGGGTTTTGTCGGCGCCGCAGTCGGCCAGCACCTGGGTCACGGTAACGCCGAAGGGATATTCGTAGATGCCGGGCCGCGCGCAGTCGCCGGAAATGGAGAGCAGCTTCGTTCCCGCCGATTTGTCGGTACCGATGTCGGCATACCAGGCGCCGCCGTGTTTGGCGATCAGGCATGCGGCGGCGAGGGTCTCGACGTTATTCACAGCGGTCGGCTGGCCGAGATAGCCAGCCGTGACCGGATAGGGCGGGCGGATGCGCGGCGTGCCGCGCTTGCCTTCCAGCGACTCCAGGAGTGCGGACTCCTCGCCGCAGACATAGGCACCGGCACCCAGATGGATCTCGATGTCGAAGCTGAAGTCCGGCGAGCCCATCACCTTGCCGAGCAAGCCGCTTGCCCGCCGTTCCGCGAGAACTGCCTGTAACTTATCGAGAAGATAGCGGTATTCGCCGCGCAGATAGAGCAATCCTTTGCTTGCGCCGATGGCGAAGCCGGCGATGGTCATGCCCTCGAACACCAGATCTGCGTAAGAAGTCAGCAGGACCCGGTCCTTGAAGGTGCCGGGCTCGCCCTCGTCGGCATTGCCGACGACATAGTGTTGGTCACCTGTGGCGTCTTTGCAGGCCTGCCACTTCGCGCCGGTATTGAAGCCGGCGCCGCCGCGGCCGCGTAGCTTGGACAAATGCATTTCCGCGAGCGTCGCTGTCCTGCCGCGTTCCATCGCCGTGGCGAGCGCTTCACCCGGGAGCAGCGAGTGGTCAAGCAGAATGTCCTTGCGGCGGATGTGATCAACGCAGGAGAACCAGGCAGCCGGCCAGTTTTCCAGCGGAGTGCCGGCCTGGATCAACTCGACCATGGCGGAGACACGCTCCATATTCATGTTCGTGATGGCGCGTTCATTCACCAGCAGGGCCGGGCCCTGATCGCACATGCCGGTACATGAAGTGGCGGCAACACTGGCCAGGCCGTCTTCCGAGACTCGGCCGGGTTCCAGCCATAGCTTGCGGCACATCGCCGCCATCAGCTCGGTGCTGCCTTGCATGCGGTCGGTGATATTGTCGCTCCAGAGCACGCGGTAACGGCCCATCGGTGTCGTGTGGAGGAAACTGTAGAAGCCGGTTACACCGACCACCCTGGCATAAGGGAGTTTCAGTTCGCGAGCTATTGCCGCCAGCATCTGCGGGGAAAGCCAGCCGCTCGTATGCTGTGCTTCAATCAGAATCTGCAGCAGACGCGTTGGATCGCGGTGCTGGCGGTCAAGCAGGGTTTCAAGCATTACCGCAGCTTCTGGGGTGGACAAGGCAACTCTCCGGCACGAGTTCGACGCGAATGAAGCAGATATCCCGGGTGGGAACATAGTGACAATACGCGCTCGCCAGAACGGAGATTTGCGTTAGATCAAATCATCCTGTCGCTTTCAGGCGAACCGGCGCTGCCATCAGGAATGTCTCCTCAGGCAGGAGCGCAGACAACCACGGGGATTTTGGTTTGGCGAGAAGCATCGCGAAGTCAGGTGCCGGGAGCGCCATGCTGAAATAATGGCCTTGCATCTCATCGCAACCGTGTCGGGTCAGGTAGCTCATTTGCCCCTCGGATTCGACACCTTCGGCGATGACGGTCAGGCCAAGATTGTGAGCGAGGCCGATGACGGCGGTGCAGATTTCGCAATCGTCGGCATCGGTCATCAAGTCGCGGACGAAGGCCCGATCGATTTTCAGTTGGTCGATAGGAAAGCGCTTCAAGTAGCTGAGCGATGAATAGCCGGTGCCGAAATCATCCAGGGACAGCTTCACTCCGACCGCTCGCAATTCATGCATGGTGGCAACCGCAGCTTCGACATCGTCCATCAGGGCACTCTCGGTGATCTCCAGGTCGATGAGGCGCGCATCCAGTTTGTAGAAACGCAAGGATTGCTCGATCAATGACGCGAGATTTTCCTGGCGGAATTGATGCGGGGACAGATTGATGGCCACGGGCGGAACCGGCAGGCCGGAATCCAGCCAGGTCCGTAACTGCGCGCAGACGTTTTCTATCACCCATTTGCCCAGGGGCAGGATCAATCCAGTCTCCTCGGCGAGGGGGATGAAATCCCCAGGCGGCACGATGCCGATTTCCGGATGGCGCCAGCGCACCAAGGCCTCCGCCCCCGTCACCAGCCCGCTTACCAGGCTGACCTTGGGCTGGAAATAGATCATCAGTTCGTCCTGTTCCAGCGCCCTGCGCAGGTCGGCCTCCATGATGAAGCGCGCAGAAGCACGTTCGTTCATCTCCGGCGCGTAGAAGCAGAAACTCCCTCCTCCCAGCGACTTGGCCCGGTAGATGGCGGCGGAGGCATTCTTTAGCAGGCTCTCGCCGACCTCGCCATCCTTCGGGTACAGGCTGATACCCATGCTGGCGCTGTTATAGACTTTTCGGCCAGCCAGATCGAGAGGCTGCATCACTGCCGCGAGAATCTTGCGGGCGACCGGCGCGACATCTTCTTCCTTGGCCACATCATTCATGATCAAGGCGAACTCGTCGGCTGAAAAGCGCGCCACCGTGTCGCCCTTGCGCAGGCAGGCCGAGAGACACTGCCCGACATGGGTGAGCAGAGTGTCGCCGCTGACGTGACCGAGACTTTCGTTGATGGCCTTGAAGCGGTCGATGTCTATCATCACCACGGCAACCAGAGCGCCGCTCCTTGATGCCTGCAACACGGCCTGGTTCAAGCGGTCGTGAAACAGCGTGCGGTTGGCAAGTCCGGTGAGTGCGTCGTAGTTATGTTGATAAGCCAATTCCCGCTCGACACGTTCGTGCGCCGCCGCATGGCGCAGGCTGGAGATGCCATAGCCCAGATCGTCGGCAAGCTCCTGCAGCAATTTTACCTCTTCGCCGTTGAAGGCTTCCGGCTCTATAGCGCAGATCTGCAATGTGCCGCTCACCTTGCCGCAGATGACAAGCGGCAAGCTAATCATCGCTGCGAAGTGATGTTTGATCGCATCGGCCCGCCACGCGATAAAACGTGGATCGTCCCGCAGGTCGCGGAACAAGGTGGTCTTGCCGCTGAGAATGGCGTTGGCAGCAGGGCTGGGAATTATCGGGTGGGCGTGCAAGCCGAGGGCGATGCTATCGACATATGCTTGCGCGTCTCCGGCCTTGGCCATCACCCGGATGCTGTCATCCACGCCGCTCTCGGCAAAACCCACCCAGGCCAGGGGATAATGCCCGTCCCGGACAATCTCAAGGCAGACTTCGTCGAGCAGAGTCTGTTCATCCGTGGCACGCACCAGCGCTTGGTTGACGGCGGAAAGCACGGTAAGGGCGCGATTTGCCTGGAGCAGTTCCTCGTCGGCGCGCTTGATTCTGACGTCACGTAAATTGAGCAAGTCCCCGATCCTGCGCAGATACAGCCGATCACCGGCAATCCAGCCGAACGATAGCGCCAGAAAAGCGACGATTCCCATCAGCAAGAGATCGCGCTTTTCGTTGTTGTTTATTTCAGCATATGCGGCATGGCTAGGAACGTCTAGGCTTAGAAAAAGACTGCTGCCGCTCTTCTCGTGAAATACTGGGATAAGCGTCGCGATTCTATTCTCTCCATTGGACCATTTTGCTTCGATGAGCTTGCCCGGCTGTTCGCCAGCCTGTGGCGTCCATTCGTGGACAGGGCGGCTGAGCTGGTCCTGTCCACTGGGATAGCCGGCGAGCAGCCGGCCATTGCCGTCCAGCAAACCGAGGATTGAGCCTTCGGGCAGTATCGCCTGCCCGAGAACCCCGTTCAGCCAGGCGAGATCCAGTCCAATGGCGGCCACCGCGCCCACATTCCCCCTTTCGTCCAGCATCGGTTGGGCCAGGACCAGGGCGCTCTTCCCGCTCATGCGGCTGACCTGGTATTCCCCGATGGCGAAATCCCGTAACCTGATGGCATTCTGGAAGTAATCCCTGTCCGCTACCTTGGCTTGCAAGGAGGACGGAAGGGCGCTGCAGCGTATGATTCCGGCGGTGTCCGCGACGATGATGTTCGAATATTTTGGGTGCAGTCTCAGGGTGTCTGCCAGCAACTGGTTACACTTGACGAGCGCCGTATTCCCGCGAATCTCTGGCATATTTGCCATGCTCTCCAGCATGCGTTGGCTGTCCCGGAGAATTTCCTGGACGCGCGAACGCATGTCGATGACACGGCTGGCCGCCTCACGTCGCGATTCAACCACCGCCCTTTCTCGGGCTTCGTAGGAGGTGAACAGGATCAGAGCGAATGCCGGCGCTAAGGCGCACAGCAATGGAATCAGGATTCGCAAACGCGAATGGGAAAGCCATGCGAAGGAGTGTAGATTGATTGACAGCATGGGCTTCGTTCAAAGGGTCTCGCTATGCAAAGGGCCGTCGCCTTTTCCTTTTGGAACGTACTTAATATCACAAAATAGGACAAATGGGTAATTAAAAATGACAAATGCAATATTCAGGCGACGCCCGAGTCGGGCAGCAACTGCCGGCGGACAAGCCTAGGCGAATATGGCCTGGCATCTCTACCTGATCGAGTGTATCGACGGAAGTATTTACACGGGTATCACCGTGGATGTCGCTCTCCGCTATGCCAAGCATGTCTCTGGCCGTGGCGCGCGATACACCCGCTCGCATCCGCCGCGCTGCCTGCTGGCCACAGTGGAATATCCCGACCGATCGACGGCTGCCAAGGCGGAATATGCAATCAAGCGTCTGTCCGCTGCTGAGAAGCGCGAATTCTGCCGGCAGTGGCATCCATCCCTTGGATAGGATGGATCAGGCGATGGTGGGCTGGGTTTTCCACCGCCATCCCAGCCAGAGCGTGGCCAGGGTGGTCAGCAGTATCAGCGGCAGCGCCGCGAGGTTGAGGATGTTCCAGCCCTGGTGCATGACGATCACTCCGGACGAGAGCGAAGACAGCGCTTGCACCGCGAACACGATGAACTCGTTGGTGCCCTGTGTCTTGGCGCGCTCCTCGGGGCGATAGGTCTCGATGAGCAGCGTCGTGCCACCGATGTAAAGGAAGTTCCAGCCGACGCCGAGGAGCAGGAGCGCCCACCAGAAGTGCATCAGCGTGACGCCGGCGAGGGCGATGGCAACGCAGGCGCACATCAGCACGCTGCCGGCGAGCAGGATGCGGATCACGCCGAAGCGCTTGATCAGCCCGCCGGTGAAGAAAGATGGGACGAACATGCCGATGACATGCCATTCGAGCACCAGGGCGGTGTTGGCAAAAGGCAGGCGGCAGATGTCCATTGCCAGGGGTGTCGCCGT
>Ga0172380_10004158_pt1 | contig 18938 bp, 26 predicted proteins | sample Leawe162metaG_FD_119747 | JGI IMG/M metagenome (GOLD analysis project Ga0172380, IMG submission 119747) | Leachate microbial communities from a municipal landfill in Southern Ontario, Canada - Leachate well 162 metaG | ecosystem: Engineered > Solid waste > Landfill > Unclassified | place... | reverse complement strand
GGGGTTACCATAACAAAAAACACCTCGAAAATGCCAAGCCTGACTGTATCGCAGACAGCCCGGAAGATTTATTAAAATTTTTTGCATAGGGAATTTTTGGGAGTAAGAAATGAATACTATCTCGGTAATTTTAACACTCTTTGGCCTTTCGCTCTTTGAGGTTATTTCCAGCATTGATAATGCTATTATCAATGCTGAGGTACTCACGACCATGCGGGCAAAAGCCAGACAATGGTTTCTGACCTGGGGTCTTTTCATCGCTGTTTTTCTAATCCGGGGTTTACTTCCCTGGATTATTGTCTGGGCATTTAACCCGGCCCTTGGCTTCCTGGGTTCCCTAACAGCTACTTTTAGCAGTGATCCTGCAATCAAGGAATCAATCGAGCGTTCAGCGCCAATCCTTCTGGTAGCTGGAGGGACGTTCCTCCTCTTTCTTTTTTTTCATTGGCTTTTTTTGGAAGATAAGCATTTTGGTTTGCCAAAAGCTGAGAAATTTTTTCTGTCCAAGGGCATTTGGTTTTATGCAGTCGTTTCAATAATACTGGCAATAATTGTCTGGCATGCTCTGAGAGAAAATGGTTTGATGGCCTTTGGAGCAGTTATCGGCTCAACAGCCTTTTTTATCACGCATGGCTTCAAGCAAAATGCTGAGGAAAGCGAGAAGAAACTTATGGGTAGTGGCTTGACTGATCTTAGTAAGCTTCTTTATTTGGAGATTATTGATGCGACTTTTTCAATAGACGGGGTCCTGGGCGCTTTTGCCTTTACTCTTGCTGTTCCGTTAATCCTGATCGGCAACGGCATTGGCGCAATTGTAGTGAGACAAATTACAATCGGCAATATCGATAAAATTAAAAAATACGTTTTTCTCAAAAATGGCGCTATGTACTCTATACTCTTCCTGGGATTAGTCATGATCTTCGACAGTTTTAGTATCAATCTGCCGCAATGGCTCTCCCCTGTGATCACTGTCCTGACTGTCGGCTTCTTCTTCTGGAAATCAAAAGTACACTTAAAATTAGATAATATGATATGAAAATATTAGCGATTTCCGGAAGCCCAAGGCAGAAAAAAACCGATTATCTTATAAAGTCTCTGCTGGAGACTCAGGATAATGAATATGAATTTATCAAACTCTCCGATCTTGAGATCTTCCCCTGTTTAAGCTGCAGGCATTGCATTCGCAAACCCTTCACCTGTGTCCAGAATGATGATATGAGTTCTGTTAAGGAAAAATTAGTCGCCGCAGATATAATAATATTTGGCTCACCAACTTATTTTGACAATGTTTCCGGACAGATGAAAGTTTTCTTTGATAGATGCCTTGGACTCTATTGGGCTGAGACGTTAGCAGATAAAAAAGCCATCCTTATTTCCATCTGCGGAGGAAACAGAGAAGATTCAGCAGCTCGCAGTCTTCTCTCGATGCGTTTTTTCTGCGATCTCATGAAATTAAAGGTGATCGGCCAAATCGCTGTCATTGGCGGAAAAGAAAGATCAGCTGAGAAGGAAATTATAGCATTAGCTAACAAAATTAAGGAGACAAATGCCTGTCCTGATTAATTTTAAAATTTGCGACAACGCTCCGGAATGCGGCGGTATCGAGGCTTGTAAAACAGGGGCGCTTTCCTGGGATAACAACACAAAAACGATAAAAATTGATAATGATAAATGTATTAATTGCGGACTTTGCGAAAAGTCTTGCCCAGTCTCAGCGATACAAGTGGCACGTAACGAGAACGAATATCGGAAAAAGGAGAAGGAGATCGAAGATGACCCGAGAGAAATAGCCGATTTATACCTTGATAGGTACGGAGCTCAGCCGATTTTGCCGGTATTCTTGGCTGAGAAGGAAGATTTTGTTATTGAAAAAAAATCCAACATGCTGACTGCGATTGAGTTATTTAGCAGTGACTCGATAATGTGCATGCTGCGCTCGATCCCAATCAAAGAACTATTTCGTGGCATAGAGATTAAATACCGCAAAATTGAAGCTGACACGGAGTTAACCAAACAACTTAAAATTTCGGAGTTGCCTGCACTAATATTTTTTAAAGACGGCCAGGAGCTAGGCAGAGTGGAAGGATATTTCGAAAATAATCAGTTAAAAACGATAAAAGATAAGATTGATAAAATCCTGGAGAAAAATGGATAAATTACCAGAAAACGCCAAGAAAGTTTTCGACGGAAAAATTTTCGAAGTGTGGCAATGGCAGCAACCGGTCTACGATGGCTCTACGAAAACCTTTGAAGCCCTGAAAAGGCCGAACACTGCACAATCAATTGCTGTTGTTGGCGAAAAGATTTTAATAATTAAACAAGAACAACCACATAAAGACAAGCCATTTTTGTCTCTGCCAGGCGGACGTTGCGAAGGTGATGAAGACCCTTTGATGGCTGCAAAGAGAGAACTTCTGGAAGAAACCGGGTATAGCTCAGACAATTGGAAACTATGGCGCCAGCAAAACCCATATGCCAAGATAATCTGGACAGTTTTTACCTATATTGCGAAGGATTGCCGGAAAACACAGGAACCGAATCCTGATTTCGGCGAAAAGTTGGAAACCAGACTTTATACTTTTGACCAGTTTATCGATTTAGCTGAAGATACCGAGTTTTATGAAAAGGAACTTCAGTGCCATCTTATCAAGGCCAAATACGATAAGAGATCAAGAGAAGAACTTAGAAGGGAAATCTTTGGCTGAAGATATAATAAAAATTATAGAATGCGGCGAAAAATTGGTTGATTTGAGCTTAGTCTGCCCCCACCTGATCATTAACCTTGGAACAGACACCGACGGCCAAACTCGTAATGCTTACCTCCGTGAAACAGTTGCAAAGATGGTTTGCAAAGCCAAAAGCTATCTTCCGAAAGGAATGACCTTTATCATTGGTGATGCCTGGCGCTCCAAGAAGATTCAAGAGAGGCAAATCAACTACTTTCAGGAAATGTTTAGGAAAAAACATCCAGACTGGAATGAATCAAGGGTAATCGCAGAAGCGAGTAATTATATCGCTCCCGCACATGGGACTTTGGCTTCAGGACATATGACTGGCGGAGCCGTTGATCTTCGACTCTGGCGAAACGGCAGAAAGATGCCCATGAAGAGCAGAAAGCTCACCTATCAGGAAAATGCCCTGTCCGACCAGCCTAAATTGCCCGAGTATCTCAAGAAAAATCGGAAAATAATGTTTGATGCTCTGACCAGAGCAGGTCTCTCCAATTATCCTCTGGAATTTTGGCATTGGTCGTATGGCGACATTCAATGGGCTAAAAGAAATAAAAAGACAATAGCAATGTATGGGACATTAGAAGAAATTGCTTAATTTTTAGACTTATTCACAAATAAATTACTAAGCTCTCGGTCTATAATAAGAGAAATCTAAAGTTAACCAGGGGTTTCTAATGTTGGAAATTATCAAGACAAAAAGTTATCAGACGCTTTCAAAGAAAGCAGCGCTCGAAGTCGAGAAGCAAATTCTGGGAAAGAGCAATTCCACTCTGCTATTACCAACCGGCAACACGCAGATTGGCCTCTACACAGAGCTGGTTAAAACATACCAGGCAGGAAAGATATCATTCAAAAATGCCGTTGCCTTTAACCTCGATGAGTATGTCGGAATCAAGAAGGAAAATCGTCGAAGCTTTGCCTATTTTATGAACAAGTACTTTTATTCGAAAATTGATATTAAGAAAGAAAATATATTTATCCCTGATTGTGCTACCCCTGATCCGCAAAAAGAGGTTAGAAATTATGTCAGTACACTGGAAAAATACCAGCCGATTGATCTCTGTCTATTAGGTATCGGCCAAAATGGCCACATTGGATTTAACGAACCCGGAAGTGATCCAAGATCAGCATCTCAAGTAGTTAATCTTGATGCTGTTACAATCGCGGTTAATCAGGGTCCGGAGATGGCGATGACTGTCGGAGTCCCGACTATCCTTAAATCTAAAAAAATTATTCTGTTGGCCAGCGGGAAAAATAAGGCAAAAGCGATAAAAGAAGCAATCGAGGGAGAGATTAACCCCCTTTGCCCTGCGTCGTATCTGCAAAGTCATAGTAATGTTATGTTTATTTTGGACGAAGAAGCAGCCAGCCTTTTGGCAAACACCCCTTATTTCTCCCACGAACTAGCCGAGGGTAGCCCGGCCAACTCATAAGGACAACTTTCTCAGCTGTTTAGAAATAACCGGTATTTTTGGTATACTGAAAAAGATGACTATCTTTTTTATAACAACCAATCGCCATAAGGTAAAAGAAGCGCAAGAAGTACTTAATGGCTACAATATTTCTATCGAACAGCTAGTTCTCGAGTATGAGGAGAATCATGATTCTGATATTGAGGAGATCGCTCGAGATGCCGCCAAAAAACTTGCTGATAAACTAGAGAAAACTGTGATTGTAGAAGATACAGGAGTTTATTTTGCGGCCTATCAGAATTTCCCAGGAGCCCTTCCCAAATATGTCTTCAACTCAATCGGCTATAAGGGTATATTTAAATTACTGGAAAAAGAGGATCGGTCGGCTTACTTCCGGTCAGTAATCGGCTACTGTGAACCGGGAAAGAATCCTCTTACCTTTGATGGTGTTATGACTGGAAAGATCACTGAAAAAGTAGTTAACAAAGAGAAAGATTGCCTGCCTTACGAGCGTATTTTTATCCCCGAGGAATACGAAGTTACAACCTCTGAAATAAGTATCACTGAAAAGAATGCAATATCTCATCGAGGTAAGGCTTTCCGTAAATTAGGTGAGTTTTTAACTAAATAAAAAAGGGAGGGAATATGCTGGAGAACAACCAATTAAATAGCGAAGATGTGAGCGGCACACCAAGCGAAATGCCGCTGTCAGATCCGCCAAATGATCAAAATTCTTCACCAATAAGTTCTAGCTTAACTCCGGATTTTGATTTACGGGAGACAGAGCATCCAAATTTTTCGGCTACCAATGACAATGTAGTCCGGCCCAGCCAGGATCAAGCAGTTTTTGCTCAACCACAAACTCTACAATACGCCGGATTTTGGGCTCGTTTTTTTGCGATGGTAATTGATTCGATCATTCTCAGTGCAATAGTAATGTTGATCGAATTATTAGGTTTTCAAAACGAAATAAAAGTGGCCACTGACCCAACAAATTCATCGTTGCCAATAATATTGTTTATCATCCCGACTATCATCAGCTATCTTTACTATGTAATTTTGACTTCGCTGCTGGGATATACCTTGGGAAAGAAAGTTTTTAAACTTCGGGTGATTCACGCTGAAACCGAGTGTAATATTTCCTGGAAAAGAGCCACTTTACGTGAAATTGTGGGGAAATTTGTTTCAAGCCTTGTGTTTTCTTTGGGCTTTATCTGGGCTGCATTTGATCAGAAGAAACAGGGCTGGCATGATAAGATCGCTAAAACACTAGTGATCAAAGAGTAAAATAATGATCTTACACTAATATTATGGACAACCCGTAGATTGGTTGGTATTTTGAAGTTAACAGCTGTAAGTAAAAGGGATTATATGCAAAACGAATACGAAACACAAATTCTTAATATCGATGAAAAAGAGATAAGAAAAAAATTGAAAAAAATCGGGGCCAAGCCCTTATCCAAGAAATTTCACCGTCGCTTCGTCTATGATATAAATCCAAACGGTTGTTCTGAGTGGCTGCGCTTGAGGACGGACGGCAAAAAAACGACAATCTGTTACAAGCTCCGTAAAGATCATACTCCTAACGGAACTCAGGAGCTTGAGATTGGGGTTGATGATTTTGATAAGACTGCTGAGCTGCTATCAAAGCTAAGTTTTTTCACAGATAAGTTCTATCAGGAGAATATCAGCCAGATTTTTACCTTAGATGATATTGAGTTTAAAATCGATCGGTGGCCGATGATTCCAACGATGTTTGAAATTGAGGCAAAAAGCGAAAATGGAGTTAAAAACGGATTAAAGCTGTTGGGACTTGAGGGCAAAGAATATGGTCACCATGGTCACATTCAAATTTACAGAGAGTATGGGATAGATCTACATTCGCATAAGGAATTAAAGTTCGAGGAAAGGAAAAAATATGATCGGATTTGAACCAAACTCAATGGGGTATGGTTTAGAGAGCGGCAGCATTCCGCCGCCCGAACCGTCCGAACGGCCTGCTCGGCCAGGCGATCGTCCTCCCCGGAAACCAGTGCGTAAAATTGTCAGAAAAGATGAAGGTAAACCCTCTGAACCAGAGACTGAGGAAGAAAGAGCTAGAAAAGCAAGGGAGTTACAGGAGGAGATTGCAAGAAATCCAAAATACAATCGTCGAGGGCAACTTGAATGAAGTCAGTTGTTATCTCGGGCAGTCGCCGGTTTGCATCGGGAATGAAAAAGTTCGCAAAAGAGTTAAAGGCCCTTGGTGTTTATGTTTACGAACCAATTATTTTTCTCGATAGCGATAGCTGGATGAAACTTGAGGAAAAACATCAACAGATGATTTTCCGAGGGCTTGCCAATGACCATTTTCAAAAGATCAGAAAAGCAGATGTAATGTATGTCTTCAATAAGGGCGGGTATAGCGGGCCTAGTGTGACATTGGAGATTGGTTTTGCACATGCACTTAATAAACAAATCTACGCCTATTCTCATGACGAAGAGTGGGGTCGCGATCTCCTCTTTGAAGAGGTCACCAGATCGGCAAAAAAGTTATATGAAAGATTAAAATGAGGATCACACTCGTCGGCAGCATGAAACATGCTGGTAAAATGGTGGAAATTTACCATAAATTAGAGAAGCTTGGACACTCCCCTGTTATGCATCAAGAAGTCTTTGGCATCGCCGACGGATCAGCCAAAGAGTTAATAAAAGAAATCTCAACCGACCATGCCAGCGCTAAGCGAAAATATGATTTTATTAAAGTTTGGCATGACCTCATCATCCAGGGCGACGCTATCTTAGTCTGCAATTTTGATAAGAACGGTATCAAAAATTATATTGGCGGTAATACTTTGATGGAGCTGGGTTTCGCGCATGTCACCAATAAAAAGGTTTTTTTATATAACGAAATTCCAACAGCCGTGCCTTATATTGATGAAATAAAGGCAACAGTTGATGTTGTCCTGAATGGCAATCTAGGCCTGATTCCAGAAACAAACGATCAGCGAAAAACAAAAATTTTCATCGGCGGAAGCATGAGCTTCGCCACGGAAATGAAAAACGCAAAGGAAGAACTAGAAAGAGCAGGTTTTGCAGTTGATGTGCCCCTGGACACAGAACATGTAATTAAGGACTCGTCAAAAAAAACTGACGTTGCTTTTTTGCAGGAACTCGGCGTTGGCCGGGGCGACGCAGAGCTTGTCAGCGAGGCTGATGCTTTACTCATACTGAATTATGAAAAACATGGTACCGCCGGTTATATCGGACCGGGTGCTTTTAGGGATCTTAGCGTAGCCTGGTGGCTTAGAAAAAAAATCTTCTTTTTATTCCCCTATGATGAGAACCAAAACAACCAGAAATATGAGATGATTGGGTTTGCCCCTGTAATTTTGAACGGCGATATTCTAAGGATAAAGGAATACATAATATGAAGATTTATATCGCCGGAAGCATGCATTTTGCCAAAGAGATGCTCCAAACTAAAAACACGCTAAAAGAGCTCGGTGTTGAAGCTGAGGTTCCACCAGACACGGAAGAGTGCGTGAAAGATCCGACTTTAAATGAGAACCTGGAACATTGCGACGCCACCGATATTATGAAAGCCTGTATGGCGGTCCAGAAGAAGTGTGGAGCAATTCTTGTCCTCAACTACCCAAAACATGAGGTCTCAGGTTATATCGGCGCTCATACTTTGATTGAGTTGGGACTGGCGTATTATTTAGAGCAAAAAATTTTCTTGCTTTATCCCCCAGCACCGGTTCACCTGCAACGCCACTATGTCGAAGTAACGCATATGCAGCCGACTATCTTGAACGGTAAAATTATGGAGATAACAAATTATGTCTAAGTCAATCCTGCGAAAATCTGCAAAAGGACTCCCGATGCATTATTCGATTGGAGCAATAATAAAAAAGGACGATAAGTATCTTTTAATTGACCGGGCCAAGTACCCTTTTGGCTTTGCCTGCCTTGCCGGCCATGTCGACGAAGGCGAAACTAAAGAAGAAGCTCTGGTACGAGAGGTAAAAGAGGAGAGTAATCTGGATGTAACCAGCTACAAGTTAATTGATGAGGAGGAGCTGGATTTCAATACTTGCAGCCGAGGGATAACTGTTCATTTCTTCTCGGTTTATGAATGTGAGGTTAAGGGAATGGTTAAGCAAGATTTAATTGAAAGTAAATCAATCGGTTGGTATTCTAAGGACGAGATTAAGAAATTAAAACTAGAATTAACCTGGGAGTATTGGTTTAAGAAAATGGGGATCATATGAAACTGGATGTTCAGCTTGTAAAACAAGAAAAAGGATCAGTAGATTGCGGTCTGGCTTGCCTCTCGATGATTTTGTCATATTATGGAATTGATGAGTCAATCGAAAAAATAAAAGATAAATTTAAAGTCTACAAAGGTGGAACATATTCAGGCCAACTGGCTAAATATTTGATTGAAAAGGGTTTTGCTGTTTCCGTCACAACTCTGAATCCTGCTATGTTTACTCTCCAAGATACGGAAATGTCGCAAGAAGAAATTCTGCTCCGGCTCAAACACTTATTAGAGATAGAAAAAAGAGCCTCGAACCGGACCACTTTAAGGCATTTCATTGCATTTATGCAATCAGGTGGCGAGTTTGAGGTAAAGATCCCGGAAATAAATGATGTCAGAGAGGAAATAGACCGCAAACAACCAATGATTGTACAGCTAACTTCCCAGTTTTTTAAGGCAAAAAAACCAAAACTCATGTACCATTTCAACGTTGTCTCTGGCTACAACAAAGAACATGTTTTTGTCAGCGACCCTCTGCCGGACAAGCGCGGTGGGGACAATAAATATCTGGCCCGGGATTTCTTTTATGGAGTTTATTCAGCTATTGCAGCCGATATGGACAACGGATGCTTCATTAAAATAAAAAGGAAAGGACCCAATGGGCATTAAAATAGAATTTAATCCCGACCTAGCACTCCGCAATATAAACGAATGGAAAACAGGCCGTCGGGAACAAGAGGAGTGTATTCCTGAAAATCTAGAAGAAGGGAAGATATATAATTTTCTCAAAAAAGATCAGCGCAATTACTGGTTTTTTGGCGAGCTGCCCCTAATCGAAACTGAGGGAAATGAAAAACTCTCAAGACCGATCGCCAGCGTCAGAATCATAGAAGAAACTCATTTCCTGAGAAACGACGAGATTTATACCAAGGGTCAGTATCAGGTTAAAAAGATGTTTACAGATGATAAGATTTATTTTGAAGGGACAGATCTGGTTGGCAGAAGATATGAATTAAAGAGAAGGAAACAATGAAAATATATTTTGCCGGCTCAATCCGAGGCGGTAGAGATGACGCTCCAACTTATCGCAAATTGATTGAACATTTGAAAAAACACGGGACAGTTTTGACTGAACATGTCGGCTCCGCTAATCTCACAAACACAGGCGAGAAAATCCCTCATATTGACATCCATAGCCGGGATTTAGACTGGCTGTTTGAAAGTGATGTGTTGGTTGCTGAAATATCAACCCCGAGTTTGGGAGTTGGTTATGAAATCGGTCGAGCAGTAGAAAACAGCAAAAAGATCCTCTGTCTTTACTCTGACAATAAGGGCGAGACGGTTTCTGGAATAATCCGCGGCTGCCCTGACCTTCTGGCCTATAAATATTCATCGATCGATATGGCTAAGGATTTGATTGATAAATTTTTCAGTAACTTTTCTGAGAATAATTCATGATTGAACTTGAAAAGACTTATCTGGCTAAATCGCTTCCCGCCGACCTGCAAAAATATCCGAGTCGGGAAATCATTGATATTTACATTCCTGAAAGTTTTGACCACCCCAAGATTAGGATAAGAAAAAATGGCTCGAAGTTCGAAATTACGAAGAAGGAACCGGTTAAAAACGACCCTTCTCACCAATTAGAACAAACAATTGCTATCAGTGAAACTGAGTTTGAGGCTCTCGCCCTTTCAGTTAAAGGCAAGCGTGTCCGCAAGATTCGTTACAATTATGATTATCAAGACCAGATAGCAGAATTTGATCTTTTCCAGGATAGTTTATCTGGATTAGTTTTGGTTGATTTTGAATTTAAAAATTCAAAAGACAAGCAGAGATTTGTCATGCCGGACTTTTGCCTGGTGGAAATCACGAATGAGCAGTTTGTAGCCGGTGGAATGATCTGCGGGAAAAGTTATGAAGAGATCGAGATAGAGTTGAAACGGTTCAAATACTCAAAAATATCCTAAAATATACGTTTATACGAGCCCATACATTTGCTTTTTGTGAAGATTTAATACTTTTATCACAAGCCTGAAAAGGATATAATCAGGTTATATTAAAAAAGGGTAAAAATGGCTACAAAGACTTTTTCGATAGATCAAGTTATCAAAACTGGCTGGGCGAAACTCAAGGAACGCTTTTGGTTTATTCTCGGCATGATTGCTCTTGTTTGGATTGTTGATTTAGCGCTTTCATATATTATCCAATTCGCAGGCAGACAGAGAATAGCCGAGGTTATCATTTCTCTTATTGGGTACTTTCTGACTGTCCTCATGAGCATCGGATTTCTTAAAATTACTCTCAAGATCAATGATGGTAAGGATGTTTCGTACGCTGACCTTTTTGTTCACTACCGCTTTTTCATTCGCTATCTTCTGGCAATTATCTTTAAAACTATTATTGTCTCTGCCGGCTTGATCTTATTAATCTTCCCAGGTATTTATCTAGCTCTCAGATACCGTTTCGTTGAGTTTCTGATCGTTGACAAAGATATGGGCATAATTGAGGCTTTCAAAGAGAGCGCTAAGTTAACCGAAGGAAAGAAATGGTCAATCCTGGGATTTGAGTTTTGCAGTTTTGCTATAATTTTTCTAGGTTTAATCGCTCTTTTGGTAGGTTTGTTAGCAGCAGCACCAACTGTCGCCTTAGCAAGAGCTAATCTGTATAGAACTATTTCCTCAAAATAAATTCAGCGTCTGATAATGTTCTGAAGAAGCAGTCGCTTCTCGACAGAGGCGATTAGTTTTTTCGTTGAAACGGCGACATCAGGAGTAACAGAAACACTGGTCGTGCCAGCCCTAACCATCATCTCCGTGATTTCAGGATAGACACTTGGAGCTTGCCCACAAATCGAACAGGTGATGCTTCTTTTCCGACAAGTTTTGATCACGTATTCGATTGACATCTGAATTGCTTCATCACGTTCGTCAAAAAGCTTTGCAAGCGTCTGGTTATCTCGATCAACGCCCAAGGTTAATTGAGTTAAGTCGTTGGATCCGATAGAGATGCCATCAATCCCAAGATCAATAAATTTATCTAATAAAATTACATTGGAAGGAACCTCGCACATCATCCAGATTTTTAAATCTGACCCCTGGATCAGTCCAGCGGCTTTTATCATCTCCATGCATTTTGCCATCTCTGTCGTTGTGCGAACAAACGGTATCATGATCCATAAGTTTTTGAGGTCATATTCCTCACGAACTCGTTTGATTGCTTTTAATTCAAGAGCAAACATTTCAGGATCAGCGATGTATCTTGAAGCACCTCGATAACCGATCATTGGGTTGTCCTCAACTGGCTCAAATTTTTCGCCGCCTTTGAGTCCCCTGTATTCGTTGGTTTTGAAATCCGTCGCCCGATAGACGACAGGTCTGGGATCAAAAGCACCGGCTATTTTGTTTAAGCCTGCGACCAGCGCGTTGACATACGCATCACCTCTGCCGTCAGCTACCATTGCTTTCGGGTGTTCTCCAAGAGCTGCGACCATGAACTCTGCGCGGAGCAATCCGACACCGTCTACCGGCAGTTTTGCTACTTCGGAAGCCAAATCAGGCTCGCCCAGATTGACATAAACCTTGGTCCCCGTAATCGGAATTTCCTCAACCAGCGCTGAGCCAGAAAACGCCCCTGTAGCAGGATTCGTTGCTGGTGTTGGTTCAGTTTGTTCAATACGCCCCTGATAAACGAGACCCTTCGCTCCGTCAACCGTAACCATCTGGCTATTTTTTAATTTGTGAGTTGCCATGCCTGTACCAACGACACAGGGGATGCCGAGCTCTCTTGAAACGATGGCAGCATGGCAGGTTCGACCGCCCGTATCAGTAATTATTGCTTTTGCTTTTCGCATAGCCGGAACGAAATCCGGTGTTGTCATCTCAGTCACCAGTACATCACCAGGATCAATCTTATCTATCTCAGTCGGCTTATGAATGATTTTAACAGAACCGGAAGCAAGACCTAGAGATGCAGCAGCGCCCCTGAGCAGAATGGTGACGCTGGCGCTATCGATATTAGTTTCTTTGCTATCCTGAGCGGATTTAGTTTTTTCATGATTCTTATTTAGAGTAGTGATTGGTCGAGATTGGACAAAGTAGATCTTATTCTCTTCTATGGCCCATTCAGTATCCTGAGGAAGATTATAATGTTTTTCGATTTCAAGACCAATCTTAGCCAGACGTAAGATCTGATCATCAGTAAGCTTCTGCTGTTTCGCGGTCTTCGCTGAAATGCCTACATGTTTATCCCCTCCTTTGACATTGTGGACTATCTTCCATTTTTGGATGCTTATCTCTTTCCCAATAATCTCTAGTGTCTCTTTGTTGATCAGATATCGGTCAGGAGTGACTGACCCGGAGACAATTGCCTCGCCAAGGCCAAAACCAGCTTCGATTACCATGACGTTCTTATCTTCGGAGGTCGGATCTACGGTGAAAAGGATTCCGGAAGTATCAGATTGAATCATATTCTGAACTACCGCGGAGATACCAACCTTCATATGATCATAGTTGTTGATTGCGCGATAATAAATCGCTCTAGCCTCAAATAAGGAAGCATAGCATTTTACGATTGCTCTTTTAATATCATCTAGACCCAGGACATTTAAAAATGACGCTTGCTGACCGGCAAAGGACGCCCCTGGCAAATCCTCGGCAGTTGCTGATGAACGGACTGCCGAAGGAAAACCACCAAGATGGTAGTATGCCTTTTCAATAGCTGTTACCAGATGTTGTGGCAAGGTTGATCTTAATATCAATCGTTTAATACTTACCGATGCCTTATTCAGCTCCTTATTGTTCTCAAAATCTAGGTCATCAAGAATCGCTGCAATCTCCTTCTTGAGACCGGTTTTTTCCAGGAATAGATAATATGCTTCAACGGTAATACAAAAACCGTTTGGCACTGGTAAACCGGCATTCGTCAACTCGCCAAGATTTGCACCCTTTCCGCCAACCAAACTGATATCTTTTTTATGTATATCTTTAAACCAAAGGATATATGGTCGTTTAACAACTCCCATTCCCCTCCTTCATTTTTCCAAAAGTTCTTCTACTGTTTTTTTTATTATATCATAACCAAAGCCACGGCTGGATAGATGACGACAAAGTCTCTCATATTTCTTTTCAGCAGCAATATTCTTGCTTAAGCACTTCTTCCCGACCTCCACAGCACGGGCAAACTCATCGTCGAAACTAAGTTCACTCTCAGCTTCAGCGACTAGATCGCCAGAGACACCCAAGGTTTTAATCTTATTCAGAATTCTGTATTTGCCAAAGCGGCACTGCCGCCTTTGGCTGTTTATATAGTTCTTCACAAATCTGGCATCATCCAAAAAATCCTTGCTTTTCAGGAATAGAATGGCTGAAGTGATTTCTCGGGCCGGGACATCCTTCTCAGACATTTTCTTCCTCATCTCTGCTTCAGTCCGGTCTCGGAGAGCAAGTAAATCCAGGGCATATTGAAGTGGGGTCTTTTTCATCCTTGAGTTGGTCCGATATATTTGAAGCGCTGAATTTTTTGGCCGTTTAACTCTTTTTTACTCAGAAAAACCGCTATGGGTCTGGCCCAAAGTTTAAAAACTTTATTTGCGTACAACGATTTGTAGACGACTAAATCTTCGAGAGTTTCCGAATGTTTGGCAACTCCAAGAACTTCGTATCGGCCACCCTTGAAATGCTCATATACTCCCAATTTAACTCTGGTCACCAAGGAAGTCTCCTCTCTTCATTTTATTCTAAAGCGTCTTTTCCTTCTTGAACCTTCACCAAAATTTCTTTTTTAATCTTTGCAGTGATTTCAGAATGTTCTTTTAAGAAGGAGCGTGCGCCCTCTTTACCCTGCCCGAGTTTTTCATCATGATAAGAGATCCAGGAGCCAGCACGATCAACAACCCCATATTTCACACCAGAATCAATTATCTCTCCTTCAAAATCAATGCCGGTGCCAAACATCAGATCAAACTCGGCAGTTTTAAAAGGCGGGGCAACTTTATTCTTCACAACCTTTACCTGAACGTTGCTGCCAACATTCTCGTCACCCTTTTTGATGGCTGCCTTGCGACGGATATCGAGACGAACCGAAGAGTAAAATTTCAGAGCGTTGCCACCGGTTGTAGTCTCAGGATTGCCGAACATTACTCCAATCTTCATTCTGATCTGGTTGATAAATATTAGAATGGTTTTGGACTTAGAAACAATACCGGTAAGTTTACGAAGTGCCTGGGACATTAATCGAGCCTGAACACCCATCATTGAATCTCCCATTTCACCCTCGAGCTCGGCTCTCGGTACCAGGGCAGCAACCGAATCAATAACAATAACATCAAGTGCGTTTGATCGAACCAAGGTCTCGGCAATCTCGAGAGCCTGTTCCCCTGAGTCAGGCTGAGAAATTAGGAGATTATCAAGATCAACTCCAAGTTTCTTGGAATAGTCAGGATCGAAGGCATGCTCAGCATCGATAAAAGCGCAATTGCCACCTATTTTTTGCGCTTGGGCGACTGTCGACAAGGCCAACGTTGTCTTACCTGATGATTCTGGGCCGTAGATCTCGACAACTCGTCCTCGGGGAAGGCCGCCGATACCAAGAGCTAAATCAAGAGAAAAGGAACCTGTTGAAATAGAATCAACTTTTAGTCCGGCAGTATCACCAAGCGTCATAATCGCGCCCTTGCCAAACTGTTTTTCGATTGATAAAAGAGCAGCTTTTAAAGCTTCATTTTTTCCATTTTTTGTACTTTCCTCTTTTTGTTTTTCGATCTCCTCTTTCTTGGCCATGGGATCCTTCCAACAATTTCTAATTGTTATTCTATTTTTAAACTAATTTAATATTCGTTACTGATTCACTGAAGAATCGAGAAGCGCTGTTTTGGGTTTGTATTCAATTGTCAGAATCTGCGAACTCTCCTTCTTTGTTTTGTTCATCGCTTTGACTTTAATGAGATTAACCCCGCGATGAAGTTTAAAATTAAGGGCGAAACTACCATCATTAGTGACCGGAATATCTTCCTCATTGATCGTTAACAATATTCCGTTTTCTGTAATCCCGCGAATATTAACTGAATCAATCTCCGTCACAAAATTATTTTCAGGGCTGAAAACTTTTAAACTAGGACTCCCGGCAAAGCTGGCAACTTGGAGAAAAATATAAGAGAAAAGCCCTAAGACAAAGGCTCCCAGAGCAGAAAAAGCCAAAGTTCTCGGAGTGATTAAAACTTTCACATCTTTAAGAGAGTTTTTGTAAATAAAGTTCTGATTATTCTGCCCTTTGCAGTTTACAATCAATTCAGCATTGTAGAGATCAAGAATTTCACCCTGCGGTAAATCAAGGAATTTGGCGTAGGAGAGGACAAAGGCTCTAACGTAGACATCTTGCGGCAAAATTTTCCAGTTACCTTCTTCGATCGCCTTCAAAAACTTCGATCTGACTTTGGTGCCCTCCTCGGCTGCTGCAAGAGTCAAATCAAGTTTTTCTCTGGTGTGTTTTAGTCTTTCACCAAGAGTTTTTTGGGATTTAATTTTTTTAGTAGAAAAGCCAGAAACCATTCGTAATACCTATATTATATATTCTACAGCAGACAATGGATTAAAGATCTTCCCGGTAATCTCGGTCAAAATTATTATCGCGATACTGTGGCTGGAATTGATTGCTCGGAGCGCTGGGAATCCCCGTGTTATTAATGAAGACATCCCTGGGCTTGGCGCCATCAGCCGGTCCGATTACCCCAGTTTCCTCTAAAATATCCAGGAGACGGGCTGCTCTGGCATAACCGACTTTTAGCCGTCTTTGCAGGAGAGAAGCAGAAGCCTTCCCTGCCTGTGTTACAGTCTCTATCGCCTCATCATACAGCTCATCTTCATCAGCGCCATTGCCTGTCGGCGAGTTACCGGACTTTGCCGATTTGAAAGAAAGAATAGCAGGGTCGTAATTGGCTTGGCCTTTTTCCTTCAGGAATTGAGTCAGATCATCAATCTCCCCGTCAGAAACATAGCAGCCCTGAATACGTCGAGGCTTATTGAGTCCATTTCCCAAGAACAGCATGTCACCATTACCGAGTAACTTTTCAGCCCCAGAGATATCAAGAATAGTCCTAGAATCCACTTGAGAAGCTGTAGCAAAGGCAATTCTTGAAGTGATATTGGCCTTGATCAAACCGGTCAAGACATCGACCGACGGCCGTTGTGTTGCAATTACCAGATGCATACCAGTTGCCCGAGCCATCTGGGCAATTCTGACAATCGAAGCCTCAACATCTTTGGCAGAGGTTGCCATCAGGTCAGCCAATTCATCAATTATGATGACAATATAGGGTAATCTTCCCTCGGAACCAGGCGAAGAATTGTAGGCAGTGATATTTCTTTTTCCCAACTCCTCAAACATTTTATAGCGCCTTTCCATCTCCCAAACAGCCCACTTCAACGCAGAAACCGTCTTATCTACCTCTGTCACTACCTCAGTCAAAAGATGAGGGATACCATTGTAATTTGTGAGCTCAACCCTTTTTGGGTCGACAAGAAGGAGGCGAAGATCATCCGGAGAGTTGTTAAATAAAAGCGTTGTAATAATTGTGTTGATACAAACTGATTTTCCTGATCCTGTCGATCCGGCGATCAGAAGATGAGGCATCTTTTCTAAATCGATTGAGTTAGCTTCACCTGAGACATCCCGCCCCAATGCGATTGCCAGCTTACTTTTGACAGCCTTGAATTCATTCGATTTGACTACCTCTTTGAGAGTTACCTTGGCTGCAACTTTATTGGGGATTTCAATACCTACTAAGTTTTTACCAGGAATAGGCGCCTCGATACGAAGACTTTTTGCAGAAAGGGCCAAAGCTAAATCATTTTGGCGCGAAACGATATTTGTGAGCTTGACTCCGTCGTCCGGCTTGATCGTGTACTGGGTAACAGTTGGACCAATATTTACCTCGCCGACAGAGACTCGAATATTAAAGTTTTCGAGACACTTTTGAATTATCTCGGCATTCTTGTAAATATTCCCCGGAGTGGCTTTGTCATCGGAAGATTTAAGAATATCCAAAGAGGGATATTGCCAAACAGATGTCATCCGGCTATTAGTCGGCTGTGCAATTTGATTTTGGGCCGGTTCAATCACTTCTACCCGGTTATTTGGCTCTTTTTTCATAGAGCTGAGTTTTCGTTTTACTGATTCAAAGACAGAGATTTTGTTTTCCGGGTTATTAACATCGCCGTCATCCTCGTCACCATCTGCTTTATTGTTCTTAAGATGAAGAATCTTTGAGATCGAGATGTTGAAGACCATTAAAATTGAGATGACAATACCAGCCATAATAATGAGAAAAGTCGGAATTATTCCAACTGTCGAACGAAGCGGATTGGATATTGCATATCCCACCATACCGCCTCCTCTGCCATAAGTTGCAAATTCTATGGCCAGATCAGGGACAATGAATAGGTGAAGAAAAGCTGGCAACGATGAAACCAGAATAGCTAAACCGATATATTGAGCAATTCGATAACCTTCACTTTTGCGAGGCGGAATAAACAGTCTGATGCCAAAATATAAATAAACTATCGCAAATAAATAAGAGCCTAGTGCTCCAAAGCCTTTTCTGACAAGCAAAATGGCTGATTCGCCAAATGTGCCAGCCGCCCCGAAAAAGCCAAGCAGGATTATTGAAGCGAAGATTAGATTTACTACAGCAAAAATCTCGCGCCAGGTTTCACCCGCAAGTCCGAGAGACCAGTCAAAAACAAACTCGCCCCAATCATTTTCCTTCTGATACCACTTTGGCCTAGTCTGTTTATGCTTTGGAAACTTTCTTCTTCTCCCCACACTTTCTCCGTCTGATTACCTAAAAATAACTGCTGACAAGCACTTACTATCAAAGTATAAGTGAATCTTGCCAAACTTGCAATGACTTGCACTCCTCTGCTTGAGACATAAGATTTCTTTTTCGCTGAACCTGAAAATTTTATCTTTTTACGGGCGTAACCGGCAATTTTTGGGAAACAGGAGACAATTCATTCCAGCTACCAAAGAGACTTTTTTGGTACTTTACCTGCAATGTTATGTCCAAGAATTTGATTTGGGAATCATTCGGCACCGAAATCGGAAGATCGGTTGTTAGCGTTTCGCCCTTCAGTAAATTTGTCGAAGTGTTTGAAATAGTCTGCTCTTTTAAACCCGCAACCGGTTTGTCGTCAGCCGTATTAAAACTGTATGTTAATTTCGTCTTAAGGTGAGATAGCTTCTCTATTCCAATATTTTTGATATTCACCTTTAAGGCCAATGGATTCCCTAAGCCCGGAGTATTTGGGTCAACACTTATAAAGCCATCTAAGTCCGGTTTTTGCTGACTTGCAGAATAATCATTCAGTCCGATATACGCATAAGTACCTCCTCCCAACAATACGAAGAGGAAAAATGCGCTAGAAATTAGCAAAATCTTTCGTTTTGACATACTTCCAATCCTATCTTGTGATAGTGCTTAATTTTAGAAAATTCCACCAGATTCAGACTCATCGATGAACTCTATTGTCTCAACACTCTCAGAATTAATGTTAT
>Ga0172380_10004157_pt1 | contig 18939 bp, 14 predicted proteins | sample Leawe162metaG_FD_119747 | JGI IMG/M metagenome (GOLD analysis project Ga0172380, IMG submission 119747) | Leachate microbial communities from a municipal landfill in Southern Ontario, Canada - Leachate well 162 metaG | ecosystem: Engineered > Solid waste > Landfill > Unclassified | place... | reverse complement strand
TGTGCACAATCATTACAAGCGGATGACCGACACCACGGTAAAAGACGACGGCGTCGAACTCGAAAAGAGCAACGTTCTGCTCGTCGGCCCGACCGGCTCGGGGAAAACCCTGCTGGCCAAAACGCTCGCGCGCATTCTCGACGTGCCGTACGCCATCACCGACGCCACCGCCGTCACCGAAGCCGGCTACGTCGGCGAAGACGTCGAAAGCATCCTGCTGGCTCTCTTGCAGAACGCTAACTACGACGTCAAACGCGCCGAGCGCGGCATCGTTTACATCGATGAGATCGACAAAATTTCCCGTAAAACCGACAACGTCTCCATCACGCGCGACGTCTCCGGCGAAGGCGTCCAGCAGGCGCTGCTCAAAATCATCGAAGGCACCATTGCCAGCATCCCGCCGAAGGGCGGACGCAAACATCCGCAGGAGGAGTACATCAAGCTCAACACGAGCAACATTCTCTTCATCTGCGGCGGCGCGTTTGTCGGCCTTGACGACATCATCAAACGCCGCAGCGACAAAAAGGTGCTCGGCTTCGGCGCGACCAATGAAAAAGTTTCCAATGATTGGAAACCCGAAACCATGAACGTCGAGCCCGAAGATCTGCTCAAGTATGGTTTGATTCCCGAATTCATCGGACGCCTTCCTCTCGTCGTCCAGCTTCAGGAACTCTCCGAAGACGATCTCATTCACATTCTCACCCAGCCGAAAAACTCCATGATCAAGCAGTACAAAAAACTGCTCGCCATGGATGCGGTCGAACTGGAATTTGATGAAGACGCCTTGCGCTCACTGGCGCAGATGGCCTTGAAGCGAAAAACCGGCGCCCGCGGACTTCGCGCCATTCTCGAACACCTCATGCTCGACGTCATGTACGAAGTGCCGCAGCGCAACGACATCACAAACTGCCGCATCACCAAAGACGTCGTCGAAGGCCGCGCCCATCCGATTGAACTCGGTGATCTGAAAAAGAAGTCAGCCTAGCGGCTGACTTCTTCAAAAGGTTGGAAATGGTTGAGCTAATTCTTTTCCAGAAGTATAGGCTTTAATTTCCAGATATCGCTATATGTCCATCCTTCCGCAGGCATTGCGGTCGGTGCGCCGGCGTCGCTGACGAAATAGATGAGTCCGTCAGAAGACCATTCAGGAGAGGTTTCTTGGGATTCTCCACGTGTTAACTGCGTAACTTGAGATCCATCTGGGCGCATGCAATAGAGGTGGTTTTTTCCATCTCTGTTCGATCTGAAAACAAGCCAGCTTCCATCTGGGGACCATACTGGGAACGCACTATCTATATCGCCCGTTGTTAGTTGTGTTACCTGACCATTCAACAGGTCGAGGATGAAGCACTGACTGTGATTTCCGACCACTTTATCGAAGGATAGTTTTGTGCCATCAGGATGCCATCGTGGCGAGGTGCCTTCGATATAAACCGTGAAGTTTCCTCCATCAGAGTTGACAGTGCAGATGCTAAAGCTACCCCCCATTTTGGTGTGGAAAGCAATTTTTTTTCCATCAGGGCTAACGTCTGGCTGATCATCGTAGTCACCAAGCGCAGAAGGACTAATGAATGTCATTCCCACTCCACCAATTGGCGTCCGAACAAAGATAGGTTTGGTGCTCTTGAGATACTGGTAGACAAACTGGTCTCCATCGGGATACCAAGCCGGCATTTCTGCATATGGCCCCGCAATCAGCTTTCGACCCGCTTTGCCAAGCTCTATCAATACGATGCTGTATCCACTTAAATCGGACTTCGTTGTATCGAAGACTTGGAAGAGTAGACGAGTTCCGTCAGGGCTTACTCGCGGCCAGTTTTCAGGTGCGGGATCATGGGTGACTCGGGATATGTCCCGGACATTTGCTGTTGCGGTGGGGGCGCTTGGTGGCGGCGGGGGTGTCAGGGTTTTGGCTGGGCTGTTAACATAAACAGTACGGGTTGTTAATCCTGCCGGAGCAACATCGACGCATCCTGTAAGGGTCAAGAGCGATGCGGTGATCAAGAGGTTAATAGCGCCAGCCTTTAACTTTTTACTCATCTAGCATCTCCTTTTTTCATAGGCGAACCTTTTGCACTTATTACAGGAATTCCGGCGTCAGCCAAAATGTCCTGTGGTTGCTAAGACCGGAAAATAGCTGAAAGACCGGTTTTGGGAAAGGGTTTTGTTTTGTAGGGCGGGGGATGTGACCCCGCCGGAATCCGCGATCATGGATCGCGGCAACAATTCTAAAGATTCGCGCTCTTTGCGTTTTTTCGCGGTTAATGAACTCCTACAGATCGTCCGAGCTGATTCCGAGGATTTCGAGGACGCGGGTAAGGTCTTCGTTGTTGTAGTAGTCGATCTGGATGGATCCTTTGACCTTTTTGCCGTTGGAAAGCGTTTTGGTGCTATTGATGTGGACGGCCGTCCCAAAGTGCTGGTGCAGTTTTTCGGAGAGGTGGCGGACATAATCAATCGGCAGATCGGCTTTTTCGGCGCGCGGTTTTTTTGTCGGCTTTTTGAACCGCTCGATAATTATTTTCAAGGCCCGGACGGAGAGTCCTTCGAGCAGAATCCGCTGGGCCAGCAGTTCTTTTTCCTGATCAATCTCTACGCCGAGAAGCACTTTGCCGTGCCCGGCGGAGAGCTGTCCACCTTCGAGCATTTTTTTGATGCCGGCGGGCAGGGCGAGCAGGCGGAGCATGTTGGCGACGCTGGCGCGCGCTTTGCCGACGCGTTTGGCGATTTCGTCCTGCGTGAGATCAAATTTGTCAGCCAGTTCCTTGTAGCCTTCCGCTTCTTCCATGATGTTCAGGTCGTCGCGCTGTAAATTCTCAATGAGGGCGATTTCAAGCGCTTCCTGGTCGCCGATGTCGAGCAGGATGACCGGTACTTCGGGCAGGTTGGCGGCTTTGGCGGCGCGCAGGCGGCGCTCCCCGGCGATCAGTTCAAAATGTTTTTCTTTCTGGCGGACAAGCAGCGGCTGGAGAACGCCGTGTTCTTTGACCGAGGCGATCAGTTCGTTCAGCTGTTCGTCCCGGAAAATGCGGCGCGGCTGCATCGGGTTGACCTTGATGCGGCCGACGGCGATTTTGGTGATGCCGGTGCTGTCAGGGGCGGGGGCGTCCAGTACGGGAGCCGTAACCTTTTTTTCCTGAATCAGCGCATCGAGCCCGCGACCTAAACCAACTTTTTTTGCCATCTTGTATCCTTAATTTTTCAACCGCTAATGAACGCCAATAAACGCGAATGAATTAGAGAGTTATTACTATTCGCGCCCATTCGCGTCAATTCGCGGTTTAAAACATATCCAGTTGCCCTGTTTTCTTTTTCGGTTCAGGGTTGCCGTCGAGCAGTCTGAGGAAGGCGGCTTCGTCGAGCACCTTGATGCCGAGCTCTTCGGCTTTGGTCAGTTTCGATCCCGCTTTTTCTCCGGCGACGACATACGACGTATTTTTCGAAACGCTCGACGTGACCGCGCCGCCGCGCGCGCGGATCAGCTCGCCCGCTTCGTCGCGGCTGAGACTTTCCATCGTGCCGGTCAGCACAAAGGTCAGTCCGGCAAATTCATCGCTTCCGGCTTTGGCGGTCTGCTCGAAGTTGACGCCGGCGGCCTGCAGGCGTTCGACGAGCTTTTGATTTTCCAAACATTGGAAAAATTCGACGATGCTTTTTCCAACGATTGGACCGATGTCGCGGATTTCTTCCAAGGTTTGGACGTCGGCGGCCATGAGTTTTCCAATGTTTGGAAAATTCTGCGCGAGCACGCGCGCCGATCCGCTTCCGACGTGGCGGATGCCGAGCGCGAAGAGAATTCGGTCGAAAGGGCGCGTTTTGCTGGCTGCAATGCCGTCGATGAGATTCTGCGCCTTCTTTTCCTTGAATCCTTCGAGTCCGAGAAGCTGCGTTTTTTTGAGGTCGTAGAGATCGGCGGGGTTTTTGACAAGTCCAGCATCAACTAGCGCTTCGACAATGGATTCACCGAGTCCGTCAATATCCATGCCATTGCGCGAAGCAAAGTAGGTGATCCACCGTTTGAGCATGGCGGGGTGGTGCAGGTCGTCGATCCGCCAGGCGACTTCGCCTTCGAGTTTGACGGGATGGATGCCGAGCGCTTTGCAGGCGGCCTGCATGTCGAACGGTTTTTCTTTGCCGGTGCGTTTTTCGGTAACGACACGCACGACGGCGGGAATGATTTCGCCGGCTTTTTCGACGATGACGCGGTCGCCGGTGCGGATGTCTTTGCGTTTGATTTCGTCTTCGTTGTGAAGCGTGGCGCGTTTGACGACGGTTCCGGCGAGCTGCACCGGTTCGAGCTCGGCGACCGGCGTAAGCACTCCGGTGCGCCCGATCTGAATGGTGATTTCTTTAAGGAGCGTTTCGGCCTGTTCCGGTTCGTATTTATAGGCGACGGCCCAGCGCGGGCTTTTGGCAGTCGAGCCGAGCTGTTCGTACAGATCGCGCTGGTTGACTTTGATGACGCCGCCGTCCATCTCGAAGGGGAAACTGCGTTTCATGCCTTCAAGTTCATCGAGTCGGATGAGGACTTCAGTAATTTCCGGGCAGACCCAGAATTGCGGCGTAATGCGCAATCCGTACTGAGTCAGAGCTGCCAGCATCTGTTCGTGAGTTTCAAAGGTTTCGGAACATTCGCCGAGGCCGTAAAAGAGGGCGTCGAGCGGACGCGCGGCGACAATTTTCGGGTCGAGCTGTTTGAGCGATCCGGCGCAGGCGTTGCGCGGATTGGCGAAGGGTTCTTGTCCGGCTTCCTGCCGTTCTTCGTTGAGCGCGGCGAATCCTTTGCGGGTCATATAGACTTCGCCACGCACTTCAAGCACGTTGGGCGGATTATTAGAAAGCCGAAGCGGAATGGTTTTGATCGTGCGGATGTTGGCGGTGACGTCGTCGCCGGTGGTGCCGTCGCCGCGTGTGACGGCGCGGACGAGTGTTCCGTGTTCATAGCGCAGGGAAATAGCGACGCCGTCAATTTTCGGTTCGAGGACGTAGGAGTAAGGCGTTTCGCCGAGCAGTTTGCGGACGCGGATGTCGAACTCAACCAGTTCCTCTTTATTGTAGGTATTGGCGAGGCTGATCATCGGCACGGTGTGGCGGACGTTTTTGAATTCTTTGAGCGGCGCGCCGCCGACGCGGTGGGTCGGGCTATCTAAGCGGGCCAGTTCAGGAAACTGTTTTTCGAGGTCTTCGAGTCGTTTCAAGAGGGCATCATATTCACGGTCAGAAATCGAAGGGTTGGCTTCATTATAATAGAGGTAGTTGTTGTGCTCGATTTCGGCACACAGTTTTTCTATTTCTTTCCGTGCTTCAGTGCTGTTTAATGCGTTGCTCATCAGGCAGAAGCTATCACGGGAAAACGGGGGAATGGAAGATTGGAATAAGGGAAGGATGGCAGATGATCAGAATCATTACGGACAGAATGATTTTTTAAATCCGATCTGGCGGGTAATTATTTTGTCCTGAATTATTCTGATCGAATTTTCCCATGGTCTGGAAGGATTCCGGCTTATGAAGATCAAGTTCTGGAAGATGCACGGCGCACGGAACGATTTTGTTCTGATCGACGATCGTGCCGGAACGTTTCCGGTCAGCGACCGGGCTTTCACGACCCATTTGGCTGCCCGTCATTCGGGGATCGGCGCGGAAGGGGTGATCCTGATTCAGAAGTCCAAAACGTCCGGGTTCCTGATGCGGTTTTTTAATCCGGACGGCGGCGAGGTCGGAATGTGCGGGAACGGCGCGCGCTGCGCCGCGCGGCTGGCGTTTGAGCTGGGTATTACGGAAAAGAAAATGACGATTGAAACGCCCGCCGGACAGATTGAGGCGCAGGTGATGCAAAAGGGCGTGCGCCTCTGGATGACGCCGCCATCGGGCTGGGAACTGAACGGTTCGCTGGATTTGACGGGACGGCATTTGACCTATGGCTTTGTGAATACCGGTGTGCCGCACGTTGTGATGCGTACGGGCGAGTTGCGTGATGTGGATGTGCGCGAGATCGGTTCGGCGGTTCGCCGTCACCGGCAGTTCGCGCCGGAAGGCACGAATGTGAATTTTATGGAAATCTCGCCGGATGGCGAACTGACTGTCCGGACGTATGAACGCGGCGTGGAAGCCGAGACGCTGGCGTGCGGAACCGGTGTGACGGCCTGCGGACTGATCGCGGCGAAGAACGGCTGGGTGAAATTGCCTGTGAATGTGCATACGGCGAGCGGCGATGTGCTGGTTGTGGACGGCACGCTGACGGAAGAGGGCGCGCGCGGCATAACGCTGACGGGTCCGACCGAGCATGTTTTTGAGGGAAGTATTGAGTATTAATTTTGGAGTGCGGCGATAAAAGGTATTCCATATCGCTGCTTTGATATGGAATGAAAAAAAAGCGGTGATACGGCTTTGTCTTTATCACCGCAGTCCAAAGGAGAAGTTATGGCAGTTAAAATCGGGAAGCCGGCTCCGGCATTTACGCTGAAAGGCAGCGACGGGAAAGAGCATTCGCTGGCCGATTACCTCGGTAAAACAGTGGTGCTGTACTTTTATCCAAAGGACGATACGCCCGGCTGTACCAAGGAGGCTTGCGGCTTCCGCGATTTTCAGCCGAATTTTAAGAAGCTGAAAGCCGTAGTGCTTGGCGTCAGTACGGACGGTTTGACGTCGCACGGTGATTTTATCAAAAAATTCAAACTGCCTTTTGTATTGCTCTCCAATCCGAATGCAAGCGTGATGCGGAAGTACGGTGCTTTCGGCGAAAAGATGCAGTTTGGAAGAACAATTATGGGCACCATTCGTTCGACTGTAGTTGTCGGGCCGGACGGAAAAGTTTCCAAACATTGGAAAAAAGTGGCGAAGGCGGATGAACATCCTGCGAAAGTGCTGGAGTTTCTGAGAAGTTAATTTGGAATGCGGTGATAAAGACCTGCGGGCGTATCACCGCTTTTGATCAAGCTTGGAAAAGCGGCGATACGGAATACCTTCTATCGCCGCACTCCAAAGAGAGAGGAATGTATGGAAACGGGATTTTGTCTGGGATCGAATATGGGCGGACGGCTGCATCTGCTGCGTCAGGCGAAAACGCTGATTTTGCTGGAGCCGCAGGTGAAGTTTATTGATCAGTCCGCGGTCTATGAGACCGAGCCGGTCGGCGTGAAGCCGGAATATAAATCCATGAAGTTCCTCAACGCGGTACTGATTGTGCAAAGCCCGTACGCCGCGGAAGAGTGGCTGACGAAGGTTAAGAAAATCGAGAAGACACTGCATCGTGTCCGCACCGGCGACCGGAACGCACCGCGCACGATCGACATTGATATCCTTTTTACCGGTGATCAGATCGTTGACAGCGATCTGTTGCAGGTGCCGCATCCGCGCTGGTCGGAGCGCCGCTTTGTGGTGCAGCCGCTGGCGGATGTCCGACCCGAACTGGTGCTGCCCGGTACAAAGAGCCCGGTGCAGAAAATTCTTGCGCAAATGGCCGGCAAGGATGATGTTCGCCTCTTCTCTGAACGGTGGTAACCGCTCAGCGAAGAGGGTTTAGAGTTCGCAGTTCAGAGTTAAGCAGGATTTTTATATGAAGTGGACAGCTCCCAAAATCAAGGCGTTAAAAGGGACGCAGAAAATCGCCGTGCTGACGGCGTACGATTATCTGACCGCACGCTATGTGGACGAAGCGGGCATTCCGGTGGTTCTCGTCGGCGACTCGCTGGCGAATACGGTGCTCGGCTATGAAACGACGCTGCCGGTGACGATGGACGAAATGGTGCATCATACGGCTGCCGTTTCGCGCGGCGTGAAGGACGCTTTGATTGTCGCCGATATGCCGTTTATGTCCTATCAAGGGACTCTGGAACACGCACTGGAAAATGCGGGGCGTTTTATCAAAGAGGGTCGCGCTGATGCCGTGAAGATTGAAGGCGGTGCGATGCGTGTGGATCTGATTGAAAAGCTGATCGACAACGGGATTCCGGTGCTTGGGCACCTCGGGCTGCTTCCGCAGAGCGTCAAAGAGACCGGTTATAAGGTGCAGGGGAAAACCGATGAGTCGGCGCGCAAGCTGATAGATGATGCGCTGGCGCTGGATCAGGCCGGGGTTTTTGCGATCGTGCTAGAGTGTGTTCCCGCTGAGCTGGCGCAGAAGATTACTGCAGCCGTGACGGTTCCAACCATTGGAATCGGCGCGGGACCGCACTGCGACGGACAGGTGCTGGTCTTCACCGATCTGCTCGGTATGGGAGCCGGCCACATTCCCGGCTTCGTCAAAAAATTTGCCGACCTCCGCCCACAGATCCAATCGGCGCTGGCGACCTACAAAAAAGAAGTCGAAGAGTCCGCTTTTCCGGAAAGATAAATCGCCACCGGAGTTTCATTTTCCGGCAGTTTCCGGTATCTTTCCTGCTTAGAAAACGGACTATGCGATACCTGAAAACCATTCTGTTGTTTCTGGCTGTCTGCGCGGCGGGCTTTCTGTTTTTGCACCTAAGCGCGCCGCAAAAATCACCGGTTTCAACGGGCACTGCTTCATATCCATCTATCACCGAATCGGAGTCACCTCGCTCCATGCCTGTTGCACTGATTCGCGGCGGCGAAGAGACGGATGTGCAGTGGACGAGTCGTACGCCGGCTGCCAAACGAGTCCGTAAAATTTTTCCCGATCCGTCGTGGATGACGCCCGATCCCGTTTTAAAAGCCGGTGACCGGATTGAGCTGGTGCTGTTTGATGACGCGATTTTTGATGCGCAAATCAGCAACGTGACCCGTTATCCGAACGGGGGCGTCGGTATGACCGCTCACTTGTCGAACGGAATGGGGACGGTTTATCTATCTTACTGCGACGGAGCGCTACGCGCCTCGGTGGAGGTTATGGGGGGCGCTGATTATGCCATTTATTACAAGCCGGAACAGAATACGCATTATGCGATTGAGGTCGATTCGGCGAACACGATTGTTTTAGAGGGTGCCGAGCCGAGGTTTCCGGATGTTACGGCTGACCTTTTGCCTGGCGCGGATGCTGTTGCCAGCGGAGATATCGTAGAAGACGCTCCTTCGGGAAGCACGATTATCGATGTGATGGTTGTATATACACCGGCGGCACTGTCGTATGAGGGCAGTGAGGCCAACATGAACGACAATATTGCTTTGGCTATGCAGAAAGCGAATGAGACGCATACCAATTCTGATACACAAGTGTACCTCAATCTGGTTCACAGCACTGAGGTGGATTACTACGAAAGTGGAACCAATTTTTCTCTGGATTTAGATTATTTAACTGATATTGGAGATGGGTATTTGGAAGAGGTTCAGGTTTTACGGGACACCTATAAAGCAGACCTCGTTTGTCTTTTTGAAAGCAATAGCGTGAGCGGTGGCCTAGGCTGGCTACTTACTACAACCAGTGGAAATCAAAGTCATGCATTTTGTTTAGCACGGGTACAGCAGACCTCTTGGACTTATACGATGGTACACGAGTGGGGTCATAACATGGGGTGTTCACATTCTAAAACGCAGACAGCGGAGCCTTGGACTGGAAAGCTTTACAGTTATTCAGCTGGTTGGCAGTGGGAGGACACCATGTCTCCGGCGACTATCGGTTATTGCAGCGTGATGACGTATGAAAATTTCGATGACGACTTAGAGAACGGCTATGAGTATAAACGGGTTGGATATTTCTCCAACCCGGCCAATTACTATGTCGGCAACAGCACGAATGCAACCGGTGATGTCTCGAACGGGAATAACGCCCTCACGATACGGAATATGAAAACTGTGCTGGCCAACTACCGCAAGGCTCCGGATGTCGATTATGATGGCCTTCCGAATGAATGGGAGCTTTTGTATTTTGGTGGGGAGACGAATGCGAATCCGGTGGCGACGGCGTCGAACGGGGTCAATACGGTGCTGGATACCTATATCGCGGGAATCAGTCCGGTTGATCCGGCTGCTTTTTTCAAGATCAACAGTTTTCAGACACCGGTGGCGGCAAGCAACGGGTTTGTTGTTGGGTGGGACGCCACCAACGGACGAATTTATTCTGTGTACCGGGCGACGAATCTGCTGAGCAGCACCAATTTCCAACCTTTGGCGACAAATATCGTCTGGCCTCAGTCGAGCTATACCGATACGGTGCACGCCGCTGAATCCCGCAGTTTTTACAAAATCAACGTTCAACTGGCTCCGTAAATATGAAAATTATTGATTCCCCCGAAGAAATGCAGAAACAGGCACGTCTGCTGATCCAGTCCGGTAAATACATCAGTTTTGTGCCGACGATGGGCTATCTGCACGACGGACATGTTTCGCTGATGCGGATTGCGCGGGAAAACGCAGATGTGGTGGTGGTCAGTATTTTCGTGAATCCGATGCAGTTCGGGCCGAATGAGGATTTTAAGAACTATCCCCGCGATTTCGAACACGACGAAAAACTCTGCCGTGAAGCCGGCGTTGATATTCTGTTTTATCCCAATCCGGAAAATATGTATCTCGACGACCACAGCATCTGGCTGTCGGAAGAGTCGCTTTCCACCGTGCTGTGCGGCGCGTCGCGCCCCGGCCATTTCCGCGGAGTCTGTACGATTGTCGCCAAGCTGCTGAATATTGTTCAGCCGGATTTTATGGTGCTGGGCGAAAAAGACGCCCAGCAGCTGCGCGTTCTGCGCCGCATGGTACGCGATATGAATTTTTCTGTAAAAATCATTGCCGCGCCGACCGTCCGCGAGGCCGACGGCCTCGCGATGAGCTCGCGCAACAAGTATTTGACGCCTGCCGAGCGCAAAGAGGCCGTCTGCCTTTTCCAATCCTTGGAAAAAGCAAAGGCGTTGTTTGCCGCGGGCGAGCGCAATGCAGAAAACCTCAAGGCCGCGATGCGCGCGGTGATTGAGGCAACCTCCGGAAAAGCGGATTACATCGAAATCGTTGATGATGAGACGCTTCAGTCTGTCCCCTTCGACGAAGCTCAGGGCAGGCAAACCCTGGAAAAACCGGCGCTGGCGGCGCTGGCGGTGAAATTTTCCAGTGCGCGACTCATTGATAATACCGTACTCCGCTGAGGATCTTTTCTAGGACCGGTAAATAAAATTACGATTTTAGAAAAATTTCCTTTAAACAATCGTCGAGCTCATTACATTGGGGAACCTTTAATGAGGGCGCGATGGCCGAGAGGTTAGGCACGGGTCTGCAAAACCTGCTAGAGCGGTTCAATTCCGCTTCGCGCCTCCAGATTTGAATGAGAGTTTATTGAAGGAGAAAAATATGGCAGTACCGAATGATCTCTATTATGCGAAGACTCACGAATGGCTGAGAATTGATGACAATACCGCCACTGTGGGGATTACTGATTTTGCCCAGAATCAACTCTCCGATATTACATTCGTCGAGCTGCCCGATGTCGGCCGCGAAGTTGAAGCCGGCGATGAAGTCGCTGTTGTCGAATCTGTCAAAGCGGCTTCCGACATCTACTCACCGGTGGCCGGGACGGTTGTAGAAGTCAACGTTGACCTTGAAGACTCTCCCGATATGATCAACGCCAGCCCTTACGACGCCGGCTGGCTTTTTAAGATTGAGTTGCGCAAAGAGGAGGATGTCGACAACCTCATGAGCGCTGAAGAATATGCCGAATCCTGCGACGAAGAATAAGCGCGGGAATCAGGGCGCAGGCGACAGGAATCAGAGGGCAACGTGAGTTGCCCTTTTTTATTATGAAATCATGGGCAGTACAGTTTGATGAACCGGTGCCGTATCAGACCGGACTTGACCTTCAGCACCGCCTGCTCGCGGCGCGGCAGGCCGATCAAATTCCCGATACGGTTCTGATTCTCCAGCACACGCCGACCGTTACGCTTGGCAACCGCGGACGCGACAACTACCTGCTCAAAACGCCGGAAGAGTACAAGGCGCTTGGTATTGAGGTTTTTCACGCCGAGCGCGGAGGCGACGTCACCTATCATGCGCCGGGGCAGTGGGTGCTTTATCCGATCATTTATCTTGGCGGCTCCGAAGCCGACTCGCACGGCTATCTCTGGAATCTCGAAGGGGTCGCTTTGCGCACGCTGGCCGACTTCGGCATTCAAGGATTCCGACGCGAAGGCAAAAACGGAGCCTGGACGGAGCAGGGCAAGGTGGCTGCTATCGGCTTCCGGCTCAAACGCTGGGTCTCTTTCCATGGCATGAGCTTTAACGTCTGTTTGGATCTGAGCGGATTCCAGACCATTGTGCCGTGTGGACTCGTCGGCCAGCCGGTCGCCTCCATGAAAACGGTTCTGGGCGACGCCTGCCCAACGATGGACGCCGTTCGCGACCGCCTGCTCGCCAACTTTTCCAAGGTCTGTATGCGCGACCTCGAAATATTCCAGACATTGGACCTGAGCGATAGCGAAAGTGCTTTCGGTATTCTCCGAAAGAAATGACCCGCAGGGGAGAGTCAACAATCCCCTCTAGCCAGTAACCTGCGCTGATTTTCCATGCCCTTTGCCCTGCCGTGAAATACTGGTAAAATATCCTAGAATCCAACTTGCACCTTTCTTTTCCGTTACGTACTGTAACGATGCCGAGATTTAAACTTTTATTGATCAGCCGTTAAACGTGAAAGGGAAAGTAGATGGAAAGTTCAGTGATTCCGGGGATCTGGTGGATTGCGCCGATTGCGTCAATTTTGGCGCTGGGGTTTGCAGTCTATTTCTATAAAAAAATGATGGGGGCCAACGAAGGCAACGTCACCATGGTTGAAATTGCGGGTCACGTCCGCGAAGGTGCAATGGCCTATCTGGTTCGCCAGTACAAAGTCGTAGCGCTGGTATTTCTCGTCCTGCTCGTTATCCTGCAGGTGCTGGCACTCTTCGGCATCCAGAACCCCTTTGTCCCTATTGCTTTCCTGACCGGTGGATTCTTCTCCGGCCTCTGCGGTTTTATCGGCATGAAAACCGCGACAGCTGCCTCTTCGCGCACAGCGCAGGGCTGCTCCGAGAGCCTGAACCGCGGTCTTCAGGTCGCCTTCCGCTCCGGTGCGGTCATGGGACTGATCGTTGTCGGCTTTGGTCTGCTTGATATCTGCATCTGGTACTTTGTTCTCGATAAACTCGTCTATACCCCGGATCACATGGCAAACGGGCTGACCGGCTTCGGTATGACGTTTGTTCCTGCGGGCTGCACCGTGATTGAAAAACTGGTCGCCATGACTACTACTATGATCACCTTCGGCATGGGTGCTTCCACGCAGGCGCTCTTCGCCCGTGTCGGCGGCGGCATCTACACCAAAGCCGCAGACGTCGGTGCCGACCTCGTTGGTAAAGTCGAAGCTGGCATTCCCGAAGACGATCCGCGCAATCCCGCCACCATCGCCGACAACGTCGGTGACAACGTTGGCGACGTTGCCGGGATGGGCGCTGATCTTTACGAATCCTATTGCGGCTCCATTCTCGCCACCGCCGCACTCGGCGCGGCCGTGGGTGCGCACCATGCGCTCAAAGCCATCAAAGCGGGCGGCTTTGAAAACGCTACTGTCGCGCTGGCCGCAGGCAGCGCAGATGTACAGGCTGCCGTGCATCAGGCGGTTGGTCTCGTCACAGCTCCGATGATCGTTGCCGGTGTCGGCACGCTGCTTTCCATTGTCGGGATGTTCCTGGTTCGTTGTAAAGAGGGTGCCACTCAGAAAAACCTGCTCAAAGCGCTGCTTACCGGCACGCTCAGCAGCTCCGTCTTTATCGTGCTGGCGCTTGTTGGACTGTGGAAACTCGACTTTATCGCGGGCGGCATTGTGCTTTCCGTCATTTCCGGACTCTTTGCCGGTGTCATTATAGGACAGGCTACCGAATATTACACCTCCGATGAATACAAGCCGACCAAAGGCATCGCCGGTCAGGCCGTCATGGGCCCGGCCACCGTCATCATCGACGGGTTGGCCACCGGCATGTACTCCGCCGGGATTCCGGTCATCACCATCATTGCAGGAATTATCTGCGCCTTCGGCTTCGCGGGCGGCTTCCACGATATGTCTATGGGGCTTTACGGCATCGGCTTTGCTGCAGTCGGGATGCTCGCTACCCTCGGCATCACGCTCGCCACTGACGCCTACGGCCCGATCGCCGACAACGCCGGCGGCAACGCCGAAATGTCGCACCTGCCGCCGGAAGTGCGCGAACGCACCGACGCGCTCGACTCGCTCGGCAACACCACCGCCGCCACCGGCAAAGGCTTCGCCATCGGCTCCGCCGCGCTCACCGCCATGGCACTGCTCGCCGCCTACATCGAAGAAGTTAAAATGTGGATCGGTAAACTGGCCGGCGACGGCTCCTTTATGGGCTTCACCGCTCACGAAGCGAAATGGGCCGACCTGATGGCGTTCGTCGATAAATTCGAACTGCACATCATGAACCCGCTTCTCATCTGCGGACTGTTTCTCGGCGGCATGATGGCCTTTGTCTTCTGCGCCATGACGATGAAAGCCGTTGGCCGCGCCGCCGGTTCAATGGTCGAAGAAGTCCGCCGGCAGTTCAAAGATTTTCCCGGCATTATGAAAGGGACTCAAAAACCAGACTATGCCCGCTGCGTTGCAATCTCCACGAAGGGAGCGCAAAGAGAAATGCTGGTTCCTTCGCTCATGGCCATCATCGTTCCGGTTGCCACCGGGCTGATCCTCGGCGTTCCCGGCGTCATGGGACTGCTCGCGGGCGGACTCACCACCGGCTTCGTGCTCGCCACCATGCTCAACAACGCGGGCGGTGCGTGGGATAACGCTAAGAAGTACATCGAACGCGGCGCTCACGGCGGCAAACGTCTGCCCGACGGCAGCAAAAATCCGGTTCACGGCGCGGCGGTCGTCGGCGATACGGTCGGTGATCCGTGCAAAGACACCTCCGGTCCGTCGCTCAACATTCTCATCAAACTCATGACCATGGTCAGTGTCGTTTTTACGCCCGTCGTGGTGAAGTTTTCTCCGGTCATTCAGGAGTGGTTGCACATCGTCACCATCAAATAAAGCGCTCGCGCTTGAATCGAAAAGGCCGTCCGACTGGGCGGCCTTTTTTTGTGAAGAGTTCACCGCAAAAATGCAGAGGGCGCTGAGTTCGCAGAGCAGATTTCCAATGTTTGGAAACTTTGCGTGGCTTGGCGTTCTCTTCGTCTTTGCGTTGAGGTTTAGTCAATCAAAACGGATTTACCGGTGCCTTTTTCGATGCGGCCAATGACGATGGCTTTTTGTTTGGCGGCTTTGAGCGTGGCGACGGCTTTTTCGGCGTCCGCTTCGCGGACGATGATGACGTAGCCGATGCCCATGTTGAAGACGCGGTACATTTCTTCGTGATCCACTTCGCCTTCTTTTTCGATGAATTCGTAGATGGCGGGCGTTTTCCAGGTGGAGCGGTCGAAGACGGCGTCAACGGTTTTCGGAAGGACGCGCGGGACGTTGTCGACGAGTCCGCCGCCGGTGATGTGCGCCATGCCGTGTATCTGCACTTTTTTCATGAGGGCGACAACGGGGTTGAGGTAGCTCTGATGGACGGCGAGCAGCACTTTTTCGAAGGTGACTTTGGTGCCGGGGACGAGGTCGCTCAGTTTTTTGCCGGCTTTTTGGAAGATGACTTTGCGGGCGAGCGAGTAGCCGTTGGTCTGGAGCCCGCTGGAGGGAAGACCGAGGATGACGTCGCCTTTTTTGATGCTCTTGCCGGTGATGACTTTTTTCTTTTCGACCTGGCCGATGATGGTGCCGACGAGGTCGTATTCGCCCGCCGGGTAGAGGCCGGGCATTTCGGCGGTTTCGCCGCCGAGCAGCGCGCAGCCGTTTTCGCGGCAGGCTTTGCAGAAGCCGGCGATGACGTCTTCGAATACTTTGCCGGAGAGGGCGGCGGTGCCTAGGTAGTCGAGGAAGAAGAGCGGGGTGGCGCCTTGTACGAGGATGTCGTTGACGCAGTGATTGACGAGATCCTGTCCGACGGTGGTGTGCTTTTCCGCCATGTGGGCGACTTTGAGCTTGGTGCCGACGCCGTCGGCACTGGCGACGAGCAGAAATTCTTTTCCGGGCGACTGAAAGAGCCCTCCAAAGGAGCCGATTTCGCTGACGACGCCTTTTGTTGCTGTGGATTTGACGTTCTTTTTAATGTTCTGAAGAGAGTTCATCATGACGTCGATATCGACGCCGGCCTGTGCGTATGCGCTTTTCTTTGCTGCCATAGGGTTCTCCGGTTTTGAAGGCGCACAATGTAGCATGGTGGGCCGGACGGACAACAGAAAAAGGGGCAACCCGGTTGTTTTTCAGTCTGATTGTGGCTATTCTTCGCTTGGATCTATGAAACTTCGCATGACATCTTTTTTCCGGAGTCTGGCCTTTGTCTTTCCGGCCGTGCTGACCCTTGTGGTGAGTATTGTGCTGTTTACAATAGCCGGTGTACTGATTGTTCAGGAAAAGACAGCGGTTGAAGCTGAAATCCAGCGCAATATGGAGCAGAAACTTTTGCTTACCAAAATTGCGCTGCAGGATCCGGTGGTTGGGAAAGACGAGGCGGCGATCGGTCATTTTCTTGAGTCGTTGCTTAACGACCGCGACATAATTTTTGCCGGGTTAACGGTGGGCGATCCGGAAAAGCCGGAACTTCAGATCAATAAAGTGGTTTACGGTTTCGGCTGGGTGGTTCACCGCGAACAGGTCGCTGAAAGCCGCTATATGCAGGGCACCACAACGATTCCTCTTCCGGGCGAGAAGAAGGCCGAAATCCGTCTGGTGGCCTCCAACCGGAACGTGTGGGAGGCACTTGGCCAGCAGGTGATCGTTATTATTGTCATGACGATTCTGGTGGTAATCAGTTTGTCCATCGGCACCTTCCTGCTGACGCACCGGCTGGTGTTTCTTCCGGTTAAGGAGCTTTCCGCCGCTGCCGAGGAGATCGCGCAGGGACATCTCGAAAAAAAGGTTCCGGTCAGCCGCTTGAACGAAATCGGCGGTTTGGCCCAGCAGATGGATGTGATGCGCCAGGCATTGAAAAAACTGATCGATGATCTCGATAACTCCAAGCTTCGTCTGGAACAGCGTGTTGAAGAGCGTACACGCGATCTGCTGGAAGCGAAAGAAGCCGCCGAAGTGGCCAACCGCGCCAAGAGCGAATTTCTGGCCAATATGAGTCACGAGTTGCGTACCCCGATGAACGGTGTGATCGGAATGACGGATGTCCTGATGGAAACAGAGCTCAAAGAGGATCAGAAACGCGCTGCTGAAACCATTCAGCATTCTGCGCAGTCTCTGCTGACCATTCTGAATGACATTCTCGACTTTTCGAAAATTGAAGCCGGCCGGTTGGAGCTGGAGAAACGGGCGTTTCATTTTCAGCGCGTCTTTGAAACCGTGCATGAAATTTTTATGCCCGACGCGCTCTCTAAAGGGATTAAGCTGGAATTCCTTTATCCGCCGGACGTGCCATCCTGTCTAATCGGCGATGAAGTCCGTATCCGGCAGGTACTGACCAATCTGGTTGGCAATGCCATCAAATTCACCAATCAAGGCGGCGTTTTTGTTGATGTGAAAAAGATCGGCCAGTCGGCATCGGACGTTACACTGCGGATCAGTGTGCGCGACACCGGTGTCGGTATTACGCCGGAACAGCGGCAGGTGATTTTCGAAAAGTTTACCCAGGCCGATCTTTCCACCACACGCAAGTTTGGCGGTACCGGATTGGGTCTTTCCATTTCCAAGCAGCTGATTGAACTGATGGGCGGACGGATCGGTCTGAACAGTGAGCCGGATGCCGGCTCCACATTTTATTTCGTGGTGACCGTGCCGTTATCGAAGGAATGTGAAAATCCAGGCGACAGATCGGCTCAGGTTCCGCAGCAGATCAAAGCCCGCGTCCTGCTGGCCGAAGATAATGCGGTTAATCAGCTTGTGGCCCGGAAAATCCTGACCGGCCTCGGGATTGAGGTTGAGGTTGTTGAAAACGGAATGCTGGCGCTCGAAAAACTTAAAACGGAAACCTTTGATGTCATTTTTCTCGATTGTCAAATGCCGGTGATGGACGGCTATACCGCCGCCCGCGAAATCCGTAAACTTTCAGGCCCCGTTTCCGGAATTCCGATTATTGCTATGACGGCCCACGCGATGACCGGCGACCGCGAAAAATGCATGGAAGCGGGCATGAATGAGTATGTCTCCAAGCCGGTCAAAAAAGAAGCGGTCGCCAGAGCGATCGCCCGCGTTCTGGCCTGATCACCTCCTCCTGCGGTCGCCGCCCCGCACGTTCGTGAGGTTTCTCTCGCTTCGCTTGGGCGGAAAGCCGCTGTTATCGCCGGTCTTGCGGTTTTCAATTTCTCCGTTGCGGCGAACAGATTGCCATTCCGCCGGCCTGACCCAGACTTTTTCTTTCAGCAATTTTCATAGCACCCGTGGATTAAACCGCGCATAAAACGCTGTTATCTTTACCGCCTTTCCCAGACCAATGGAGGTACGGCGGCAGTTTTTTCCAAAGATCAGGAGCACTTCTGCGATATCGGGAAACATCCCCGCATCTTGGAGAGCTCATTGTAACTTTAGGTTTTATAAGAAGTAAAAAACCCGTTACCCTTTGCGGGATAACGGGTTAAAAGTGGCGGAGAGGGGGGGATTCGAACCCCCGGTACGCCTTTACGGCGTACGGCGGTTTAGCAAACCACTGCTTTAAGCCACTCAGCCACCTCTCCGCGAAGGACGTTTTATGTATGATATTCAGTCACTCAGGGCAAGCGGTAAAAGGGTTTTATCTCGCTTTGCGCTGCTGCTCCCACCAGTCGAGTTCATTTGCATGGCGTCCCACGGTGCGGGCGGCGAATTTAAAGTAGAGGAATGCGTCGAGAAAACATCGATGACGCATGATGCGCTGGGCGTTTTTCGGCGTCATTTTCAGGAAGCGCGGCTGGCCGCTCATGATTTCGGCAATGTGGTGCGTAACAGCTTTAGGGATACGGATGCGGTCAAGCTGGCGGATGTGGCGGTGGGTGGCCTCAATG
>Ga0172380_10004156_pt1 | contig 18939 bp, 16 predicted proteins | sample Leawe162metaG_FD_119747 | JGI IMG/M metagenome (GOLD analysis project Ga0172380, IMG submission 119747) | Leachate microbial communities from a municipal landfill in Southern Ontario, Canada - Leachate well 162 metaG | ecosystem: Engineered > Solid waste > Landfill > Unclassified | place... | reverse complement strand
GATGGTGCATGGTTGTAAGTGCGGCACTTTCGCGCTTACAACCATGCAGACTGGGCTTGTTTTGAATATTTGCCATCACCGAACATGATTATCAGTCCATCAATTTAGCTGACCAGACTCAGACGCAGAGGAAGAGCATGAGGGTTTTCCTCTGCGTCCTCCGCGTCCTCTGCGGTGAATCGGTTTTTTCCGTGCTGAGAACAAATTTACCCTGCTATACCTTGCCTCGCCACAAATTACCGATTTAGCCACGTCTCGCGGGATGCGGTGCAAGCCCAGTAGGGCACGCTTTTTGTGCCCACGCGGGAATTGCATCAACGGTGTGGGCATAAAAAGCGTACCCACCCTTCTATGACGCTTCGTCCATAGTTTTGATCCTATGGCGCCCGCTCATAGCATTTACCTGGCTGCCCATTGATGCCCTTGATATTGTTTGGATTGCCAAGGAAATCACGATCCTGCCGCCAGTTCTATTTTGATGGTTTTCCCCAGCGCATCGGCGGCGCCGGCAAGCGTGGTGAGGGTCAGACTGGTGTCGGTTTCATCCAGCAACCGGTTAAGCGCCGCCCGGCTGGTGTGCATCCGTTGCGCCATTGCCGTCTTGGTCAGGTGCTGCGCCTTCATTTCTTCCTCGATCTGCCAAGCCAATGCCTTCTTCATCGCTGCGGCTGTGCAGGATTCATATATTCCTTCCTCTTTCAGGAAGTCATCGAAATTACTGCCAATTGGCATGATTATCACCTCCTAAAAAATCAATACGGCTTTCAGCCAAACGAATTTCATCTTGCAACGTGGCTTGGGTCTTTTTAATAAACCCATGCAACAACACCATCGTTCCTGCCTGAACAGTGAACAGGATGCGGGCAATCCGTGTGGGTAACCGGGTGCGCACCTCCCATACTTTGCCACCAAGCTTACGCACCAATGGCATACCCAGCGGCCAGCGAAACTGCACCGCTTTGATATCATCTCCAATTGCACGTCGATCATCCGCCGGCAAACTCTTGAGCCAGTCACGCACCGGCTCATTCCCTGACGGAGATTGATAAAAACGGACATGAAGAATAGGCGTATCCATGAAAACGGAGTGTATTAACATTGGAACGCCCAAACAAATACTCGCCTACTCGCCGTTTTGTAAGGAACGGGAATCGACTAAAAATCCTATTTGGTGTTTGGACGGAAAGTCTGGAAGCCCGGTAGGGTGGGCACGTTCGAGTTAAGGAGCACGCCGCTTTTGGTGCGTCCCGCTTGAGCGAGGGGTTCGACTGAGTGACGGCTCAACAAGGCGCCCGGTGACGAATTTGTGAAGTATACTGGCCATAAGCGTCTGATAAGGAATGGCTTCCTCTGCTGCCTTGGCTTGAATATCTTCAAGATCACGAGAGGAAATGCGAATGTTGACGCGCTTGTCTTTGACGAGCGATGCCGATGCTATTGAGGCAAAGCGAGCAATTTCAGCCTTGAGATTTGGCACGGAGCGCCATTCGCCTCTTTCAAAGGAGGCCAGAATTTCCTCTTCAAGTTGGCTTTCTTTATCCATTTCAATTGCTTTCAGTCAAATAGTTGCGGGTGGCTTTCCTGCTCGGAATGATCGTTTTCAGGAAGACTTCACTTGCGGTTTCCACAAACGGCACTAAATAGGCATAGCTGCGAATCCGAACCACCAGCATACGTTGGTTTGGGTACTGGCTTGCATTTGGATGATCTTGAACATCAAGAATACCACCATGCGACATGGCCGATAGCACCTCCTCAAAGGAAACGCCCCGTTCCGCCTTGAGGAGAATATTCTTTTCGGTATTCCAATTTACAGGCTTCATGCTTTTCATGATACGCCTGTGTGCTTTATGGCATCAAGTGGTCTAATTAAAATCAGGCCAGAAAACCGTGGGCTGTCCCCGATTATTTGGTATTTGGTGCGATTATTTGAAACCGTATTATATCCGCACTCCGGCTGAGCACTATGTCAGGCAAGCCTCAAAGCAACTTGACCAGCGTAGCGACTACCGCCGCTTGTGCCAATAAAAGACCAGCCATCCATTTAATTAGGTCGGCTTTAAGGGTTTCAAGGTCAAACTTGGTAGCCAACTCGCGCACGGCAATAGTTTCGTTCAATGCCTCCGTTAATGCTTCTACTTCGGCTTTTGCCTGTTCTTCTGAAACACCTGCGGATTTAAGCCGTTCTACAAATTTCAAGGTGTCAAAAGTAATGGTGGTCATGGTATTGATTCCTGCATTTTAGTCACGTAGGGTGGGCACGGCTTTATCGTGCCCACGCGGGAATTGTATCAATGGCGTAGGCACAAAAAGCGCACCCACCCGGCTTGGCCGGAGTCCCGAAAGTTCAATAACCGCCGACCGCAAAGAAAACGCTTATCGGCCAGTCCCGCTCGAATGCAGCAGTTAGGCCAGAAAACCGTGGTTTGTCCCCTATATGTTCGAAATTCATGATGAAAATCAATGATGCCTAGCATTCATGAATCTCGGGCAAGCCGTAGGGTGGATGCGGCTCACGCTTATCCACCCTACATTTTCCCGAGAACAAATTTATCCTGGAGATGGGGTAATCGCTGTAAACCAGTGTCCCGGATACTGCGTAACGCAATCCAAGCGGCAAACATGGAATTAGAAGTTTACCCCGCATCCACCCCGCTCGTCAAAAACTATGCTCCTCCCCCGGAAACTCCCCACCTTTCACCGCCTTAACATACTGCTCAACCGCTTCCCTTGCCGATCCCGCCCCAGCCAGGAAATTTTTCGCAAATTTCGGCGGCTTGCCGGGATAAATCCCCAATAAGTCGTACAGCACCAGCACCTGACCGGAGCAGTCCGGGCCTGCGCCTATGCCTAGGGTGGGGATGGTGAGGTGCATGGTGATCTGCTTTGCCAGGGTCGCCGGGATGGCTTCCAGCAGCAGCATTCCGGCGCCGGCGTGTTGTAGCGCGAGTGCGTCTTCCAGCAGTTTTTTGGCGGCGTGGTCGGTTTTGCCTTGGACGCGGTAGCCGCCGAGTTGATGCACCGATTGGGGGGTGAGTCCGAGGTGGCTGCATACCGGGATGCCGCGCTCGACCAGGAAGGCGGTGGTTTCTATCATCGGTGCGCCGCCTTCCAGTTTGACCATGTGCGCGCCCGCCGCCATCAACCGGGCGGCGTTGGCGTAGGCCTGTTGCGGGTTTTGCTGGTAGCTGCCGAACGGCAGGTCGGCGAGGATGAAGGAGATGATCGCGCCGCGCGCGACGCAACGGGTGTGGTAGAGCATGTCGTCCATGCTTACCGGCAGTGTGGTTTTTTCGCCTTGCACTACCATGCCGAGCGAATCGCCCACCAGCAGCACTTCGACCCCGGCATTGTCGAGCAGTGCGGCGAAGCTGGCGTCGTAGCAGGTCAGCACGGCGATTTTTTCGCCCGCGCTGACCATTTTGCGTAATGTTGTGAGGGTGATGTTGGTAATGTTGGTCATGACTATGCCCGCAATAATTCGCCCATGGGTTCCAGGCGTTCGATTGGTTGGCCGGTGCAGTTTTCCAGCCAGGGGTAGGCCGCGCCGCGTCCGGGGATGGCGCAATCCGGCGCGATTTCGAGCAGGGGCGCGAGTACGAAGGCGCGTTCGTGCATGCGCGGGTGCGGCAGGGTCAAGCCGTGCTCATGGCAGATCAGGCCGTCGTAGAGCAGCAGGTCGAGATCGAGGATGCGCGGCGCGTTGCGGAAGGTGCGTTCGCGGCCAAAGCGGTGTTCCAGGTCGAACAAGGTTTGCAGTAGTTGCAGCGGCGCCAGAGCGGTTTCCAGCCACGCAACGGCGTTGATGAAATCCGGTTGGTCGGCATAGCCCACCGGCGCGCTGCGGTAGAGCGCGGAGCGCGCCGCCAGGCGGGTGTGCGGCAGGCGCGCCAGCTCTACGAAGGCGTTTTGTATCTGGTATTCCGGCTCACTCAGGTTGCTGCCCAGCCCGATGAACGCGCGTTGCGCCACCGGCTTCACGGCGCCATGTCCTGAGCAGCCGGCATACCCTCCGTGTCCAGCGCGCCGGGTGCTTTGGGTTTGCGCTTGCGGCGGCGTTTTTTCGGTGCGTTATCGGTCTGCAACATGCGGCTGCGTTGCGCTTCGTCGGCGTGTTGAAATTCTTCCCACCACTGCCCCAGTTCGGCTTCCACTTCGCCGCTTTCGCCGCGCATCAGCAGGAAATCAAATGCGGCGCGGAAACGCGGGTGTTCGAGCAGGCGGGTAGGGCGGCTGCCGCTGCGTTGCAGGAAGCGCGGCTGCAAGGTCCAGATTTCTTTCATCGTGGCGTCAAAGCGGCGCGGAATCGCGAGCATTTCGCGCTGGGCGTCGAGCACTTGGTCCATCGCCCGGTGCAGCGCGGGAAGCGCGTGTTCGCCGTCGGCCTGGAATTTTTCCCAGGCGGTCAGCACTTCGTGCCATAGCAGCGCGGCGAACAGGTAGGGCGGCGATACGGTTTTGCCCTGCGCGATGCGCTCGTCGGTTTTTTTCAACGCGAGCATGACGAAGCGTTCGCCCATGGGCTGTTCCAGGATCACGTCGAGCAGCGGCAGCAGGCCGTGGTGCAGGTTTTCCTTGCGCAATTGCTCGACGCTTTGCTGCGCGTGGCCGGACAGCAGCAGCTTTTCCATTTCCACCATGATGCGCGCAGACGGGACATCTTGCAGGCGGTTGGCCAGCGCGTGGATCGGTTTGCGTGCCGCCGAATCGAGCTGCAAGCCCAGTTTGGCCGAGAGCCGCACCGCGCGCAACATGCGCACCGGGTCTTCGCGGTAGCGCCGCGCCGGGTCGCCGATTACGCGCAGCACGCCGGCCTTGAGGTCGGCCACGCCGTGGCAGTAATCCCAGATTTCCGATTTGTGCGGCTCGTAGTATAGGGCGTTGACGGTGAAGTCGCGGCGCAACGCGTCTTCGGCCTGGCTGCCGAACACGTTGTCGCGCAACACCCGCCCGCTTTCCTGGTCGGTGTGGCGTTCGCCGTTTTGATCGTTATCGTCGCCGACCGGCTGCATCGCGCGGAAGGTCGAGACTTCTATGGTTTCCTGGCCGCACATCACATGGACGATGCGAAAGCGCCGCCCGATGATGCGCGAACGGCGGAAAACCTGGCGCACCTGTTCCGGTTCGGCGTCGGTGGCGACATCGAAATCCTTGGGTACGCGCCCGATCAGCAGGTCGCGCACCGCGCCGCCCACCACGAACGCCTTGAAGCCTGCCTGACGCAAGCCTTCCGTGACCTTGAAAGCGCACGGGCTGATGTGCTCGGGCTTAATGCCGTGCTTTTTTAACGGGATGATGTGCGGTTCATGGCCTTCCGCACGGGAAGGCAGCGCTTTTTTGAAAATACGGTGAAATAATTTACGAATCATTATCTTGCTAAGGTTGTCCCGGAAACCTCGGTTGGAAAAAAAAGGTTGCAGGGATTATCCTAGAAACCTTCGTTGAACGGGCTGGAGTGTGCGGTTTTCCGGGTGCAGGGCAAGGCGCAACGACGCGGAATGGTCGTTCCATTCCCTTCTCTTGTAGTTGCAACGCCGCCATGCGCCCGGAAAACCGTGCAATCCAGCCCGTAGCGTTCTCACCAAACGGGTGAACGCAAAATAGATGACAAAGTTATTTAGAACCATCATGTTATACATCTTGGCAAGCGGTCAACGGAGGTTTCTAGGATTATACACAAATAAGGGGGCGTTCCGCCTTAGTCCGGCTTGGGAATGTGTACGAAATAACGTTAGCCTTTTCGTATAGGCCTGAGCGGTGTCGTAGACCAACGTCACAACCTACCTTATTTTTAATCCCTTCACCCTTCGACAGGGCTTTAGGGCGAACGGATTAAAAATAAGGTAGGCTGTAATGGTGCAACCTCAGCATACGCGCTTCAGGGTAAATTTGTTCTCGGGCAAGCGTAGGGTGGATAAGCGTGAGCCGCATCCACCGAATCGGCGTAGAACGGTGGATGCGCTACGCTTATCCACCCTACGACTTGTCAGAGATTTATGAATGCTAGGCATCATTGATTTTCATCATGAATTTCCGAGAACAAATTTACCCTGATACGCGCTCGGAGGAGACTTGTGCATAACGATGAACGTACTGCGTGAGAACGAGGCAAATGACCAGTTCTGTGTAGATCAAGCAATGGCGCGGTCTCCGATGATTTTTTTACCATGTCCAGTCTGGCGTTGATAAAAAAACGCAGAGGGGGTTGGCCTCTGCGTTTTTCCGGCCAGGCATCGGCCTTTCCTTCCTGAGCCGCGCTGTTATGCGGCCACGTACTGCGCTTCCAGCAATTTCGCCTGCGCCGCAGCGAGACGTGCGATAGGCACGCGCGGGCCGGAGCAGGATACGTAGTTCAGCCCGATGGAATGGCAGAAGCGGATTGATGCCGGATGGCCGCCGTGTTCGCCGCAAATGCCGACTTTCAGGTCGGGGTTGGTTTTGCGGCCAAGGCCTACCGCGATTTTCATCAGTTCGCCGACGCCCTTGGTGTCCAGCACTTCGAACGGGTTGTCTTCCAGGATGCCGACTTCCATATAATTGGGCAGGAATTTGTTTTCGGCGTCTTCGCGCGAGAACGAGAAGGTCGCCTGGGTCAGGTCGTTAGTGCCGAACGAGAAAAATTCGGCGGTTTCCGCGAGCCGCGCGGCGCGCACGCAGGCGCGCACCACTTCGATCATGCTGCCGAACTTGTAGTTGAGCTTGATCTTGAACTTGCCTTCCACTTCTTCATGGATTTGTTCGACATAGCTATGGATGTGCTTCAACTCTTCCACCGTCGCCAATTGCGGCACCATGATTTCCGGCAGCACTGCTACGCCGGCCAGGGCGCATTCGGCGGCGGCTTCCAGGATTGCGCGGATTTGCATCGAGTAGATTTCCGGGTAGGTTATCCCCAGGCGCACGCCGCGGTGGCCCAGCATTGGGTTGACCTCGGCCAGCGCGCGCACTTTGTGCAACACCTTTTCCTTTTTGTGGATGATGTCGTCTTCCATGTGCGAGTCTTTGAACTCCGACAGCCCGACCATCAGTTTGTCCAGGCCGCCGGAATACTGTTGGTAGAGCCTCGGGTTGAGCAGCTTGAGGGTGTCCGGCAACTCTTCCAGTCCCTTGATGGTGTCGCGCAAATGGTGCAGGTGCGAGATTTCCACTTCGAGTTGCGCGGCGCTGGGCAGGAATTCGTGCAGCGGCGGGTCGAGCAGGCGCACCGTTACGGGCAGGCCGGCCATCGCCTTGAAGATGCCCTTGAAGTCGTCGCGCTGAATCGGGAACAGGCGGTCCAGCGATGCGCGGCGCTCTTCCACGGTGTCCGCCAGGATCATTTCCTGCACGATGGGCAGGCGGTCGGTGGCGTTGAACATGCGCTCGGTGCGGCACAGCCCGATGCCCATGGCGCCGAAGGTGCGCGCGCGTTGCGCGTCCTTGGGAGTGTCGGCGTTGGCCATCACTTTCAGGCGCGACACTTCGTCCGCCCAGGCCAGCAGGGTTTCCAGGTCTTCGGAAAACTCCGGCTCGACCGTCGGCACGGTGCCGGCATAGACGTTGCCGGTGCTGCCGTCGATGGTGACGATGTCGCCCTCGTGTAGCGTGACGCTGCCCACAATCGCGCGGCGGGCGTTGACGTCCACATGGATTTGCTCGCAGCCGGAGACGCATGGCTTGCCCATGCCGCGCGCCACCACGGCGGCGTGCGAAGTTTTGCCGCCGCGCGAGGTGAGGATGCCTTGCGCCGCGAAGAAGCCGTGAATGTCTTCCGGCTTGGTTTCCTCGCGCACCAGAATGATTTTTTCGCCGGCGCGACCACGCGTTTCAGAGGTGTCGGCATCGAATACGATCAGGCCGGAGGCCGCTCCGGGCGAAGCCGGCAGCCCTCGCGCCAAAGGTTGACCGCGGAAGCCGGGGGAGAGTTGCGGCACCAGCAATTGTTCCAGTATCACGGGCTGGATGCGCAGCAGCGATTGCTCCTTGGTGATTAGCCCCTCGTTGAACATTTCCACCGAGGTGCGCACCATCGCATGGGCGTTCATCTTGCCGTTGCGGGTTTGCAGGCAATAGAGCACGCCGCGCTCGATGGTGAATTCGAAATCCTGGACTTCGTGATAGTGCTTTTCCAGCCGGTCATGCAGTTCCAAAAGCTGGCGATAAATTTCCGGCATTTCTTCGGCCATTTCGGCGATGGCCTTGGGGGTGCGGATGCCCGCCACCACGTCTTCGCCCTGGGCGTTGGTGAGGTATTCGCCGTAAATCTGGTTTTCGCCAGTGCCGGGGTTGCGGGTGAAGCCCACGCCGGTGCCGGAATCGTTGCCCATGTTGCCGAACACCATGGTGCAGACGTTGACCGCTGTGCCGTTGGCCTGGTCTTTGGTGATTTTGAATTCGCGTCGGTAATCCACCGCGCGCTTGCCGCTCCAGGAGCGGAACACCGCCTGGGTGGCAATATCCAGTTGTTCGAAAACATCTTGCGGGAAGGGCTTGCCGGTGTGCTTTTGCACGGCGAACAGGAATTCTGCGGAAAGCTCCTTGAGCTGCGCTGCGGTCAGATCCACATCCTGCTTGACGCCTGCCGCTGCCTTCATCGCGTTCATTTTTTCGTCGAAGACTTCGTCCGGCACGCCTAGCGCGATCTTGCCGTAGAGTTGGATGAAGCGCCGGTAGGCGTCGTATCCGAAGCGCGGGTTGTCGGTGAGCTTGATCAGCCCTTGCAAGGTGTCTTCGTTAAGGCCGAGGTTGAGGATGGTGTCCATCATGCCCGGCATGGACATTGCCGAACCGGAGCGCACCGACACCAGCAGCGGGTTGTCCGCGCCGCCGAACTGTTTGCCGGTGGTTTTTTCCAGCGCTTGCATGTGGGCTTTGACTTCGTCCATCAGCCCGGGCGGCAGCCGGTTTTGTTCCAGGAAGGCCAGGCAGCCATCTGTGGTTATGGTGAAGCCGGGCGGCACATTCAAGCCGATCTGCGTCATTTCGCACAGATTGGCGCCCTTGCCGCCGAGCAGCATCTTGTTTTTTCCGTCGCCCTCGGCGAATGAATAGACGTACTTGGTACCACTATTGTTAGCGCTCATACCCTTAAGTCTCCTGGTGTGTTGTCATTTGCATCATCGTACACGACCCGCTTGTCTAGCGGACATGCATGATTGTAATGTTGACAGGCGCAAATCACAAACTTATGACACGTTCGCGACATAAAAATGCTGAAAACGGCTTGCATGAACGTGTTGCCGCACCTGAATAAACCGCAGCAAATCCAGGCGACCTCCTGGGTTTTTGGCGTCCGGCGTTTCTGTGCGAGGATGAGCGCGATGCTACCGTTGTGCATTTATGCCCAGGGTAAATTTGTTCTCGTCACGGGGAAAAACCATTCACCGCAGAGACGCTTCAGGCGCTGAGGAAAAATAACGGGTTGTAGAATTGAATGGTTTCACCCTTATTCATTGATTGCTCTGCGATTGCTCTGCGTCTCGGCGTCTCGGCGGTGAATAATTTTTTTCTGGGCGAGAACAAATTTACCCTGCATTTATGCCTCGGGCATCTTGATAAGCTCGGGCGTGAAGTGTAATCTGCCTGCAAAACCACGCAACACATCAGGAATTTTAAACAAGAATCGACCATGATCAATCTTCCCAGGGAAATCTTCAAGGCTTATGACATTCGCGGTGTCGTGGGCGAAACGCTGACCCCGGAAATCGTCGAGGCTATCGGCCACGCCATCGGTTCGAAGGCCGTGACGCGCAAGCAGCGCGCCATCGTCATCGGGCGCGACGGTCGCCTGTCCGGCGTGGAGTTGGCGGCGGCGCTGGCGCGCGGTATCCGAAAAAGCGGCATAGACGTGATCGACCTGGGGCTGGTGACAACGCCCATGGCCTATTTCGGCGCTTACCAGCTCGACACGCATTCCGCCGTGATGGTCACCGGCAGCCATAATCCGCCCGACTACAATGGGCTGAAAATAGTGCTGGGCGACGAAACCCTGGCCGGCGACGCAATTCAATGCCTGGCGCTGCGCCTGGAAAAAGACTGCCTGATACGGGGCAGCGGCAGTTATGCGACCCACGACATTGCCGACGACTATATCGCGCGCATCGTATCCGACGTTAAGCCGGCGCGACCGATGAAAATCGCCGTCGATTGCGGCAACGGCGTAGCCGGCGCTTTTGCGCCCAGGCTGTTCCGCGCCATGGGGTGCGAGGTGCAGGAATTGTTTTGCGAAGTGGACGGCCATTTCCCCAACCATCATCCCGACCCGTCTGTGCCGGACAACCTGCAAGACTTGGCGCGCGCGCTGAAAACCGGCGCCGCCGAGATCGGTCTGGCGTTCGACGGCGACGGCGACCGCTTGGGGGTGGTGACCAAGGATGGGCGCATCATCTTCCCCGACCGCCAGTTGATGCTGTTCGCCCAGGACATGCTGTCCCGCAACCCCGGCGCGCAGGTGATTTACGACGTAAAATCGACGCGCAATCTCGCCCCCTGGATCAAGCGGCATGGCGGCGCGCCGCTGCTGTGCCGCACCGGGCATTCCTTCATCAAGGAGAAAATGAAGGAAACCGGCGCGCTGCTGGCCGGCGAGATGAGCGGCCATGTGTTTTTCAAGGAGCGCTGGTTCGGCTTCGACGACGGCTTGTATGCCGGCGCGCGCCTGCTCGAAATCCTGAGCAGACAGGCCGACCTCAATGCGACGCTGCATGCCCTGCCCGATTCGGTGAATACGCCGGAATTGCACATCAAGCTGCCGGAAGGCGAGAACTATGCATTGACCGAGCAACTAAAGCAGCGCGCCGAATTCTCCGGCGCACAGGAGATTATCACGCTCGACGGCTAGCGCGTCGAATACGCCGACGGCTTCGGTCTGGTGCGCCCATCCAACACCACGCCGGTGATCGTATTGCGTTTCGAGGCGGACAACGCGGCGGCGCTACGGCGCATTCAGGAAGATTTCCGCAAGGCGATCCTGGCTGCCAAGCCGGATGCGGTGTTGCCGTTCTGAGGGCGTCGGCGCGAAATGGCGTGAATTGACTTTGGCTGACTAGGGGAGAAAAAGATGGGGGTTGCCAAAGAATCGTCGGCGAAAGAAGGTGCGGTTGCGGGTAAGAGCGCCAAGCCGGACCACTATACCTTCGAGGACATGCGCCTGAAAGTCGGCGACCGGCTGCAAATCCAGCCGCCCTCGCGGCTGTCGCAGGAACGCTTCTTCGTCAAGGTCATCGGCTACCTGCACAATGTCAGTCTGCTGGTGACCGCGCCGATGAACTCCCATGGTCTGCGTTTGCAGTTGATCGAAGGCGAAAAACTGGTGGCGCGGATATTTTCCAGCCAGAATGCGTTCGGTTTTGTTTGCGCGATAGATAAAATTTGCAAGCTTCCTTTCGACTACCTGCACCTGTCTTTTCCGTCCGAGGTGCAAGGCTCCCAGGTGCGCAAAGCGCCGCGCGTGAAAACCAAGATCATCGCAACTGTCACCGTCGCAGATGGGGAAAGCGTACCCGCCGTGATCACCAACCTCAGCGCCAACGGCGCGATGCTGGATGCACGGCGCAATCTGGCGGAAAAAGGAGAAAGCATAAAATTAGCGTTTCGCATCAACCTGCACGACATCGACGCGTACCTGTCGGTGACCGCCGTAGTGCGCGCGCTGTTCGCCGACACGGCCATGGATAATGGCGTGGTGTTCATCCACCATGGACTCGAATTCATCAATTTACAAACCAACGACAGCGTAATTTTGCAAAGCCTGATTTATCAGAATATGATCGAACACCCGGATACCATGATATAACAGGGTCAGGAATCGGGAATCAGGGATCAGGAATCAGCAAAACAAACCGGTGCGAAGCGCCAATTTTTCCCCTGATCCCTGACCTCTGCCCCATGACCTCTGACCTCTGACCTCTGACCTCTGACCCCTGATTCCTGATTCCTGATTCCTGAACCCCATGCCCTATTCTCTCCTCCGCCCCCTGTTGTTCCGTCTTGACCCGGAAACCGCCCACAATCTGACCTTGAACGGTTTGAACCTGCTGCACAAGACCGGCCTGCTCGGGGTGATCGGCGCGTCTCCCACCGCCAAGCCGCGCAAGCTGATGGGGCTGACCTTTCCCAATCCGCTGGGGCTGGCTGCCGGGCTGGATAAGGATGGCGCGTGCATAGACGCGCTGGCCGCATTGGGCTTCGGTTTCATCGAAGTCGGCACGGTGACGCCGCGCCCCCAGCCGGGCAACCCGCAACCCCGCCTGTTCCGCCTGCCTGCCGCGAACGCGATTATCAACCGCATGGGGTTCAACAACCTCGGCGTCGACAACCTGTTGGAAAACGTCCGCCGCGCGCGCTATCGCGGCATCCTCGGCATCAACATCGGCAAGAATTTCGACACGCCAATCGAGCAGGCGGCGCAGGATTACCTTATCGGCTTGAGAAAAGTCTATCCTTACGCCAGCTATGTGGCGATCAACATCTCTTCGCCCAACACCAAAAACCTGCGCCAACTCCAGCAGGCCGACGAACTGGGCAACCTGCTCGACCAACTCAAGGAAGAACAGGCGAGACTGGCACAGCAACACGGTAAATACGTGCCGCTGGCGCTGAAAATCGCCCCCGACCTGGACACCGCACAAATCGTTGAAATCGCCGACCTGCTGCTCGAATACCGCATCGACGGCGTGATCGCCACCAACACCACCTTGTCGCGCAACGGCGTGGAAGGCTTGCCGCACGGCGATGAAGCAGGCGGCTTGAGCGGCGCGCCGGTCAGGAGCAAATCGACGGCGGTGGTAAAGCAACTCAGCCTGGCGCTGCAAGGAAAAATACCCATCATAGGCGTAGGCGGCATCATGAACGCGCTGGACGCCGATGAGAAACTCAAGGCCGGAGCGGATTTGCTGCAAATCTACACCGGGCTGATATACCGCGGGCCGGGACTGGTGCGGGAAATTTGCCGGGAGGTTGGTTAAGCGAAAACAATTTCTAGTTTTGAGTGTTTTGTTTTTCATTTAAGTCCGACGGGTTGCTGGAGATTGGTTGAAATCTAAGCTATCCCAGACATTCACGGCATGCTGAACTTGGGGGGGGGAAGGCAGTATCGTGCCAGAAGCCGCCGTTGAGGTCGGACGCTGCGGATAACTGCTCTTCAGCTTGTCTGTTTGCCGCACAATATCTTCAAGGAAGGCTGGCATTTCACTCTTCACTTAAAACAAGGCACAATACGGCGATTCTTTGGGGCGGTTAGCTCTGTCGCCCATAATGACATTTACGGGTGAGGCATGAGCATTTTAATTGACAGCATCAGAGTGGCTGGATTTCGCGGCATTAAGGAGCTGGAAGTCTCGTTACCGCGAATCGCCGTTCTTATCGGGCCAAACAATTCGGGCAAAACGTCTTTAATCAAAGCGTTTCAGCTCGCTTTAGGCGACTATGCACGCAACCTCAGCGAAGAGGATTTTTATATTGCTCCAGATGAAAAGCGGGCGAGTGAGATCATCGTTGATATACGGGTCGTTCCCATAGACGACAAAGAAATCCGAACTCCAAATTTCGATGAGGCATGGCAAACCGAATTCGGAGACAAAATCCAGTCTGAAGCCAACGGACATCAATTTCTTGCCATCCGGACGCTCTCCAGACCGAATGTGACCAAAGGCGGATTTGATACGACTCGCGCCACACTGGAAAGCTGGCCTCCATTTGCAAACTGGACTAAAACCAAAGTAAAAGAAACAAAACTCGGAACGCGCTTCGATTGCTTGCCGTTTATCTCCATGGAAGCACAACGTGATATCTATCTGGATTTACGAGATAAGTCATCGTTCATCGGAAAAATCCTTTCCAGTGTCGAATATGACAAAAATGACATCCAAACCCTTGAGGCCATGATCAAGGCAGTCAACGACCAAGCCGTCGAAAAAAGCCTGGAACTCAAAAGCCTGAAATCCCATCTCGAAAAGTTGAATCAATCAATCGGTGGAACCGGTAGCGCAGAGGTCACTCCGTTCCCGAAGAAAATTCGCGACCTATCAAAGAACTTCACCGTTCATTTCGGAGAAACAGACGCAAATTCGTTCTCGATGGAATATCACGGCATGGGAACCCGCAGTTGGGCTGCGATGCTGACAATCAAGGCTTTTATCGATATTTTGACTGAAAGGCATGCAGAGGAATCAGAACCACTACATCCCATCCTTGCCGCCGAAGAACCAGAGGCGCATCTACATCCGAACGCACAAAAGACACTTTTTCGACAACTCTCTGACATCAATGGACAAATGATCCTTAGCACCCATTCTCCATTCCTGGCGGCAATGGCGGACATTTATCAAATCAGGTCGTTGGTAAAAACAAATCAGGGTGTTGTAGCTCACCAAATTTCTCATCAAATTACAGATGAGGAAAAAAATGTTATTGCTCGAAGTGTTTTAGCGAAGAATGGGGAGTTGCTGTTCGCAAAATGCATTTTACTGTTTGAAGGAGTTACCGAAGGACAAGTGTTGCCTTCCATGTTTAGAATTTATACAGGTTCTGCGCCCTGGGATATTGGTATTTCTTGTGTCGGGGTGGATGGAAAAGCTTACCGCCCTTATTTGAGATTAACATCGAACTTTGGTATACCAACATGCATCCTTAGTGATAACGATCAGAACACCAAGTCTGAAGTTACATCAATAATCAGTAAATTGGCTAATGAGACTGGTGTTTCGTTAGGTAGCGACTTGCTCCATGTTGGCTATTTTGCTGATGGAAATGATTTTGATGCAGAGCTTATCGCACATGGTTTACGTGATGAAATAATCGATGCGTTCGTCTTGCTCGCAACAACAGAAGACTCAACTAATGAAAAATTCAAGAATGCGATGCACCAGAAATTTTGTCAGATGAATGACAGTGACTTATTAATTAAGATGCGCAAAGAGAAAGCATCTTATTCTGGCTTCTTAGCCGACGTCTTGTTGGAAAACCCAAGAAACAAAACCACGGAGGAATTGGTTCCTCCCAACCTCCGTGCGAGCTTCGATTGCATCAAAGAGTGGCTATAGCATGTTACATTTATCCACGGATCAAGATGCTGTCGTCCATGCCGAAATCGGGAGTCCCATGCAAGTCCTTGCGGCGGCAGGGTCAGGAAAAACGAGGGTGCTCACCGAGCGGGTGCGCTATCTGATAGATAACACCCGCAAGGACGGTGTTATCGCCTTGACGTTTACCAATAAAGCCGCTGAAGAAATGCAAGCCCGCCTTGAGGATATGGAAGACCTTAACGAGCGATGCTGGATCGCCACCATTCACGCCGTAGCCCAGCGAATTCTGGACCAATACGGCCACACCATCGGGCTACCTTCAGAACTTCATATTTACGAGCGGGATCAGGACAGAAAAACCGTTTTCCTTCAATCGCTCAGGGAGTGCGATGTCGATATCGATACTTTCCTCAATGTAGGTGATGATAAAACCCGAAAGGATCGAGAACGAATCATTCAAAATTATCTCGAACAGTTTTCCGTGGTCAAGCGAGAGCTGTTGGCCGAAGATGAAATCAAAGAAAGGTATGCCTCAGACGAGTCGTTCTGGCATGTTTTTCAGGAGTATCAAGGAGCATTAGTGCGCGCTGGCGGCTTGGACTTCGACGACATATTGGTCTACGCACATCGAATTTTGATGGAGCAAGAGTGGTGCGGTCAGATTTACAGGTCCAAATATAAACACATATGCGTCGATGAAGCGCAAGACCTGAACAAGGCTCAGTACGAGTTCATCAAAGCGCTATGCGGCGATCAGATCAAGAGCGTGATGATGGTCGGAGACCCGGATCAAATGATTTACGGATTCAATGGCTCATCTACGGATTATTTATGCAAGCACTTCTTGCAAGATTTCCACGCAGGGACTTTCGTGCTTAAAGAGAACTATCGCAGCTCAAAATCAGTCATTCGACTTGCTAACAGACTAAAGCCAGGTTCGCAAATCGAAACCAATTTCGTATTGGATGGGCGCTCTGAAATACAATCATTTTCAGATGAAGATGCCGAAGCATCCTGGATTTGCGACAAGGTGAGCAAGCTCGTCTCTCAAAAAACAGACACTGAAATCGAAGGCGAAATATTGCTTTCCAATATGGTAGTCATCGGGCGAAATCGGTTTGTCTTTCTCAAGCTGGAGAATATGCTTAACGAAAAGGGGATACCGTACTCTCTGAAAAAAGGCGAACGCCAAGCCGAGCCATCCTCCCTGTTCGGCAAAGTACTCGATCTCGCAATAAGGGTTAGAATCAACCCCAAGGACTGGGTTGATGGGAAAAAGCTTTGCGCTGCTCTAAAAATAACGCCTCCGTCTTCATGGGTGGGCGAAAACTTACTCTTGGAACTAGCCAAGGCAACCCGTCAATCCACGGTTCCGTTCCCCACCGTTCAAGCCGAGCTTCTTGAGGCCATTCAGGCGCTGGATATTGAACAGCCCAAAATCCCAAAATTCTGCGATAACTTTACCCAAGTCATAAAAGGGTTGAGTGATGTACCTTTGCCTGGAGAAGACAATGAGCTTGAGCGCTCTCTCCAAGAACTACAGGACTTCAGGAAGTGCTGGACCACCTTCAAAAGAAAGGGCTTGGGCGAGTCCCTCCCCTCATTTCGCAATGCTATCGCCTTAGGCCAAGTCGCCGAAGACTTCAACCCTTCTGGCCTAACGCTGAGCACCGTTCACACCATGAAAGGTCTTGAGAAAGATATCGTTTTTCTCATGGGGATGTGTGAGGGCGTGTTCCCGGACTATCGAGCCATCAGCAAAAAGGATATCAATGAGGAGCTCAATAGCGCTTTCGTTGCGGTCACCAGAGCAAAAAGATGGATATACATTTCATATCCGCTGAGCCGAATGATGCCGTGGGGAAGTTCGAGAATGCAACAGGTTTCACGTTTCGTCAGAGTGTTGCAATCTTGACGAGCCTTCAACAGTTTCCGATTGGATGAGCGATACCCGGAGCAGGCATTCCAGCAGGACGAATTGAAAACCATTTCAGAAAATCGCCAGCGTCCGGTAAGACCGATGAGCAGACGCTCGTGGCAATTAAGCTGACCGTCTCTTGTGGGTCGAAAGCAGCCATACTCCGACAGACGCGCAGCATGACCACTTTGTGTCCAAAGTTGCCATTCACGTCCCCTGGAACTGGATAATCGCCCCTACTTAAAGACAAACACACAATGATTCCAGAAATTAGCCCACGTTACAGCGGTTTCACTGAGTATTGGTTGATGTATTGCGCTTATCCACTACCATTGGTTTGAGGTTTTTTGTAACTATTTCTTGATTGAAAACGCTGTATATCCTGCAAATCCTCGGTATTATGTAGCAACCGCACAAAGCCAGTAATTGGCTTCTAATTAATCAATCAGTTACGAAAATAATAGAAGATTTATCATATTACGCAACCTATTGTTTTAACTTTCTTTGTGCAATAGCTACATAATACCGCAAATCCTGTTCATCCTGTCCGAAAAAATCAGGACAGGATTTACGGGATGAAAACCCTGCGCTATCTTCAAAGGACTTCAAAGGATAATTTATTTTGATTGCACCAAGCGTTGCGATAACTCTCACAGAGACCAAGCAGCATTCCGTTAGCGTGACTAGGGAAGCCTTGGCAACGCAGGATGCAGTCGTTGCGCGCGGTGCGATTTTTACCCGTCCAGAGGTGGTTGATTTCATCCTCGACCTTGCGGGATACACGGAAGATCAGCCGCTCCACAAGAAGAGGATTTTGGAGCCATCATTTGGTGGAGGAGATTTCTTGCTACCCATCGTGGGCAGGCTGCTGACAGCATGGCGCGCTGCGAAAAGTTCGGGGGCGGCGCTTGATGATCTGGGCGACGCCATCCGGGCAGTTGAGCTACACCGCAAATCGTTTCATTCAACCCATGCGGCAGTGGTTGCCTTGCTTAAGCGGGAAGGTTTGCCCGTTAGAACAGCGGTGGAGCTTGCCGCTCGTTGGCTGATGCAGGGCGACTTTCTGCTGGTTCCGCTGGAGGGGCAATTCGATTTCGCTATCGGCAATCCGCCCTATGTGCGCCAAGAGCTGATTCCCGCGCTACAATTAGCGGAGTACCGCAGCCGCTATCAGACGATATACGATCGCGCCGACCTCTATATTCCGTTCATCGAGCGTTCGCTGTTAGCACTCGCCAAGGGGGGCAGCTTGGGTTTCATTTGCGCGGATCGCTGGATGAAGAACCGTTATGGCGGGCCGCTACGCAGTTTGGTCGCCAAGCAGTTTCACCTGAAAATCTATGTCGATATGGTGGATGCCCCAGCGTTCCATTCCGATGTGATCGCCTATCCGGCAATAACCATCATTAGCCGTGAAACGCCCGGTGTGACTCGTATTGCTCATCGCCCAGCCATCGACCGGGCGACACTGGCGACGCTGGCCGACGCGCTACGCGTGGCGCCATTGCCGAAAGAAACCGGGCTGGCGCGCGAACTGGCGTGCGTCCCTAATGGTTCAGAACCGTGGTTGCTCGGTTCTTCAGATCAAATGGCGCTGATCAGGCGGCTTGAGCGGCAGTTTCCCAGCTTGGAAGAGGTGGGCTGCAAGGTTGGTATCGGTGTTGCAACCGGCGCAGATAAGGTATTCATCGGCGATTTTGACGCGCTTGATGTTGAGCAGGATCGCAAGCTGCCGTTGGTGACAACCCGCGATATTATGTCCGGTGAAGTGAAATGGCATGGACAGTGCGTTATCAATCCGTTTGTCGATGGTGGCGGCCTTGTTGATCTGCGGGACTATCCACGTCTGCGCCTCTATTTGGAGACGCATCAGGAGGTGATTGCAGGTCGTCACTGCGTCAGTACGGTCAAACATCTCGATGGCGTTTGCCGCTCAATTGGTCAAATAGCGTGATGGGAAGGGGAAGTTCCCCCTCAAGGAACTTGAACAAACGAACCTTTTGGGGGAGTCTCTTGTTT
>Ga0172380_10004155_pt1 | contig 18951 bp, 21 predicted proteins | sample Leawe162metaG_FD_119747 | JGI IMG/M metagenome (GOLD analysis project Ga0172380, IMG submission 119747) | Leachate microbial communities from a municipal landfill in Southern Ontario, Canada - Leachate well 162 metaG | ecosystem: Engineered > Solid waste > Landfill > Unclassified | place... | reverse complement strand
TCATCGTCCCGCACCAAAGCACAGAACGGGGGATACGCCTTGCCGTTGTCGACGAGGTTAGCCAGCAACATCGCGCCGCCGCTGCGAATACCTTCGCCGCCCAACGCCTCGCCCACCACGCGGTCGATCATGGTTTACCCCGTGACATACATGAACTGGCCGTACGCGCCCTTCGTGCCACTGCCGGTCCAGACCCCCGATCCGCTGGTCTTGCGCAGGGTCGCGATGGTGCCGCTGCCGGTGATGTTCACCGCGCCCTGATAGGACTCGGTCACGCTGTTGTCCGTCACGATCACCCCGCCGGCCCAGAACACGATCCCGCCGGTCGCGGCCGTGAACGGCAGCGTGAACGTCGCCGTCGTGCCATCGCTGGTTCCGAGCAGGCGAAACGCGACCATCACCAGCGGCCCTAGCTTCAGGTAGTAGATGTCATTGTTGGTCATCGCGGGACTGACCAACTCCCACCCCACGATCGTCGACGTGCCGCCGTAGCTGGTCCAGTCACCGCGCAGCGTAAACTTCCCGTCGGCGCCAAAGTCCGGGATGGTGTAGGCCCGCGCGGCGGCCAGGTCGGCCACGGCAATCGTCGCATCGTGATCGTTACCAGCATCCTGAATTGTAAGGGCGCCCTCGATGTCTACGGCGCCGGTGAACACCGCGCCCGACAACCTGGCGATGTCTGTCGTGGCGAATCCCGCGCTGGTTAACTTTTTCGCCCCGTCGGTCACCACCGGCTGCGATGCAGTCAGCGCCGAGACGGTCGGCGCCGTGCCGCTGAAAGTCCACGCGCCGCTGATCGTCTCGGCCAGGTCCCGCCTCGCGAAGGGCGAGGCGTTGGCCGCAACCATCACCGCCGGGTCAACCGTCCAATCGGTGAACGCCGACGCCGTGACCGCTCCCGAGCCGAGCGGAAGGCTGTGCGCCGGGGCCGCGGTCGCCGTGAGTTGCACGACGATCGTGAAGTCCGTTGCCCCGCCTGTCGCCATGACGGGGGACACGCCCGCCACCTGCCCGACCACCAGGTAGGCCGTGCACGCGCCGGAGGTCACGAGGAAAGTCATCGTCGTGCCGGTCGCCTTGCGGACCCACCAGTAGCCGCCGGCATCGTCGGCCACCGCGGCGAGCAGCGCAGGATAGACGGTCCCGGTCGTGATGTCCCCGAACACGCTCGCCCCGCCGATGTAGATGCCCTCGCCGCCATTCAGGATCGCCGCGGCTTCGGAGTTGGCCGCCGACCTGTAGCGCGGCTGGTTCACATCTTCCGGCGGGTGCGTGTCACCGTCGGCCGTCAGGCTCATGAGCCCGCTCCGTACTGAGAATGCCATGTCGTTACCCCGTTACGTCCGCGCCGCCGGTCTTCGAAAACCCGGTCATAAAGAGCAGCCCGCCGTCGACGTTGGCGATGTCCACACGCGGGATGCTCTGCAGCCCTATGTCACTCACCGCGTCAAGCAGCGCCTCGGACGCTAGGATACTGCTGAACGGCCCCATGCGCACCGTGTGGCCCAACGTCGCGCCACTGGCGGCCCGTCCGAGGGCGCGGCCCATGCGGTCCATGCGGTCGCTCATGCCGCGCTCCATGTTCCGCCGGGATGGTCGGCCTGATAGCGGGTCGGCGCCGTCGCCTCGTCAAGCTGCCAGCCGACTTCCCACACGCCCGTCGGGAGCTGCGTCACGTAGGGCCGCGTTCCGACCGACTGGCTGCCAAGGACCGTCACCGGCCCCTGCCACGTCGCGCCGAACCCGAGGCGATGCCAGACCACGAGGGTTGTCGCCCCGCTGCTGAGCACCTGGGTGAAGCCAGCCGCCACCTGTCGGCCGTCAAGCCCTACGGCGACCATCGGAGCGGTCATGTCCGCGTCCGCGTCGGCGAGGTCCTGATTGTCCTCTGCGGCCCACGTCACACCGTCGCCGGACAACCACGACAGGTAGTGTTCGTTGACGAAGATGCCCACCTCATACTGTCCGTCGGGCCGGCGCAGAATGAACGGCCATGGGATGCAGGTGGTATCGGTCCGCACGTTGTCGGCGATGACGCTGACCGTATTGTCGGGGGACATCGCGAAGATGCGCTCTTGGTCGGCGCTCCAGTCGTAACCGACGGCGACCATGCGGTTATCGAGCGGGTCGAAATGGATGTCCGACAGCGGCGCCTGCGACGTGGCACTCAAGCCAGCGAAGGAAGTGAGCCAGCCGAGGCTTCTGGTTGTGACGACACCGAACGGTCCCCAGATGCCTCCCTGTCGAGTGTTGTTGCCGATGCCCTTCATCGCCTGCGCCCCGTTGTGGCAGAAGCCGACGGGGCAGCGGTGCGGGGCGCCAGTCACGGCCCATGCTCGCGATATCAGGCCAAGGTTGAGCCCCGCATCCTGCCAATCTCCGTTGCCGTTCCGAGCCCAAGTGTTGACCTGATTATCGGACGGCGAGTCGGCGGGAACTAGGGTTAGTGTCATGCGGAACAGTCGCGACTTGCCGGACAACGACTCACGCCAGTGGGTCACCATGGGCGGCCGAAGATAGGCGCGGAAGTTGTCGGCCGTGAAGTTGCCCGACGTCGGATAGTTGTTGTAGGCCACGCGGTATGCTTCAAAGTCCGTGGCGGTATTGGGGTTCCAGAACGGCCACCCATACGCCTGAATACTGTCGATGGTCGCCGCGATGTAGTACGGTCCAGCACCCGCGAACCCTGGGTTCCGCAGAGTGACTGTTTGCTCCGCAGACGAGCCGGCGCCCAGCCAAAGCCCATCGAGTGGATCGTGACTGCTTGCCGCGCTCAGTTCTAGGGTTCCGTCAACGAACAGGTGAATGGTCCGCTTCCCGGTGTTCGCCGCCGGGGCATCGCAGTCTATGGCAATCTCGATACTCCCAGGCGCTCCCAGAGCCCCGGCCTTTGTGGCAATCGTCCCGGTCCCATCGGCGATAGAGCAAGCCCCGGTACTCCAGTTGACCGTGCCGACCGCCTTGATGCCGCCAGGATTGCCCCACCCCCAAGAAATAGAGTTGAAGTGGGTCGTGTCGTAGCCGCTGAAGGTGCCGAGAATGCGCGGGCCGTTCACGCTACCACCTCCGCAAGCTCATACACGCAGGGGTACCGCCGGTTCGCATCAACCTCCAGCGGCCGCAACTCGCCCGACATCCCGGCGATGCGCCACTGAGTGAGTGTCGCCCCCGGCTCCTCTCCGGGGTCCGTCTCGATCACGTCGCCAGGCACCAGGTCCTCGACCAGGTAAGACCGCATCTGCATCCCCGTGTTGAACCTCACGAGCTGCTGCGCTAGCGCCCGGCAGACCGCGTTGACGTCGGCCTGCGCGTGGAGTTCCGGCCGCACCACGACGAGGGTCTTGCGGATGCCGATCTGCAGGCCGGTCGCATCATTCTGCCAACTGTCGGGCAGGGCGTAGTAGGCCACTACCACCTGCCCTGGCTGTGCCTCGCCGGCCTTCGCCTTGTCCGCGGCCAGCGGTGGCGCCTGGCCGACGACGTAGATCTCGTTGTAGAACTCGGCGGCGCTGAGGTTGTACCGGATCGTCGGCGTCCCGGTCGGCGCGGACATCACCTGCCGCGGGGCGCCGGCCGTAACCGCCTCGGCCGCGGTGCGATAGAACACCGCCTGCGACGTGGCCGACGGCTGGTCGATGACCAGGGCCGCCACGCGCCCGCCGGCGCCATCGTCGCCGTTGTCGCGGAAGTAAAGGCGGTCATCGGGCCCGAGCGTCTTCTGGATATCGAAGAACACGTCGCTGAGTTTTGTCCCCACCCGTGGCTGAAACGCCGGCTTCTGCCCACGCCGGGCGGCGGGGACCGGGCGGTCATCGGGTAGGAGGTAGCTGAGTTCGGCCGGCGACCCGTCGACATCAAGAGGCATCTGCTTGGCGAGGATCTCATACGCCTCGGTGCGCTTGTAGCCGTCAAGGGCGATGCCGCCGCGGAACAGCACGGCGTCCGCCTGCGCCCATCGCGAGTGGACCGCCACGCCGACCTTGCCGCGGTAAGTGCCGTCGAGGATTACGAACACATCCTCGGACGGGTCGATAACCAGCCCGTCGAACACGATGTACTGCGTGGTGTCGTTGCGCTCGGTCTGCCACTGCCAGCGGGTGTAGGGCCGGACCCACGACCGGATCGTCTCCAGCTCCCCGCCGAGCGCCACGACCATCTGCGAGTTGCGGTCATCGCCGCCGCGAGTCCAAGTCAGTCCCAGCACGCCGACGCCGGCCGTGGCGGTGTCCAGCAGGTCAACCGCCACGCTACTCGACAGGGCCACCGTTCCGGGCCACTCCAACTCGACGCGGGCGAGCACGGGGATGCGGTAGCTGTAGCCGGTCACATCCTCCGGCCCGGTCACGGTCACGCGCCAGGCGTAATCTTGCTGGCCGCCGCCGTCGGCTGCCCACTCGTCGGGTACCGGGTCGCCGTTCGGGTCGCCCTCGTAGACGGCCAGCGCCGCGGTGAACAGGTCGCTTTCCTCAGGCAGCCAGGCGTCGACGATCTTCGTCACGTCCTGGGTGCAGGAGTAGCCGAGCCGGCGGACCCCGTTGCTCTCGGCGGTCCAAGTGTTTGCGGCCTGCGTGTAGCGGAACACGAAGAAAGCGCGAGAGAAACCGCCGACGGTGAACTCGCCCGGTCCCCACGGCGCGATCGTCACGTCTGGCGAATGGTCGGCGTCGGGGTCCGCCAGGTCGGCATCGTACTGATAGGGCGCCTCGGTGCGCACCACGAGCCCCACGTCGGCCCGCCCGCGGTTCGCGATCAGGAACTCGTCGCCGTCAAGCGGCTGCACCCAGAGCCGGTGAGGGTGGTTGTACAGCGGACCGTCAAGCAGCGGCGTGATGGCCCTGACAACCCACGCGCCGGACACGCGCTCGTAGAGTTGCGCTACCGGCTGGCCTTGCTCCCCGCCGCGCAGCTCCAACTGCCACTTGTCCCACGTCACGGTCACCGGCGCTGTCGTCTCGTCAATCGTGAAGGACTCGGGAGCGAATGCCACCAGGTCAAGGTAGAAGCCGCGGGCCACGGTCAGGGCGGCGGTGCGGGTGACCAGCCAGGGCGTGTCGACGTCGGCCGCTTCGGAGACGATCTGCACCCCGCCGCCGCCGAGCTGGTCCGGCGCGACGTCGCCGATGGTCGAGCCGGTGACGGAGTAGTCGCCGGCATCCTCGGTTGACGGCGGGGCCACCGGCTGCCCCATCCAGCGGCGGGAGATAGGTTCGAGGAACGCCTGCGCCCGGCCGCCGGCATCGGCTGAGACCTTCAAGTCGGCCCCGGTGTTGAACATCTCCGAGCTGCGATAGCCCGGTTCCTGTTCGACGTTGCGCGGCACGCTGACCAGGAGTTTGTCAGGCATCGGCGCCCCCTTGCCAGACGTGGTAGGATCGCGCCGGAGAAACCGACATGAAAGAGACGCCGACGCCCGAACCGATCCCCGCTTGGCAGATCGTCATCGGACTGCTGCTGCTGGCCAGCGGCCTGTGGCACCTCCTGCGCGGCATGGACGGCATCGGTGCGGCCTTGGGCTGGTAGCTCATTGCACCCCCGCCCGCATGGCCGACGTCGCCCGTTCGACCGTGGCTGACATCGCCTCGGCCACCGCCGCGCCGAGCATCGGCCCGGCCTGCGCGCCGACCGCCTTGCCAATCTCCGACGGCGAGTTGTACGCGGTCATCATCCCGCCGGCCACGGTGCCGCTGATGTCGGCCATGCTCCCGCCGTACTTGCGGATCACCGCCTCGATGCCCGACACGCCACCGCCGGCCAACAGCTCTTGCCCGATGGTCATCTTCCCGGCGCCGGACTCGGTGAGCCGCGCCTTCTCGGTCATCGCCTGCAGCGCACCGAGCTGGTCGCCGGCCTTCGCGGACGTGGTGGCCAACTGGTCGTAGGCTTCGGCCAGCCTGCCCACGGCGGCCTCCTGCGCGTCAAGGCTGCCCGTCAGGGTCAGCAGGTCAAGGCGCGCCTTGGCCTCGCTCACGGCGTCGTCGGCGGCCTTCATCGACGCGGCCCGCGCATCGTCTCGGGCCTTGCGCCAACTCGCCGCCTCGGCTGCCAGGGCTGCCGCCTCCTCGGCCGCGGCCCGGTCCGCATCGCGCTTCTTGTCCTCGGCCCGGCGTAGCGCCCGCTCGGCCTGTTCGGTCAGCAGGTCGGTGAGCTCCTGCCCCTTGAGCACGCCGAGCAGTTGCTTCTCCGCGTCGGCGACCATGCTTTCGAGCTTCGCGAGTTGCGCCGCTGTAGCCGCGGCCTCGGCCTCGTTGCCTTCGATGATTGCCAGGTCGGCCCGCGCCTGCGCCCGGCGCTGCTGCGACAGCAGACTGGCCTTGGTCGCCTGCAGTTCGTCGACGCGGCTCTTCTTCGCCTCGTATTGCTGCGGGGATGCAGGGCCGGCGCCACCGCCACCGCCAGTGCTTGGTGACGGAAGGATATTCGGATCGGGTACGGGTTGGATCGGAGCGGGCGCCGCCGGCTTATCGCCAAACGACCTTCCGGCGCCGCCCTTACCACCGGACCCACCCCCGCCGAAGCTGGCAGAACCGTCTGATGGCGGGAGTAGATCGCCGAAGAACGGGATGCTGCGCCAACTCTCGTAAACGTTGTAGATCCACTTCTTCCACGCACGCCCCCACCGGCTGGCCTCCTCCTCGGCAACGTCGCCCGTGCGGCGCATCCAATTGACCACCGTAGGAAAGATCGCCACCAGGGCCACGCAGGCGCCGTACAGTCCGGCCTTGCCGAGCAGCGGCACGGCCTTCGCGAGATTGATCCCGAGCAGCTTCGCCGCCGCGGCCATCTGGAACAGCCCTGTTCCGGCATCGAACGCAGGCTTGGCAACTTCCTTGGTAAGCCCCAAAAAGGTCCCAAACTCAGGGTTAGTGTCGAGGATCTTCTGCAGTAGGTCGGCCAGGGCGTTCTTCACGGTGGTGATCGCCGGCGCCGTGGCGGTCGCCAGGGTGTCGGACAACCGCTTCTCGGCCGTCTCCAGGTCGCGGTTCGCAGCCTCCAGCCGGGCGTACCCCTCGCGCTGCTCATCGGTGACCGTGATGGTCTTGAGCGTCTCGGCCTGCAGTTCCGTCAGGGTCTTGCCCTGGGACTGCAGGTAGCTGACCAGCCGCACGCCCTGGTCGCTCAGCAGCTCGTCGGCGATGACCAGCGCGTTGGTCTCATTCTCCATGCGCGATAACGCGTCGATGGTCTTGAACGTGGCGTCGGTGGCGTTGGTCATCGCCTTGTCGATGTCCACGCCGAGCGCCCGAAAGATGAGGATGTAGTCTTCCGACCCGCGCTTGGCCTCCAACGCCTTGACGCCGACCTCCTTGATGACGTCGCCGACGTCGGCCAGGTCGTCGCCGACGTTGCCCATGGTGAAGATGCGCGACAGGCTCTCAACCTCGTTGGCGGTGATGCGCAGGGACTTCGCCCACTGGTCGGCCTGCCGGCTGGCCGCGGCGCTGGCTCTGGCGTTCTTATCGATGCGGGAGAATGCCTCGCCCGCGGCGTCGGCCACCTGCCGGAACGCCACGGCGATGCGCATCAGTTGCTCGCCCATCTGCAGGCGGACCAGGCGGCGCAGGCTTTCGGCGCTGTCGTCGACGGCCTCGCCGGCATCCTCCGCGCCCTTGGCCGTATCCTCGAAGCCCTCGCGCACCTCCTTGAAGCTGCGCTGCGTGCCGTCGGGCGCGGTCACTCGGATCTGCAGTTCGGCGTAGTCATCGGCCATGCTACAACTCCAGGTCCGCCGCGCCCGCCGGCTTGTCACCCTCGATGCGCTGCACCAGGTCCGCCACGATGCCGCCGCCAAGCACCTGCCGATCCTCCTTGGACATCCCGAGCACCGGCCGATCCTCGTTGGCGTAGCCGCTGTAGGGCGTGTTGATGCGGACCACGCAGGAGTTCTTCGTGACCTTCGTGGTCTGGAGCTTGCGGCGCGACTCCCCGGTGAACTGCCAGATGTCCGGGGAGCGGGCTTTCCAGCCGGTCCGGGTGCCGCGGGCGAGGTTGTACTTCTTCTCCAGCGACGAGGCGGTCAGGTTGCCGCCGACGCGAGAGTAGCCGAGCCGCTTCGCCCGGGCCCGGCGCTTGCCCATCAAGGACCGGCGAGCCTTGCGGCGCCGGGTCAGTTCCGCAATCCACGCCGCGGGGTCGTCGGAGTTGATGCCCGTCCGCTTGTAGTTCAGCCACCGCTTGGACAGCGGCTTGTGCGGCGTGCCGTCGGGCGCCACGGCCCGCTCCATGCGGTCGAGGGTGGCGCCCTCCATGTAGCTGCCGATGCCGGCCATGATGTTGCGGTCGGTCAGGTTGTCGGCCACTGTGCCGAGCCGGTCGCCAATCTCCCGCAACGACGCCACGCCCTCGACCGGCATGTCAGCCTCCCGCCGCCATGGCTGCCAGATCACCGATCACGCCGCACATGCGGTTGCGCCACTCCAGATCGCGGGTCGCCCGCGTCAACACCTCGGCGATCGGCTTGTCGTTCTCGCACAACGGCACGCCCTCAAGCTGCGTCGAGAGCCAGTCGATGGTTGCCCAGAACTCGTCATCGCCGAGCAGCTCGCCGAGCTGGCGTTGCGCGCCCTCGCTGCTGCCAGACGACGGCGGGATGTAGCCCGACAGCGCGATGGCGTCCGACTCCCGGCAGACCATGTCAATCCACGGGCCGGGCAGCCCGGCCTCCAGCGCCGCGGCGCAGGCGTTCATCAACTGCCGGTTGCCGAGCGGCACGGTGAACGTCCGCTGGCCGCCGCCGGCCTCCGTGCGGCAGACGCAGAGCACCTGCGCGATCTGCCGCTGCCGGTCGGTCGGCTCGGACCCGCCAGCCATGGCGGCCGCCATGCGGCGAAAGTCCGCGGCGTCCCGGCCACTGTAGCCATGTACCCAGGTGTATACGTCGCCGGTCACGAGACGGCGGACCGCCCCGGCCTCGAACTCGCCAAGGCCGGGGTCCGGTCGCCCATCGAAGGTGAAGGATCCTTCGGCCACGCTACGCCGCCGGCGCGACGGTCGGCGTCCCGTTACTCTTGAGCGTGATGCTCTGCTTGGCCGCCTGCCGGGCCGGCTCGGACGCGCTCCGCCCGGTGATCACGACGTCGCCGCTGAACTGCACCACGCCCGCGCTATCGGTGAAGATCGCGGTGTTGCTGCGGGACATCTGAAAGAAGTCCTCGCCGGCCGCGCCATCGGTGTACCGCTCGCCGGACATCTCGAACGTCCGGCTGGTCAGCAGCACCTCCGGCGTGGTGTCCTCGGCCGCGCTTTCCTCAAGCGAGGCGGTCGTTTCGCTGAGCGTTGCGTTGGAAAACTGCGTACCCGTCGAGCCGCCGATGGTCAGAATCCCGGCGGCGTCAACTAGCTGCTTTGCCATGTCCTACTCCTTCACCAGTCGAGTTCGGCCCGGACGGTGATCTGCACCAACCAGGCGCCCGCGGCCGTGTTGCGCCGCTCGTCGTCGTCACCGGCGACCACGCCGCCGGACAGCTCCCACCGAAACAGGCTCGCCGTCGTGACCGCCGTATCGACCACGGTCTTCGCCCCGCGGATCGCCGACGCCAGCGCGCCTTCATACCGCAGGGCCACACTCTCCGCGCCGTCGACGCGGAACTGAAAGGTCACCGTCACCCGGTCCTGGGTGTCGGTCTCCGCCGGCTGGTTCACCCTCTGCCGCGGCCCGGCCAAGCTGACCGTACCGTATGGGCACTTGAGCAGGTTGGTGGCCTTCTCCGGCTGTTCGACGAGGGATAGCAGGGTCGGCACGCCCTCGGCGGTCAGGGCGGCGTCAAGGGTCGCTTTCAACGCGAGGCAGGCGGTCAGCATCTGCGCCAACGGCTGGGCCATTAGAACAGCCCTCCGACGTCGACGCGGTTGTTGCTATCACCGGTCAGCCAAGTTGAGGCGGTGCCGCCGATGGGTGCCTTGCCGAACACGCGCGCCGCCCCCGCCACCGCCACGCTGCCGCGGCTATCGTCGGCCGAGGTGTCGACGAGGCTCAGGGTGCCGCTGGACAGCCGGGCGAGGTAGGCATCGAACCGCTCCCGCCACACGTCGGCCCATTCCTTCTCGTCCATCGTCAACTGCCGGTATGCGTCGTATAGGACCTCGGCAATCACGCCAGCCTCGGCGATGGTCAGCACGCTATCAGGTAGCCGCGCCAGGAGCCCTGAGAGCGTCCCGTCGCCGAAGGTGGTGCTTGCCGCCAGATTGACCTCGGTGAGGATGCGTGGCCCCACGGAGGCGACCTGTGCGGCCAGCGTCGAAACCTCCGGTACGAGGTTGGCATAATCCTCAAACCGGGTCTCAATCGCGGCCACCCAGGCGGCCAGGTCGTCGGCGTGGATCGCAATGCTCATCGCCGGCCCTTTCGCGGCTTCGTGTCGGCCTTGCGAATGAAGCCGCACTCCAACGCGAACTGCACTCGCTTGGCGTCCTCATCGACGGTCGCCCGGTCGCCGGCCCGGAACTCGCCCTTGCCGTCGTCCCCGGTCCAGATGCCGCCGACGCAGTCGTTGACGATGACCTCAATCTCGGCCATGCCTACTCCTACAACGCGATGATGCGGTCAGGCATGGCGTACACGTTGATGTCGCCGGTGCCCGTTCCGCCCGACTGGTACGCCGCGCTCCGGAACAGGGGGATGACCACGGCCGACGTGGTGAAGGCGTTCTTGATCGCGGTCAGGGTCACCAGCCGGGTCGGCCCGGTGCCGAGACTGTCGACCAGGACCAGCTCCTCGATCGCGCCCTCCTTGACCAGCACGTACTCACCGGCCGTAAAGGTCGTGGTCGCGCCAACCTGGATCGTCAGGTCGCCGGCCGTGACGCCGCTGGCCACCGCGGCCGAGCCGAGGATGGTCTGGGTGTACTGGGCCGCGCCGGACAACGACACGGCAATGTCCTTGGTCGACGCGGCCACGTAGTTCGTACAGCGGAACGTGCCGGCCGCGGTCTGCGTCCCGGTCATGCCGACGGCCAGGATGCCGCACGGGCCGACCGTGCTGGGCAGCGCGCCATCGGCCGCTGTCCAGGTCGGGCCGGACGGGTCGAGGTCGCCGAACAGATGCATCCCTGCGCTGCTCGGGTCCGCCTCGTCGGCCACGAGGGTGCCCTTGGGAAACACCCGTGCGGGCGGCATGATCTTGGACAGCGCCTCGGTCAAGGCATTGGCGGCAAGGTTAGGGATGCGCGCCCCGCCGACGGCCGTCAGGTAGGCCGAGAACGCCGGGGCGGTGCCGGAGACCGCGTAGCCTAGATCGGTGATGAAGTACAGCTCCATCAGCGTGAAAAGCTTCTTGAGGCCGAGGGTTGACCACTCGCCACCGGAGGCGAGCTCGAGGTCGATGGCCGTGATGTCGCTGCCCTTGACGCGGTTCTCGAACGTCTCGTCGGCCGCTGCGTCGACTTTCGTCCAGAAGTCATCGCCCGTGGCGAAAGCGGCCTGCTGCGTCTGCCGCCCCTTGGCGAGCCGATCCATGCAGGCGATGATGGCGGTGTAGGCGCTCACTTGCTACCTCCCCTGCGCCGGAGCGCAGACTTCTTCGGGGGCTCGGGCTTCTCGATCGGCGCGATGACCGTGCGCAACGTCTGCGCGGTGCCGGGCTCGGGCTCGAAGGTCATCACGGCCGCTTCCGGCTCCGGTTCGGGATCCTCGGCGGCCGGCGGCTCGACCAGGGACACATGCCCCTGGTCGAGCCCGTACCGCGTCAGATCGTCATCGGGCACATCCACCACGACGCCCTTGCGGTTGCCGCGCCAGATGCCGACTTCGATCTTGACTAGCATGGTCGCCTCCGCTTACGCCAGCACGTTGGTGCTGAGGTAGCCAGCGCCGGGCATCTGGATCACCGGCGGCGCGTAGATCTGCGCCGACCGTACCAGCGTCACACCGAAGCCCGGAATCGGGTCATCGATGTTCCACGAGGCGATGCCTTGCGGGGCACCCTCCACGCCAGTCCACACGAGCTGCCGGATGAAGGAGGGGGTCGCCTCCTCGATCAGCGGCCGACCCGCCTCGTCGGCGGACGCGATACCGGCCGGAGCCAGCTCGCCACGGTGGAAGAACAGCGTGGTCTCGGCGGGCCACACGTCGTCATAGACCGCCGTCTGCCCGTCCGCCGCGGTGTTGTACTCCAGGTCAAGGACGATCAACTCGTCGACGCCCAGGTACTGCGCGAGGAAGCTCTGCATCCCCTCGTCGTTGCCGGGCAACAGCGCGAAGTTCGAGAAGCTGGCCAGGAACACGGTGTTGGCCAGGATCGCCTCCTGCACATCCTCGCCCATCACGAGGACATTGCGCTTGACGCCGAGCCCGGAGACCCGCCGCAAGCCGCGGTAGTAGGCCCGAACGTCGGTGGTGTTGGTGTTGAACTTCGCCACCGGGCTGGCGGTGAAGCCGACGTAGTTATTCGCGTCGGCCAGGTACGTCAACATCGCATAGACCTTGTTGAACTGCACCTGCCGGCTGGTCAGGAACACGCCGTTCTTCTGCTGCTGGATGTACGCCGCGGCGTCCTGCAGTTTCGGAACCGGGTGCTCTTCGCCATGGGCCGCCGCGGTCCACACCTGCTCGGTAGCACTGTACGTCACCTGCGGCCACGGATCGGTGTTCGGCCCGATCCTGTCGTCGCGGGGCTTCAGTGGGGCGCTGTAGTTGAGGTAGCGCCCCGTCTGCGTCATGACGCGCTGCACCGGGGCGATACGGTCGATGAAGGCGAGATCCTGCGGGATCGCCCCCACCGCGTAGTTGCTCAGCCGCGGGTTCGCAGCCGGGATGTCGATGATGAGAGACACGATAGACTCCTTTCGCTACCCGGTCACTAGGCCACGCGCATGTAGTAGAACAGCGTGAACTGCGGCGCGTCGACATCGCCGGTGCCAGCCTCCGCGACAATCTCCAACCTCACCACCTCGCCGGCGTCGATGGTGTCGGTGAAGGTAGTCAGCGACGCATCGTCGGCCGCCGCCGCCGGGGTGCAGATATCGGCGTCGTTGGCCTGCAACGAGAACGTCGCGTCGGCCACCGTGCCGCACTGCAACTGCAGCGCCACCGGGGTCAGCTTGAACCCGGTCGGCACCTTGAAGATGTCGTAATTGGCCGTCGCTCCGGCGCCGACATCGGACTGCGGCTCCAGCCTCACGGTCTGCAGCACATCGCCCCACGCGGGGTTGGCCGCGGCGCCGCCGGTCTGGACCACCTGGCCCTTGGTTCCGGCGCCCAACCGCGCGAAGGTGGTCCCGTTGTGGTAGTAGAGGTCACCCTGCGCCTGGGACGCGGGAGCCGTCAGGGTCAGCGCGGCGACCCACACATACTCCGTGGTGCCGTGCTCATACGACAGGACCCACTCGTCGTCGCCGGCCGCCGGCTCCTCGACGTCGAGCGCGTGCAGCGTCACGGCATCGGCCGCCGCCGGGAAGCGGATCGGGCGGTCGAACAGCCGGCCGATCACCAGGTCATTGGCCGCGGTCGCCACCTGCCGCGGATGCAGCACGCCCGCGCTGTCCTCTGCCGCGGAGACCTTGGCAGCGATCTTGCCGTCGTTGGCGACCTTCCACTCGGCGCCGGCGGCGATGACGTCGGACGCGGTCAGGTACACCCAGTTGTGGGCGCCCGCTTCGGCGTACTGGACTTCATCGCCGATCGCCGCCGCAGCGTTGAGGGTCACGCCGAGCGGGGTGTCCCCCGCGTTGGCATAGACGAGGCCCTGCTGCGCGGTGCCCTTCTTGATCAGCCGGCCCTTGGCCAGCACTTCCTCGGCGATGCCGATGTCGACGCCACTGCCGACACGCGGCTGGATTGCATCAGCCATGTCACGCCTCCTTCCGGGTCAGCTCGGCGTCGGCGAGTTCCTGGCACTTGGCGATGCTGAACTCGGGATGCTCGGCCTTGATTGCGTCCGCGCGGTTGGCCGACCGGCTATCGAAGCTGACCGCCTCGGAGCCGGTCGTTAGTCCGAGCTGGCCGCCCTTCGGCAGTTTGCCCGTGGCGAACTCCAGCACCAACTTCGCGGCCTCGGCAGCCGTCCGCTTCTGCGGCACGCCCTTGTCGTCGCTGAAGGTGATCTCGTCACGCCCGAAGGCGAGCGGGATCATGTTCTCAGCGATGACCGGCGGCACGCCCTGGATGATCGCCGCGGTAACTTCCGTCGCGATCCGCGCGTCGGAGAACTCGGCCGACTGCTCACGCAGCGCCTTGATCTCCTCGTCGCGGGTCTTAAGCTTCGCATCGAACTCAGCGGTCGCCGTGGTCATCGCTTTGGCGACGGCCCGGTCGATCGCGTCGTTGCTCAGCAGCGCCGGCTCGGCCGTCGGCTCGTTGCCTCCGAACAGCTTGCGCAGGGTGCGGGTGACGATGTTGCCAACCGCCTCTTCGTCAATGGCCGGAGCCGCAGCAGAGGTCGCCTCCGCCGTGGGTTCGGCCTGGTCCTTGGGGTCCATGAGGTAACCTCCGGAGAACTCCAGAGCATCCCCGTCCGTGCCTCCATCGTCGGAGAAACCAGCCCCCAGGATGCGGGGGGAGCCGGTCACGGTCACTTTTGAAATCGCGTTGGTGGCGCGGTCAATCTTCACCGACAGGCCGCGCGACTTGAACCGCGGCAGGTCGGTGTCCTCGACTTCCACGTCGCCGAGAATCCAGTCGCCCTCGCGCCGCACCGACGCTGCCGGAACGTTGCCGAGGTCAAACGTCTCGTCGGTGTCGGCGTGGTGCAGGTCCATCGGCAGTGAGCCGGCCGCGCCGCGGGTCGCCGCGACGATGCGGTCGAGGGTCGCCGCGTCGGCGGTGTACTTCTTGTCGGGATAGCTCCCGGCGCGGAACAGCCGGGCCGGCAGTCGGATCTTCATGCGGCCTCCAACATCCGGGTCGGCGCCTGGCCGAACCCCTCGGGAACCCTCTCGCGTGCGGTGTCGCTGAGCGTGGTTCGCGGACTGCCGCCGACCACCGCCGGGGCCATGACCGCGATGACCGTGGTGCGGCAGTTCCAATGGAACGGCGGCCAGTCACTCATCTCGTCCTTGGCGACCGTCTCGCCGACGAAGCCGAGGCAGATGTCCGTCGTGGCCTCATCGACGATGACCACGTAGCGGTAACCCCACACCAGCGGGCCGGCCGCCTCGGCCATCTGCCCGCGCCCGGCGGTGTAGTACCGGGTGGTCTCCGTCCGCGCCCAGGTATCGGCATGGCTCCGCAGGCGGCTGGCACCCAGCAGGTGCAGCCGGGCCCCGAGTTCGCGGTCGGTCAGGCCGCGCGCCAACCCGCGGGTCACTTCCTCGGCAATGGACTGCCGGATCTCCTCGCTGTACTGCGTGAGCAGTTGCGTCGATGCCCGCTCGTAGGAGCTGGCCGTCTCGACGTTGATGCGCTGAGGGTCCGGCAGACTTTCGGCCACGGTGGTACCGGAGCGGCGCAGGGCCTGGCGCATCTCCTGGTCAATCTCAAGCTGCCCGGTCTGCGCCAGCCCCTCGACGACCTGGCGCATCTGCCTGAGCACAGAGCGATTGACCACCAACTGCCCGTTCAGCGCCGCCAGCTTTGCAAGGGTGGCCGCTACGCCGCGCTGGGTCAGCCGAGAGCCATCTGCTGCCCCGTCAAGCGGGGAGAGCACCGGGGCGAGCTGCAAGCCATACACGCGCCGCAGGAGGTTCGCAAGCTGCGCCTCCATCCGGCGGAGCTTCGGGCTGGCCTCGAACATCACCGGCGCCGGGGCAAGGGTCATCATGCGACCACCTCACCTTCCGCCCGGCGCTCCTGCCCGGTGTCCAGGTCCGGCAGGCGAACGCCGTCGGCAATGTTGTCCAGGTCATCGGTGGGCATCTCGAACCGCTCGCGGGCCGCGCGGAGCTGCGTCACATCGAGCGGATCGAAGATGCCGGACGCGTGCGTGTTCATGTAGATTTGCGACCACACATGCAGGTCCGGCGGGGCGGGATCGCGAACCGGGATATCGCCGGCTGGAGCATCCGGACCCCACCGCATGGCGATGTATGGCGCGATGACCTGCGGTATTGCGATATCGTCGATGAGCCACTCGGTCATCGCAGTTTCAGTACCGATCCAGCCCTCAAACTGCACGCCGGCCTGCGCCCGGGTGCCGAAGTTCGCCTCCATGTGGATCAGGCTGGGTTGCGAGAAGCTGAGGTAGATCCCCACGACGTGCCGGCGGATCGGATCCTCGAATGGCGACCCGCCGCCGAAGTCCCCGCTGAGCTGCGTCACCGTCTCCGCGTCACGGGTCGGCAGGTACATCACGCCGAGGTTGGCCAGTTGCGCGTAGGCCGCGCAGACCGCATCGGGATCGTCGGCGTTGCCCTGGATAACCAGCCGGTGCAGGGCCGCGATGTTGGCGCCGATCGCCTCGTCTTTGTACATCTCCCGTAGCGCCCGGTCATGTCCGTAGGCGCGGTTGACACAGCCGTCGCCGCGGGGAGAATCGAAGTCCGAGCCATGCCGGGCCATGACGACCTGTCGGATGCCGAGCTGGTTATAGAACTCAACTCGCTTCCCGCCCGACATCTCCCATGCGTCGATCTCACCAAGCGTCTCGTCGCGATGCGGTTTCCCGTCCCACCACTGGCTCGGGTAGGCCGTGCGGACGGTGTGTAGTCGCGGCATCCCGTCGCGCAGATCATAGACCGGCTCGGCCAGCGCGGCGCCGTAGTACCACGCGGTCATCAGCCCCCGCAGGGACTTCATAAGAGCCGGCATCACGCGCTGCTGAACGTCAAGCTCGATGTCCGGTCGGTCCGTGTTCCGGTACGTCCCTACGCGGCGCTGGATATTCTGCGAACCGAACTCATACGCGCTACGGGTGACACTGCCCTTCTTGAGCATTCGGGTTGCTTCGCTAAGGGGCACATCCCTGAGCCCGTCAAGCTCATCGTCGTGCCACATGCCTTCCCATCGCCCGAGGTCGAGTATGGGCATCAGAAGACCCTCCCGAGCGGCGAGGCCTGGCGGACAGCCTGCAGGTCGCCACCGGCCTGGGGCTTGGCGTTTCCGGTCAGTCCCACCGCCGCGCAGATCCCGTACCGCGCCGCGTCGTAGCAGTGGTCGGGAATGGACGCCGCCTGCTTGATGTCCTCAGGATCGGCCGGGTCGTAAATCTGAAGTGGCAACTCGCGAATCAGCGTTGGGCAGGTGTCTAGAACGATGAACGCCGGCAGGCCGTCAGGGCAGACACGGTGCATGTACTGGCGCATCAACGCCGCGCCGGCCGTGCGATCGTTGTACGCAGCCAACCATGAGCACCCGGCCTGCGCCCATTGGTCCGCGATGGAGCTGCGGTCACGCGCCTGGTTCCTCGCGAATATGGACGGGTCGGCGAAGCGGCGGTACCTGCCGATGTCCCACCGGGCCATCGCGCGCTCGGCGTTCTGCGGTACGGTGCAGCCAGCGGCCACGTCTTCGCCAACGTAGATCACCCGGTCCATTTCGCGGTCGTAAGCCAGATCGAAGATCGCGTTGGGCGCGGTGCCGCCATAGTCCATCGCGAGGTAGCGCGGCCAGTGCTCGGCGATCATGAAGTCGGAGGCGCGCTGGACGTGCCACGGCTCGGCGCTGCGCGTCGGCATGAAGTTGAAGAACTGGCCGGCGAACAGGTCCCACACGCCGTCAAGCAGGGCCTTGCGCTCATCATCGGGCAGGTTTTCGAGGTCGCGCCGATAGCCGGGGTCGCGCTCTTCGAGAATCGGGTTGTCGGCCAGCAGGGCCGGCGTGAACTCCCACTCGGCAGGGTCCAGTTTCCACTCGGCGTAGAAGTCCGGGTCACGGTCCTTGAACAGCGAGCGATACCACCCATGGCCGATGTTGCCGGGGTTGCTGGCGAAGATGCGCCGCACCCCTTGCTCGCCGCCCCGACTGGTCTTGCGGGTCCGGCTGCAGAGGTACTGGATCATGTGCCACGTGAAGTGGGTCGCCTCGTCGACAAACAGGTGGTCGATCTGCGCCGACTGATAGCGGTAGATCGATTGCTCGTGTTTGCAGTGGCGGAACCAAATCACTGACCCGTTCTTGAACCGCGCCTCGCGGTTTCCACGGTAGGAGTAGAGATATTCCGGGGTATCGGACAGCAACTCCTTGATGATCGACTCTTCAAGCTCGCCATAGGTCCGGCGGAAGATCGCCCCGGTGCTCCCTGGGTTTTCAATCGCAAGGCGAACCATCTCCATCATTCCGGCATAGGACTTTCCGCCGCCGGCCGCGCCACCGTATCCGCGGTTCTTGATGTTACTGGCGTGAAAGCGAGTCTGCGGCCCGGCCTGCGGGGTGTAGCCGAGGCGCGACTGCCACTCTCCCGTTCCGGGTTCGGCCGAGTAGCGCAGGCGGTCACGACGGCGTTCGGCCACCCGCGCGGATAGGCGGTCGCCCCATGCGCTTCGGACCGGCGCGGACATCGTGTTAGCGCAGGCGCTCACTCATCAACTCCAGCAGGGTATCGATCTGCTCTTCGTCCAACCCGATTTCATGGGCGGCACGCTCAAGGTCGACAGTGGCCATGTCGACTATCTGGCGAACATCGAACTGATTCCGGTACACCTCCGGCTTGTGGGCGGCCAGCATCTTCATCAGCATCCCGTTGTCGAACTCGCGGATGTGACCGCAAACCGCGCCCTTGTGAAAGACTGGCTTGATCGTCCCGTGCTGAGCCCGGCGCCATGCCTCGTCCTCGGCCGCAGAGATCCCAAACTGCAGAGCCTCTTCCCACCGCGCTGCGAAGGACGGATAGCGCTTGCGGTGGTTGTAGGCGGTCTTTCTGTCAATGCCCGCGCCGCGGCACGCGCGGCTAACATTAGGGCACGCCTCAAGCCACCGTATGAATTCATCGACCCATCCCTTCGGTGGGCTTCCCTTGCGCGTTGGATGTGTGGAAGTTGTAGACGCCACACGCTACTCCACGCTCCCCCGCAACAGCCCGCGGTCAATCGGGTCGTCGCGCCCCGCCGCGTACGCCAGCACATGGGCTGCCACCGGCTGCTCGTC
>Ga0172380_10004154_pt1 | contig 18953 bp, 34 predicted proteins | sample Leawe162metaG_FD_119747 | JGI IMG/M metagenome (GOLD analysis project Ga0172380, IMG submission 119747) | Leachate microbial communities from a municipal landfill in Southern Ontario, Canada - Leachate well 162 metaG | ecosystem: Engineered > Solid waste > Landfill > Unclassified | place... | reverse complement strand
TCCAAAAAAGGATTGGGTGGATAAGATAGATTTAAGATGGTTTGTATATCAATATCAAGAATTGTTTTATAACCTTGTGACATCAAAAAGCGATAACGCTACATTTAATAAAGAATATGCAGAGCGACAAAAAATAGTAATTCCTGAAAAATCGTTCCAGGATGATATAACAAAAAAACTTTTTAAGTTAGATGCCTTATTAGACAGATTGGAAAACATATCCATGCAAATAGAGATGATAAAAAGTTCTAATATACTATTATATTGATATTCTATAATATGAACTCCAAATGACCTATCACTAATATTAACTGATTCATATTTATTCCCAAGTTTTATCAGATTGCTTATTCACGAATATAACCAACCCACTGATATAATCTGTCACATTACGTGCAAGGTCGCGACTTTACGTGCAGGGAGGCTTTTACGTGCAAAGCCACCACTGACGAATAACACCACTGCGATACATGACATCGACAAGGCACTCGCGTCCCACAACTTCGATACCCCGTACTGCATCGGAGAGTTCGATTGCTTAGAGTCCAGTTATGCCGTGTTCACCCTGCTTCGCGCACAAGGATATGACGCATACGTGATGTACCGCATTGTACCATCTTGGTCGAGCGAAGAGAGTCATGCGTGGGTAGTGGTGAAGGTGGACGGTGCGTATGCAGTGATAGAAACGACTCTCTGGAACTTTGGTGTTGACGCTATTGGAGGAGTGGTAATACCAGAAGACGTTAACGTGTACCACACTGATAGCGGTTACATGACGACCGAGCCAAAAGAATACTTGGATCAATATGGGTTCGGATACAGGTTAGAAAAAGACATTATGGGGCACGTTAAGGCGTTGGCGGAGCCCACCCCAGGGTCTCCCCGGTAGAAGGGTCCAGGTACACGGTAGTGCTCCCTGCAGTACGTTGCACCCTGACGGCGATAACCGCCAATGGCAGTACCACGTCTTTTGTGAACCACTGTTTACTTCCATCGATAATGGTTGGGGTTACCTCCACCCTCACGACCTTCTGTCCGACCTGGTGAGGTGCAATGCTGGCCAAGGATTTATCTTCTTCGGCCAATGCCAACTCGCTGGCCTGGTCGTCTGTGATGACTCTTGCTGCCGGTACCGGTATAGCATCAACGTCTCCCTGCGCGAGCCATCTGACCTTCTCAACCCGAGCCATCTCAGCATCGTTTGCAGGATCGACATGCACGACGGCCCGAGTATGGTCCACGATGTAGTCACCAAGTTTCTGCTTGGCGATGAGTTTTCCCTTTCCGGTACCAGTAATGCCATAGGTGTCTACGTAGTGATCACCCAGGGTATTGAGAGCAGTGTCTATTGTGTCATTGAGAATTTTGGATAGTTCGACCATATCCACCTACAACAATAACAAAAGCAGCAGCACGGCGATGATTATACCTACCGTGCCTATCTGCAAGCTAAGTGTCACACTCTCACCTGTTCTTCATCGCCATGTAGACGACAGCTCCCACTACCACAACCACGAGTATCAGCATCATGTAGTTGTTGGTGCTGCTCGCCGGAGTGTACACTGGAGTGTAAGTCGTGCCCGCGGGAATCACAGCGGGTATTTGACTCTCGGCTGTGTAATTGTATTCTGGCATTCTGTTCTCACCTCCTTCCGCGATGCGATTCCTTGCCGCCGATCATAGCAACGACCAGAATCACTGCCAGGATGATACCTGCGATCATGATCAGACTGGTCATGTCCGTGGCACCTTCCCCACTTGGTGCCATTGCAGCCTGGCTGCCAGCAGGCACGAACGTGATGCTCGCTCCACTCGACTGTCCGCCATACCCGATGCCGTACCCAGCTCCGCCCATACCTCCGAAAGCTGCCTGCGAGGCATTAGGAAAAGCGTTCTCACCAAATGTTATTCCGCCCATTGCGCTAGTGGGCAAAGTGTTCTGATTTCCAGACATTTAATTCACTCCATATTTATCCGCAGATGCACTGATTACCGTGTATGCCAAGAACGCCAGTGCGATGAACACGACCGCCTCAATCAACTCGCCGAAGTAGCCAGTCATGAGCAAGGCAGCGATACACACTACGATTCCGATTACCCATATGTGAATCTTTTTTAATGCGAATGCCATTCGATCACCATTTGTTGTACCAATATGCTATGATTATGACGCATACTATCGCAAGCACGTAATACACGTTGAACTCTGCTCCAACCGAGTTCGTCCTGTTGTCATATACCACAATTTTTTGCTTGCTTGCGTCATAATACACCTTCGTTAGACTCGTTGGGGTGCTCCATAACATTAACGTCACTCATCACCACCGCCACCACTAGTGGGCGCGACCTGTACATACTGTATAGAAGGCGTGGACTTCTTTTTGAGGAAAACCTTGTACAATATGATGAGCGCCACTACTATGATCGTAGCGTATATGATGTACTTGGCCACGTTCGCGCCAGGTGTTACCTCAGTAGCACCCACCTGGCCGGCTGGCGCTGTTGCCGCCAAGTACGGCTGCCCGTTGGCATCATAGTACACGTTGCGATAGTCCACCCCAACGTCACCATATTCCGATATTCCGGTAGCGGCAATGTTGCCTGGTATTCCCTGGGTGACATAAAATGGCAACTGCATGCCTTCTATCGTATTCCAGTTCGCCATCAGCACGCCCTGTTGTCCATATTGTGCCCCGGTCACAATGGGCGTTGCTGTCGTCGGGAGCAATGCAGCGTTCCACCAGCTAGGTAGAGCCGACTTAGCTGCCCAGAGATCCATCGAAGCATCCGTCATCGCGAATTACCTCCTCTGCGATTATATAAGTAATAGCCGATACCCAAGACGACTATTGCAATAATTACATATGTTAGCCAGGGTGAGCCCGAAGTCGCCGTGCCCGCAGGGGATGTTGCCGCCGCAGCGAGCTGACCCGAGTAAGAAGCATTCGCCGCTTGCTGCTGTGCCACACTTCCCAGCACGACCGTCTTAGGCTTATTCCCCGCAGCCACGCTCCCGAGCACGACGGCCTTTGGCGCATTACCCGACGCAACACTACCAAGTTTCACGGGTTCGGTCATCGTTTCCGCCTCGTATCGAACACCGTTTTGCGCCTGGGCCAAATCAGCACAGCAACTACAATCAACACGCCCAGTGCAACTATTATTGCAGTGGGGCTTATGCCAAGCACTGTATTTGTTGTCGTACTGGTGTTGGTATTGGTGCTGGTCGATGTTACTGGAGTCGATACCAATGGCGTGTTCGCATCAATCCATGCCCGCGCGGATACCTCCCCAGGGTCGGGTTGATTGTATCCGGTCTGCTTGAATGTTCCCCAGTCGGCGCCGTTTACGGTCGCCCTGTACGTCCCCAGGTAATTTTTATCCTCCGTTTTGTATAGTATCACACCCGCGCCATATAGCTTAGACCACTGCTTAGAAGTAGCGATACTCGATGCACCCCAAGACGTTACGTCAGGATAATTCGCGGTAAGTGATGCTAATAATGTTGCATCCATTTTCAATCCAACCCCCCTAATTTATATAAGATGAATAACAATGCGCCCAGTACGATAATTGCTGCCACGATGTAGTATACGGTATTATCTCCCGTGATTGCCTTCGCCGCTGCGTACGAGTTCTGTAACGGGTCATTGGCTTGCACTTTCACATCATTTCCGGCGCTGATCAGATTCGGAAATATCTGTTGTAGCAAACTGGGCTGGGGCGTGGTGTCGCACACATCATCCAGTACTCTCTGGATTGATGATATACTGGGGTTAATCGTAAGTACTCTGACACGCTGTTGATTACCGTTCTTGTCCTTGTACTCTACCCAGTAATACCCATCAACTCCCTGCCCGTAAAGACCGCACTTATAGTAAGTAATGGCGCCCTGATAGAACGACGTGTCGAGAGGATATATGATGGGTGTGAGTGGTTCCACTCCCGTCGTTCCGGTCGAAATATAATTAGCATCCAGTATTTGTATCGCGTTAGGTAGTGACGTTATCTGAGTGTGACCTGCTCCGCCAGCGTCGATATAACTGACCGAATAACCACCATTCCCAAGCAAGGTTATGGTGCCGTCCTTATACGATATTACCTCTCCGACCATCAATTATCTCCGAATCTGTTTATTATGTACCTTGCTAATAAGACCAAAACCGTGAATACTATCTCTGCCACAACTATGGAGAGAACGTCGAGCTTAAACCCAGTATTCTGGACGGCTTGCTCAACAAAAACCGGGATGGTTTGGGAGGGGGAGGAGGAAGCTGTCGGGGCCGATGCAGCACTGGTAGACACCCCACGGTAGGCATTCATCGTTGTCGTGAATTTGTCCTCACCGCCACTATCCGGCCACAGTCCACCTCCCAAGCCAGCTCATCTCCTGGCGATTTGTCGCCTTCTGACCTCTGCCAGAATGGCCGCATCTCTCGCAGAGAGCACGGGAACGGCTACAGGTTGTGCAATTGGCTGTACATTGTTCAGACCCGCGAGCACCGGGGTCTTCTGTATGGTGTTCAATTTCAATACCATTTTCTTATGCCTCCAAATTCTTCATTTCTTCTGACGTATAATACGATTTGCCATTATATATAGTATCGATGATTACATGGATAATATGTTCCCACTTTTCTCGATCCGAGTTCGTACGACCGTGACACCGCATGCAAGTCGGGGCGAAATGTGCAGGTTCGCCGTCACAACATGCATCCTTATTGTACTCTACATGGTGCACACACAATTCTCGATTACGATTTTCAGATTTTGTTCTTCCGCACAATATACATTTATAATCAAAGAATGCCCTGACGCGATTTTTTAAGTCATTATTAAATTTCGGACAATATGGTTCAAATGATATGCCACCGCGCCAGTTAGATCCACGTTCACCGCGCTGCGCTTCTCCTATCTTCCGTCTTGCTTCTATGGTATGATGACAATGTATCTGCTTCTTGCTCGCTTCTGATATTTTCGCAATAGTTTCTGGTTTATGATGCCAACCACCAGACGATGCTGCAATTTTTGCGCGGTGCTCCGCACTGAGCGGCTTTCGTTTTTTCCCCTTTTGCGCCAATGATATTTTTGTGCGGGTTTCAGGTGAAAGCGGCTTCCGGTGTTTCCCAGTGTGTGCTAATGACAATTTCGCCTTTGTCTCCGGTGACCGATGTCTACCCCTAAGAGTATTTGCAATTTTGGCATTGGTTTCTGGACTACTGACTCGATTTTTCATGGCCGCCGATATTTTAGCCCGAGCTTCCGCGGTGTGGTGATAACCCTTCTTACCCACTATTATCACCCGCATCAGATTCTACCAATCGAACCTGTCCATCGCCCGCTATTTTATAGTGCCCCATCATTTCCACAATGGGATTGGGGCAGTCACCAATCTCACCGGCTGCGTATCTAAACGCATGCTCTACCGTATCACCTGCCTCAAGTTGTGCCAGCGCGGTGTCAATAAATTCCCAGCTAACCGTCCAATCATGCATTTCTGGTATCTTAGTAAATCCTACCACGACTTCATATGCCTTGATAAACGCATCGGGCACAACGTGCGCTCCAAGAAGTAAATTTAACGCATTCATCGAAGTCTTTGTAGCTTCGTCCAAGCTGTCCAACTTAACTTCATCGACTGGATCAAAAGCACCACATGACCCCAAAAACGCGAATTTTCCTTTTACTTTCGGTGTCGGTATCGCGTTATAGAAATCGTTCGCGTAGATCCATTCACCCAGTCCCGATTGAATAGCAATTGCGTCACCGTGTGCCAGTGCATAGTAAATATTCGGCACTTCTTTCAATGCATTAAGTATGTTATTTTTGCTCGCTGGGTTCGTTATGCCCACGACGGGAGCGTATGTTTTAAGGCATGGCGAATTCCGTGTTATTGTATGTCCGGTTGGATTTACTCCAGTAGGCACCAATGTAGCACCCATCCACGACGGTGCATACCCCATTCGCCTGAAGCGGCACATCGCCGAAGCACTCCAATTACACCAACTCGGATCTAGCCCATACCAGACTAACCCTTCTGCACTGGGTTCGATACTCGGTAACGCCGTGGATGATAGGAGCTGAGCTGTACTAGATGTTTTTGCCAAGTATGCTACTGCGCCAATTCCTACCAAGCCCAATAGCATCGTTGACTGTTTCATGTGCCTACCATCGCTGAGCTAAACCTACTATCGTCGTGATCACCACGAATGCCGCTGCTGCCACCTGCCCAATTGTGATCAGACGACGCTTGAACGTGACACAACAGCTCACATCCGACTTTATGCTCGTCACTTCTTTTTCATATTTGTCATCCACCTCAGTTATTCTGTCATCAAGCTTCTTGTCCATGGTCGCCATGAAATCTCTTACCTGAGCATTGCTGTCCTTGATGTCCCCAACACACGCATTCATCAATTTACTCTGGTCATCTATTCGCTTGTTTATAGTGTCCAATATGGCCGCGTCCATGTTATCTCCTCCCATATATTATCGCTATGATAAGAATCGCCGTCATGATGACTCCGATAATTAGTATTGTTCCAGTCGTGTCGCCGCCCATTCCACTTGGTGCGCTTGCTGCCGCTGGCATGTTTATCACCGGAGCACCTATGGTGATCGTCGCGCCCTGGGCAAATCCACCGTACCCTATACCTGTGCCAGACCCCCCCATGCCGCCGAATGCTGCTTGGGTGGCTGCAGGAAAAGCGCCCTCTCCAAAATTCAAGCTGCCTTGCCCCGTGGCTGGGGTGGCAGCTTGTGCGGATGAGGTGGACGGTTTCGTGCTCGAATTTGCATAACTCGGGAACGTGAATGCGGATTTCGCCGTCTCGAATATACCCTGTTCTAGTATATTCAAACCGCCGTTATTGGGACTCGCTTTGCTCGACGCCATGCCACTTGGAGCACTCGCGGGCACGTTCGCAGGAGCGCTCTGCACCGTCGCGGTAGGTGTCGCGCCTAACTGCCGCAGTATCTCCCTGGTTTGCATAGCAGAACTTTGCTGAGGGTTACCCAGCGCCGCGTAGATGTCAGAAGAGTACCCGAACTGCACTCAATCATCTCCCATCACACGCATTGCGATGATCACGATGACAACCACGACAAGCGCCTTTATCATGTTTGGCAGCGTTATGTATGGCGATATTATGTCCCAGACACTTGGACCAGTCGGCATTCCCGCAACATTACTCGACGGCGGCATGTCAGGCACGTTTGTTTCCGGAGCTGTATAATTCACCACCGCTGGCCCCATTCCGTTCTGCGCGTCCGATGGAACCGTAAGCAGCTTGGTAATGTGGGCAGCTGCTTCAGACCCGCTCCGCAAAGCATTTGCCATCGAGAGTTCTAGGAACTTGGTAGATGCTACGTCGGCATAAGGATCTCCACCATATGTAGTGGCATATGCTTCTGGTAATGTCTGCCACACGCCATCCTTGTATACTCTTAAAGATGAATGAGTCCAAACATCTTGTGGATTACTAAACTGCGGCGAGTTCTCCTTATATCCAGTGATGACACTTGCAAGCATTGCCTGAGTACGAATATCACTTCCTTGGTATGCCTGCAAATTGCTTTGATATGCCTGAATATCCCTAGTAACCGCGTCTTGCGCTCCGCTCAGGCTCGCCATTTGTGTATTGTATGCCGCGTCACTTATTGCGCCGGCTTGCCTCTGAGCATCGAGTAAGTTCCGCGCGTTGGTCAATTCTTGCTGCTGTTGCACGAGAGTATAATACACGTTGCGATCCGGGGGGAGAGCTGAACCCGATGCGACGCTCGGGCTTTGTTGACCAGAGAAATTGACCTGTGCTAACGGAGTCTGGCTGTATTGAGCAACCGGGACATTACTTTGCTTGACGTAAGAGAGGGTCGGTGCATTTGGGTACACCGTAGTAACCTGACCCACGCTAGTAACTTTCCCGCCACTTATCTGCGCGGCGGCGGCATCCATCCATGTATTGTTCGCCACTATTTACCCCTCCCCACCGAGCCTATGTAAGCGACTCCACCACTATACGTCACAGCCCCGCTGCTGCCACCACCGCCGCTACTTCGTCCACCACCGCTACTACCACCGCTGCCGCCTCCACTACTACCAATATACGCCACACCACCACTATATGACACCCCGCCGCCACCGCTGGCATTGCTACCCCTGCTAGACGATGCGCTAGGTGACGCTTGTGCGAACGTTATTGTGCGCGTGATCGGTTGTGCGACGTTAGTCTTTATGTTGTTTGCAAGTGCCTGAAGAGTGGACACTTTCGAAACAAGTCCGACTTGTGCTTGTACCTGGTTCGATACTATTGGACTCGCCACGATGTTGGGTGTTATCTTATTCGCCAGAGCAATATTGCTGAGTGCCTGTTGTGTGATTGGTATGATGACCGGTGCTTTAGTCGCGGCAGATATACCGACCACCGAATTTATAGTACTGTTATTACTAAGCTGCAATTTCGCGGCGTTGGCTGCATTTGCAGATATTGTACTCGTCTTCACCGTGTTCAGACTTATCCCAGGCAATGTGATAACGTTCTGCTGCATGCTGCGTTTAGCATCTAGCGATGCCGCCAGTTGTTCAATATCATATGTTGGCTTTACCTGGGACGATACCGTTGGTGTGGCAGTCGTCTTGTTTATGATACCTGCTATATTCTTAGCGGCGTTTGCCATTGCACTGAGAAAATTCGCAGTCGATCCCGCCGCAGGTGTTACGCTACGTGTTGGCGCATTGACCACAGAAGATGCGACAGGCGCGGATACCGGTGTAGATACAATCCGCTGAGCAAGATCGCCGCCCAATTGCACGGTAGCCATCGACTGTCCGGATTCCTTCGCAGCTCTGTAAGCCGCGACTTGCCCCTGTGCTGCCTCCATTGCTGCCTGGAACTTGGTTTGCTGTCCCTGCACTGGATACATGTTTGCGACGGAAGGATACCGAGCGAGTTGTCCTGCCTCGGCGATTACCTGCGCCTGGTAAGCTTGGTATGTAGCCTGATCAATCTGACCACTTTGATATTGGGTATCAAGTACTGCAGCGACCTGCTGTAGCTGCAGGGCGCGCTCGGAGGGGAGCATTGCATGCCCGCTGGTGGGGGCATGCGACACGGCACCCACCACGCCGATCTCGCCCGCCCCCTGCCCAGGCATATGAGTCTGTCCACCTACCGTGCCTATGCCGGTGCCCTTAGCAGCATCTTCCATCTGAGATTGTATCCAGATGTCGGTTGACATTAGGGATGAAGTTAGGTCCTGTCCCTCGTAGTTTTCCTGGTTGGTGCCTACCGCTGAGCCTGGGCTGCTCTGGAAAACTCCTATCATACTTAGGTAGTTATCCACTCGGTTCTTAGTGTCCTCGATTATGCCCATGTTAATACTTCCCTATCTTCCCTGAAGCTGCTGCCGAAGCCATTGCACTTGAGAACCAAGATGGTGCGGCTGCGGATACCTGGGGAGTTGATGCAGTAGTTACTATGGCAGGCCTGCTCGTTTGCACCTGAGGCGCGCTCTGTTGGACACCCGTGCCACTTGAAGAGTTGGATGCCTTTGTAACATTCGATCCGCTAGACTTTGCGACGCTGGACGCCGCGGGTGTTATCGTAGCTGCCACCTTCTGCGCGGCTTGTGCCATCCAAGACGGCGCGCCGACAAACATGTTCTGTACATTGGTTGTTTGCATTGGTATGGCAGATACAGTATTCGTCTTCTCTTGGACGAAGCTGAGCGGATTGATGGAGCTAGACACTTTCGACGCTGCTACCTGGCTTGGATTAGACCCAATGAGCGCGACCTTTTTACCATCTGCATTTGTAGTGACCACCACGGCGCTGTTAAGAGCGGTCACATTATTGAATAGTACAGCATTCTTTGGCGTGCTCGTTGTCTCCGGCGCAGACATTGTGCGAAGTATAACATCTCCATCAACCTTGCCAGGGTTGAGCATCGTGACGGACACACTCTGATCAGCAAGTGCCCTGGACGCGATGTTGCGTGCTATTGCAGTTGCTATGCTGTCCGCATTGTCTCGCACCGATTGACTTGAGCTAGTGAGCAGAGTCTTCTTGATCGAATCCTTCACTTTGTTATCATTGCTCGCGGCAACCGCATCAACTGTGGTAGTGACATGATATTTGCTCAGGTCAATGCCACTCTGGGCGAGCACCTGAGACAACGATGTGGCATTGCCCAGCGACGCGGTGTGTGCTGTGCCCGTGGGTGAAGCATTTGACTTTGCGGATGCCTTAGCTGTTGTCTGCTGAGTAGATCCTGTAGCCTGCTGTGCCTGCTGAGATGTTTGCTGTGCCTGCTTAATCGCCGCGTCCAGGTACGGTTTTCCGTTCTTCGCATCCGCGCCGATCTGATTGTACCATGCTTCCGACCGGCCCGTTGCGGGAGAACCATCAGGATTCACCGGACCATAAACACCGTTGACGTAATTGAGTGCAGCCGTCTGGTAATCGATATTACGACCAAGTGCATCACTCACACCCATCGGAGTGTGTCCGGTGGGTAACAGCATGGGCAATGCATCTAAGAATGGAATGCTTGCACATGAACACCAATCGCCTGATGCTACTGCTCCCTCGACCGGAGTGCCCCAGGTAACATCAGTATTATAATAGATATCCAATGGACTAACGGTTACACCCGGAGCAACTTCGATGCGCCCGTTGACGGCTACATTTGGATTCGCCATTACCTGTTCATGTGTCACGGCGATCGGCGTGCCTGCCGGATAATAAGCATAAGCCTTGAATGGAACGTTGCCGGTTGGATCGATCTGCGACAAATCTACCGGGTATATCGGTGCCGTGCCTGGCGGAACTTCGCCCATATTGGCATAGGTCCCTTCTGGGAACAGTCCCTCATTTACCCAGGGAAGCAAGCCCTCCGGGTAAGGAGAGGCATTCTTTGCCTTGTAAGAACTATAAAGGAGGTAACCACCCACGCCAGCCGCCGCGAGTAAGATCACCTTGGTGGCGGAGGAGGCCATATAGTGCCTCCGCCTAAGCCTTGACTACGCCGACCACTGCGCCCATCATCAGGAACACGGCTGCAGCAAGCAGTCCGAGTACAAGGAGCTGACTGAATATGCCCATTGCTTCCATGTTTATCTCCCCCTCTTGTGTGGCTTGCTGCCAAGCATTGCCACGACCAGGATGACAGCCAGGATGATACCTGCGATGACAATCAAACCGGTGTAGTTAGTTGCAGTTCCGGTTGGGGCGGCTGCAGCATTGCTACCACTGAAGAACTGGGCTGGCACACTGATAGAAGCTCCCTGTGAGTTTCCACCGTAGCCCACGCCGTATCCCAGACCACCCATGCCACCAAATGCGGCCTGGGTTGCTGTCGGGAAGGCATTCTCACCAAACGTTATACCGCCCATAGAAGGCAGCGAAGATAGCCCCGCGTCGTGCGCGGCAGCAGTTCCAGTATCTACCATATTTTGCACTCCTACCTATATTTTTTCCATATCAACAATAATAAGGCAAGCACAACCACAACGAGCACAATAGCAGGTATGGTGTAGTTGCTACTGCCACCCACTGCAGCACCGGTTGGAGCCGAAGCGCCTAATAATTGCGATTCTGGAATCACTATCTGGCCAGCTCCTCCACTGGAAACCGACCCCTCACCAGCGACCGCACCGCCTTCCGGCAATGCGCCATTCGCGTCATACAATAGAGCACATGATACCCCATCATCCAGTGTTGGTACATGGGCCACCAATGATATGCTCTTAGCAGAGCCGGCCAGTCCAAGAGAAAATGGGAGATCAGCGCCTATCGATGTCGCGTTGTCGATTACAGAAGCATGCAGCGACTTATCCATGACGAACTCTATGCTCGCGATACCACTGGCGTCAGTTGTGCCCGATGCCACCTTGATAGCATCCTGCCCAAATGACGGGAGAGGCGATGAGATAAAAAAATCTACCAACACGCCCGACACATCTTCATCTAGATAAGCCGTAGCGCTTACGCTAGATTTGTCATGGATTGTCTGAGGCGTCGCTGTAATACGTTGCAGTCGCATGCTGTAGTGTAGTTGTGTGGCGGTTATATATAAACGATATCAGAAGACGATGGATTCAATTGATCAATTGATCAGTATCATACTTAAATATAATGCTTCATCACACTACATCACATGGCAAAAACGATAGGTAAATTGATAGCAATTGCAAACAGCTCGATTAATAGCAAAATGGAATATTTGGTAGCACGCTTAATAAACAAAAAGACGGACAGTGAAACCAAACGCCGCATGAATGACGAGATAATACAACCAGCGATACAAAACGATCCTTTAATGAAATTATACAGAGAGCGATTGATGGGATCAGGAAATACGGAACAACATCCCCGTGATCCTATCGTAATGCAATCTTCACCAACTCAGCGTGCGTTGAGTGAAATGTACGGCAACAAATTTCTTCCAAACACACAAACAAGCTCATTCGGTACCTTTGTTGGCAGTCAAGACGTTGTTGCAGTATCCACCGGAATACCTGGCGGTGTGCATGCGCTGGTATCACCTGCTGGCACTACCAAGAAACCATTATCGTTGAAAAATATATCGATAAGATGAAAGTGGTTCTATAATATATATTGTATAATAGCGATGATCATAATAATCACAATCACCCCAATGATTATAGGTATTGCTAGTAATCCCGCCCCGACTCCCACCAATGCAGTGTTTGCGTCAAGCACATTATTCTCGACTGCTATTTCGCCACTTTGTACCATGACTTAGTTTAGTATACGATTATATAAAAACGACACCCACCTACAGTTCCGACTCGATATAAATAGCCATCTCATGATCTCCTTTATATATTACCGGAGATTCGTATGGTACAAAATGATGTGCGTAAAAGCCGTCGTATGGAGATTGGAGCCACATGAAATTGAGAGTATATACCTGGAAAAAATGCCTTAACCCAGGATGCAATAACATCTGGCCAGGATTTTCCACATCTCCCCGGTGCCCGGCGTGTGGGTCACGCTTGGTAAAGAGAATGGAGAACGATGAGGTAAAGTGCCTACTTCAAGCTACGGTAAGACTGGAAAAGCGCCTGAACGAGCTGGAGCGCGAACTACATCCTCCAAAACCAGTGACCATACGCAGAGGAAAACAAAAGCGAATAGCATTTAGAGTGAGGAGATCATATGGCAGCGAAGAATAAAGTCGATGAAGAGAGTACGGAAGAAATCGTCGATTTAGACGATGCAGTGAAACTGATCAAGCGCAAAGTAATGGCCGACCTTGAGCCCACTATGGACGTGGTGAGGAAGCTGAAGGAGGCATCGGAGGGTGCGGCGAAAGCAACCGATGTTGTTGCGCTACAGGCCATCGTACAGGAGCTACAGAATGTGCCTGCGCCAGAACAGATTGACCTGGGACAACTTCGGGAAGAACTCAAGGCAGAGATCATGGCAGAGATCCGCCCACTCATCAAGCTCGAGACTCAGGCAACCTTCCGGGAAGTCCTGCAACGCTTTGGTGTGAAGCCCGCTACCCTGGACTCCGGAGACATGAACGCCATTATCGGTGAGCTGATCCCTCTGCTCATGCCGGCTGTGATGGGCAGCGGCGGGCTGGGAGCACTTGCCTCAAAACACCTCCCGCAACCCGAAACAGAAGAGATCCAGTCTAAGCCAGAGCTGAGCGAGGCAGAACGCAGAGATCTTCAAACCAAGTGCCAGACTTGCGGCGCACCTCTCAGAGTCAAGGGATCTTACAACGAATGCGCCAAGTGTGGCGCACCCAATTATGCGTACCGGTGCTACGCCTGCAAAGAAGTGTTTCTCACGATTCTCTCACCTGACGAGATCGGAGGCACCGATTGCCCGTTGTGTAATGCGCCCGTGAAGTCATTGAAGGCCCGCAGGTGATGACATGAAAATACAACCATACATAGATAGAGTACTCGGTATCACTAAGAGGATCTACCCCAAAGAGTACCCCCAGATAGACGCATTCGTGAAGACCTACCAGGCACAGCTACCAAAGACCCTAACCGAAGCTCAGATCAACCGCGCCCTCAAGCTGGCCGAGGTCATCCAGCGCAACTTAGAGCAGATGAAAGAGGACATACTCGACGAGGAGGAAGAGCTGCGCGATATGGGCATAGAGGAGACAGGATAGTGTCTGGCGTATTCGGTGGCGGAATACCGGATACCGTGCCGGTGTCGGAAGAAGGAATTGAGATCGACAGAGCTCCCATCGATCTCATTTCTGACCAGGATATCAATGAAGTAGAAGAGCTGCAGGACATACCTGAGACGAACGGCGCGCCCGAGACGGAGGACCTGGGAGAGGCGGAAGAAGCCGAGATAGTAGACGGGATACCCACTACCAATGCCCCTGAAGAGAAATGGGATATAGATGAAACTCTCGAAGTAATTGGAGAAGATGGGATCGACCAGATGATTTTGTTCATAAACAATTTCACTCGCAGACTGGTAGAGAAGAACTTGAATCGTCCGCCCAGGAGAGACCTAACGGCTGAGCAGATCAGGCAGACCAAGATAAGCAAGCAACTCGTCAAGACCATTCACCACTACGCGCCCAGTCTCCCCATGGATTCGCCAAGCACCGGCCTTGCTATCTGTGCCCTCACCCTCATATGCATGAACATGACTTCGCCCTTGATCCCACCCGACGAACTTGAGAAAGACGAGGCTAAATGAAGATAGCAGCAAACTCTCGCACCACGATAGTGGGCACCAGTGGTAGCGGGAAGTCTTATTTTGTGAAGAAGAATATTATAAAGAAGCTACTCATCGCGGGTAATCGACTTGTCATATGGGATTTGAAATTCGAATATGCTGGAAAAACTGCGGTGGATGCCAATTATGGACCCAATTATAAGATATACATAGCACATGACGCGAAAACACTGGAGGAAGCATTCGATGGGAGAGACGCACAACTTACGGTAGTGCAACCCAACATGACAGCAGGTAGCGCCAACGTGAACTTTGCAAAAGTGTGCGAGTTTGTGTACAGACAGCATAACATGGTGTTCATCGTAGATGAGTTACAACACATGCAAAGTAAGCAACAGATACACCCCGCGCTGAAAGCTATCGTGACACAAAAACGCGCACATGGTGTAGGATTTGTTGGCATCTCACAGCGATTCTCGCATATTCATAACGACATTCTTTCACAGTCATCTAACTTAATTTCGTTCGCCCAGCACAACCCCTCGGACATTAAGCAACTACAGGACTATATGGGCGGCATAAAAGTGCCATGCTATGAGTGCGGTGGAAAAGGCTGTGATAAGTGTAATAACGGAGTAATGGAGTCTGAGAAATATGCATATCTCGCAAGAGAACCGTGGTTTAAGATGGAACGATGCTTCTTGCTCTACACAGATTCGGGTGAAGTGAAAGTACTTAGGAGCCAAAGATAATGATACTAAAACTAAATGACGCGATACCCCAGATAGAGGGAACACCGGACGAATGCGCCGAGGTAATCAGGCAGCTCAATGGTGGGAGTGTGACGGTACATCTCAAGCTTCCGAGAACGAACGACGACACCAAAAAACATGCCAGCGTAAGCATTGCACCATCACCAACTACTACCGGCTGCGCTCAGTCCGACCCGGTGCCCGCCAATGTGCCCGCTCCAACAGGTCGCACACCAAAAATACCCCATGAAGAAGATGAATGGATCATCGAGCAGCGGCATGGCAATAGCACAGTTGAGCAGATAAGGCGCGCACTGATAGAGAAAGGATATGCAGATATCACCAAGAATGATGTCAACAACCGCATCACACAACTACGTAACAAGATAGACGATACCCGACCGAGAAGGGAACCGTTCGACGCAGACACATTCATAAAAGAGCAACGCGCTCAAAACACGACTCCGATAGAGATCGGGATTGTGCTCACCAGACGAACCGGAGCGCCCTGGAGCACCGAGAAAGTGATGGAGCGGATACGTGAGATGGATGCTATGCCAGTATCCTAACCATACCTCTTATTCAGGTACGCCGGCACATCTCCGGAAAGCAACTTTTTCTTAACGATATCCCTAACCAGGTACGACATCGCCCCGCCCTTGATGCCGTAGAGGGAACGAGTCATCTTTTCTTCACCTCGTCCCTTATCATCGACCAATGCTCTCTATAAAAGTCGTCATAGTTGTTCTTCCAATGCGGTTGCCAAGGATACTCTTCTTCGCGTAGATCAAACACCTCGGACAATCTGAACGATTCCTTGTACTTAGTATAGCCGATCACCGAATCATATCCACTACGACGCACTTCACATGCAACAATATGTTCTTGTATGGCGTATGCCAGTGTGTTCCCCTTCATACTATTGGCAACGATATCATATGCAAACAATACCTTACCATGATATTTTTCGAGTATGCCTTCGACTGCTTGCTGTTGTGAGCTTCCTTTTGGCGACCACCATCCATATATGTTTTTTAGTACTTCCGATCGCATGCCATCATAGCTTTTCTTTCCCAGTATGAAATCATAAGCCATCTGCGGACACTTTCCACCGGTAACACCCTTTACCACAAGTGGATAACGATACGTCGTCTCGCCTTCATACCTACCACCGCCACCATATCCTTGCTTACCAGTAGTATAATATTTCTGATATGGTGACTTAAGCTCGGGTAAGTAGAATACGCCTGTGCGAATCGCCCTGCCGCCCGCCTGATCATCTGGTTGGTAGCGCACCACATTTAGTTTGAGCCCCATCTTGGTGAGCTTCGCGTCGGAGGTGTTCGCTATGGCACTCATCACATCCGGAAGCGATAGAAGCGCATGTGACACCTCATGTTTGTCGAATTCGCGTTTCGTTTTGGGTGGAATGTGCACGATCGTCGGAAGAGATGTCTTTGCTGCCATTTACTTTTTCCACCCCTTACCCCACGACTGTTTATCAGTAGACACCCACCCGGCATGATCCGGTGTCCTGGGCTTGCCGTCCAGTACGAACTGGAGATCCTTGATCGCGCTGCATGTGGAACACGTTTTCATGCTCTGATATTTCGCACTCGGACCATCACACATATCGAAATTGCACCCGGATCGTTTGAGTGATTTGATCGCTCTGCGTATCACCGCTGCCTGGATTTTCGTAAGTGCCATCTCAGTGCCTCCAACCGCGCTTCTGTGCCGTCGCGTGCGCTATGCGCGTTCCCTCGGTCTTCCCATATTCGCGAATGCAGGCACATTTCAATTTTTTGAACTTCTTGGTTTCTGGCATTTACTTCTTCCCCTTCTTCTTAGGGTAATAGGGATAGTGGCGTGCCACGGCCCCTAAAATTCCTTCGTAAATCTGCACCTGCTTCTTGGTGAGGCCCGCGTGTTCTGCCTTGAGTGCGCGAGCATGAGCCTGCAGGTACGTAAGTCCCTCTTTAATCCGCAGTGCTCTTTCGACCTTCTCATGAGTCACCAATCGCTTGCGCACCTGGATGCCTTTGTAGGTCTTAGGTACATGTGGGTTAACACGGATCGGACCCGCACGTCCGTACCCAGCCAGGCGGGAAATGCGCCGGGCATCGCCGCGTTTAGCACCCGCCACTACTTCTTCCTCCTCCCGCTCAACCCCAGTGCTTTCCTCAGCACGTTCCTTATGCGTCGTGTCGTGGTCATCTTCTTGGGAACCCGCTTAGCTCTATTGTGGTCCTTCACGAGCCGTGCTGCCTGGGCTCGTGAGATCCAAGGATGCTCTACGAGTTCATTCGCTACGGCTTTCTGGAAGCTCTTCTTACGCGCCACCTAATCCACCTACCTTAAATCTCAGCACCCCGTCACGAGGCACCTTCTTATTAGCGTCATAGAACTTGTCTATGCGCGCTTCAATCGCCTTATCTCTCTTCTTCATCGATACTTCGTAGCTGTATTGTGCTGAAGCGCCTTTGGGGTACTTGTGCACAGCCACCGTCGCCGAGACACCGATCTTCTTGACGTATGCAGTGAGCACCTGAGCAAAGTTGCTTGCTTTGGGAGGAGATCGCTTCTTTACGGTGGATTTCTTTGGTGCTGGGTTTTTCGGTGCGGGCTTCGGTGCAACCAATCTCTTCGGCGTGGCTTTCTTCTTAACAATCGCAATCGGTGTCTTCTCTTCCTTACTAAATCTTCGCCGAATGCGATCTTTGCCCTTGCTCAGCGCTGCAATCTTCTTCTCCAGTGCTTTAACCGTCTTATCCCGGTCTGATGCCTTCCCGGTATAGTGACCTAGAATAGTGATCTGACGTAGGCGCTTTGCGAGCAATAATTGCAGCTCGTCCATCCTGCGGAACTTGTCTTGGTCAGAACGAGGCGCTGAGCGAGGCGGGGCGGTGGCGCGTGCCTTCTTACTCTTCCCCCTGATCTCCGCCACCATTGCAATTGTGTCCAGGTCTTGCTGGGGGCTGTCCTTGCCCTTAACGTTGTGCTTCTTGGCTCTCTCCGCGTACTTGGCCTTTGCCGCTGCTCTGCGGGCCGCTAGGGGCATCCAGTACTCTTCGTCGTCCTCCTCCTCGTCACCTATCATGTGGTAGGTCTTGCCTCTAATGGCTTCACCCATGGTGTTGGTAGGAGCCTTCTCCCCAGCTTTGACGAATCCACCTCCCCGCACCGCTCCCGCGCCGGTAACCCGGTTGAGCCGTCTGAGAGCATCGGCCCGCTCAAAAGAGTCAATAACATCATCAGAATACTCGCCGCTGTACACCCACTCGTTTTTGGTGGTCGGAACGGTGGTGATAGGCACCGCTTTGCCTCCGGTGAATTGTACAGACTGCCGCGCTTGCCCCGATATGTTCACCTTCTCAAGTTCCACTTTCACTGACTTAGGTGATCCTCTGGGATGCCTGACAGTGAGCACCCCTGCTCTCTTCCCGGTGGCCTGGAAGGTGATAGACGGACGATCGATGCCGTGGACCATGGGACCCACTTACCGCTTCTTCTTCTT
>Ga0172380_10004153_pt1 | contig 18955 bp, 11 predicted proteins | sample Leawe162metaG_FD_119747 | JGI IMG/M metagenome (GOLD analysis project Ga0172380, IMG submission 119747) | Leachate microbial communities from a municipal landfill in Southern Ontario, Canada - Leachate well 162 metaG | ecosystem: Engineered > Solid waste > Landfill > Unclassified | place... | reverse complement strand
TTCATATTGGAAAAAGTTCTCTAATAGACAGACAATGCCTGAAGGTGCTGGTTTTATGCAAGCTACTATTGTTATACATGGTGCTGACGGTGCTCCTGAAGCTTCTTACGGAATTGATGATGTAAGATTAGAATTAGTGGAATCAGTTAAAGATACTTCTAACTATTTAGCTAATCCGGGATTTGAACAAGGTGCAACTGAAAATGGTGTCCCTGTTGGCTGGATAGGTTATGCGCAAACAGGTGCAAGTATTGAATTTAAGAGTGATATGGCTACCGCACATAGTGGTGTAAACTGGGTTAAATGTACAAGCACATTAGGCGGTTATTATTTATTGTATCAAAATTCATTCCCTGCAAAAGAAGGACAGACATGGAAATTTAGCTCATATTTCAAAGATTTATCACCTGCTTTCCCGGGTGCAAACTTTGCAGCATTAAAAATATCCGCAAAGAGTATTACTGGCTCAACATTTCAGTATTGGGAAATTTTCCCTGATTCAGTAACAACAGAATGGGCTCAATATTCAAATGAACAGAAATTGCCTGAAGGGACTGCATACATTCAAGCTGTTATTGTAATTCATGGTGCCGATGGTGCTCCTGAAGCTTCTTACGGAATTGACGATGTAAAATTGGAATTGGTTAATGATCCGGGTACAAGTGTTGAAGATAATGGAATTATTCCTTCACGATATGAATTAAGCCAGAACTATCCAAATCCTTTTAACCCAACAACAAAGATAGTTTATAATATACCTCAAGAAGGCGTTGTTACCTTAAAAGTATTTAATATGATTGGACAGGAAGTAGCATCATTAGTAAATGAAATTAAATCTGCTGGAAGTCATCAAATTAATTTCAATGCAAAAGAACTTGCAAGTGGAATGTATATCTATCGTATTCAGGTAGGTTCATTTACTTCAGCTAAAAAGATGTTGTTAATAAAGTAATTATAATTCCGTGAGACCCAATTAAATTGGGTCTCACTTCTATTTTTTAATGAATTTCAAATTTAATGAGTGCTTGAAAATGGCAAATCATTTTAGATGTAAAAGTTTTACAAAAATAATTTATATTATATTATTTTTACTAGTAAACCATACTTTGCTACTTGCAGGCAATACGGGTAAAATTGTAGGTACGGTAAAAGATGCCGAAAATGGAGAACCACTTATAGGTGTTAATATTATGGTGCTTGGAACTCAAACAGGTACCGCTTCTGATATTGACGGAAGGTTTACTATAATAGGACTAACTCCCGGCACGTATAAAGTGAAGATATCTTATATCGGTTACCAAACTGTAGTGGTTGAGGATGTAAAAATAATAATTGATAGAACTACTGATATAAATGTCGAATTGCAAAAAACTGCAATCGCTTTGGGTGAGGAGGTAGTAGTTAGAGCAAAAAGACCTCCGATAGCATTGGATGTTTCTTCGAGCAAAAGAGATATAGAAATTTCGGAGGTTGAGTCTCTGCCGATTATTAATTTCAACAATCTATTAAACCTTCAGCCAGGTACAGTTTATCAGCAGAGAACAAATGATTCTCAAGAGCAGATAACAAATGAATTATCAATACGTGGTGGTACTGGTGTTGGTGTATTCGTGGATGGACTTAATGTAACCGAGGCATTATCGTCCGGTTCTTTAACGAATTTCAATATGAGTTCTCTTAAAGCTGCGGAAATCTTAACCGGCGGGTTTAATGCTGAATATGGAAATATTCGTTCAGGCGTAATTAACGTAGTTACAAAAGATGGAACTGATAAATATACATTTAGTGCAGACGTAAAATATAGCCCGGCAGAAAGAAAACATTTTGGAGCTTCAGTTTTTGATCAAACATCAGCGCCTGAATGGTTATTATATGGTTATGATGATGCTCTATTTGGTCCTGATGGAATTCATGCGGAAGGTAAACCCGATAGTTATTGGGAGCAATTTGCTGCCCATGATACAACTTATGGATTTACACCTGAGCAAGCTCAGGAAGTATGGAAATATCAGCATAGAGAAAGAAAGTATGGGAATAAACCCGATTATATTGTTGATGCAACAGTAGGTGGTCCGGTACCTCTATTCGATTATATCAGTAAAGATGCTAATCTTCGCTTCTTTACAAGTTGGAGATATGAATACAATATGCTCGCAATTCCTTTGTCAAGAGATCATTATGAAGATATGAACTGGTTTTGGAAACTTACTTTTAATCCCATGATGGGGATGAAAGTAAATCTTCAAGGTACGTATCAGCAAAACTTATCGACTACAACTTATAATACTCCTCAAGTCTCAGTTACCTCTGTCGAGCAAGCTATATATAGTATGCAATACCCATTGACTAAATACTATCAGGCAATGCGTTCAATTGCAGATCGTTACAGAAATCAATTTGCTCTTAATGTTTCACATGCATTATCCGAGAATACTTTTTATGATTTTAAGTTATCGTATTTACTAAGACGTTCATTCGTTAATCATGCAGCCGAAAGAAGCAATGATGTTGTATTTACTGTCGGAGGTGTAGGGTTTAATGAACAGCCCAATGGCTGGACTCCTTATGATGTAGCTGATTTCGGTGGAAGAGAAAGTGAGTTTGGAATTAAAACATCCGGGTTCTCTTTTATTCTTGGTGGTCATGGTAAAGAAAGAGATTATTCAAGAGAAATTTTAATAAATACTCGATTCGATTTGGTAAGTCAACTTAATGAAAATCATCAGATTAAAGTAGGTTTTGAATTTAACTATGATGATATGAACATGAGTAATGGACTTATACAGATTTCCCCTCCATTAGTTAAGTTTGATGAATTTAGACAAATTCCTATTAAACTTGCTGCTTATTTTCAGGATAAAATTGAGTTTAGCGGTATGATTGCTAATCTTGGTCTTAGGGTCGATTATACGGATAGAAGAGGCACTTATTACACAGATCTATTTTCTGATTATTATACAGTGGATAGTCTTAATCTTGTGCCAACAGAAAGAATAAAACCATTTTTATATGTAAGTCCAAGAATAGGTATTTCACATCCCATAAGTGAAAAGAGTAAATTATTCTTTAATTACGGACATTTTTATGATGAACCGGGAGTCAGTTTTCTTTATAATAAAAGGGAAAGATACGGTGGATTTTATGATAGGATTGAAAACTCTAACTTAAAACCTCAGCGCACAATTGCTTATGAATTAGGTTTTGAACAGCAGATAGGTAATGAATACTTATTCCATGTATCCGGTTTTTACAGAAATATTACAAATCAAGTAAAGTGGGTAGATTATTATTCCGAAATTGGAAATAGAATATCAACCTATTCAAATGATAACTACGCAGATTCTCGTGGTCTTGAAGCAATTTTTGAGAAAAAAGTTGGCGATTATTTACTTGGAAGTTTGAGTTTTGATTATTTGATTACTTCATCAGGTGATTTCGGGCAGGCAGTATTTTATGAGGAAGTATTAAAAACACCCGGAATGAGTAGCAGCTCTCAATATACTCCCGGAGCTTCATATTCTTTTTTGGCTAATATTACCTTTAAGTCTCCAGTCGGTTGGGGAAAAGATATATTAGGTTTTGATCTCTTTGGTGATTGGGTTCTTAATTTTACTCACGAATATCGAAGTGGAAAAACATTTACTTATAATCCAAAAGGTCTTCCGGGCATTAATAATAACATGAGATGGAATCCTCATCAGAATACGAATATGAGATTATCCAAAGGTGTCGAAATAGCCGGTTTCTCTACTGTTATTTATATGGAAGTATATAACCTATTTAATGTAAAAGAGCTAAATCCGAATTTAAGATCGTTGCTTCTTCCTTATTTGAAATTATACAATGAATACTTAGAATCATTAAATCTTCCTGAAGAGGGTGGAAACGATAATCCGGGTGATTATAAAGCTGCAAATATTAAATTGCCTGATGATGCTAATTTTCCATCACAGTTGCTCTTTAATATACCGCGTGATATTTATTTCGGAATAAAAATTAATTTTTAAAATGGAGTTTTGATGAAACGCAGTTTCAAAATAATCGTATTCTTTTTATTGCTGTTCTCTTCTCAGAATATTTTGCACGCACAAAAAGCGTTTGAACATCATATAAATCGGTTGGCTTTAGAAGTAAGTGAAAACGGGGCTTTGCTTTATCGTAATAATACTGTTTTATATCCTACTTGGCCCTACGATTCTCGCTATTTCAATTTCTCCTCAAAGAAGATGTATATCGAATCTTGGGGAGTTTGGCTAGGCGTAAGAAATTTTCTGGGTGTAGGAGACACAACTACTAAAGATGCTTTCGTTGCTTGCGGTAATTTATATTTAAATACTAATGATATAGTACCACTCAGCCTTCAAAAAAGAATAAGGTATCCTTACCCAAGCGTAAAAATATTTGATGGGTCGGGACAGGCGAAAGCTGAAACATTCGATAATGCATCATTAGTACCTTCTCTTGTTTGTGATGAACAGATTGAATCTGTTTGGACCACTTCGCTTGGTATTACTGTTCAGCTAAAGACTTATGCTTATGCAATTGAGGGACATAAGAACTATGTGGTTTTCGATTATCGGTTTATTAATACCGGTAATGTTGATAATAATGTACAAACGAAAGAATTAAAAAACCAATTAAAAGATGTTTGGTTCGGTTTCCCATTTTCAACTGATATTAAACCTCGATTTGGCGGAACTGAAGTTGACGATAATTATGAATATTATGGTGCTTCTTATGATAATTGGGTTAAAGGAGATAAAACTGCCGATTCTGCAAGAGTTCTAATTGCGTGGGACGGTAATAATGTTGATACAGATAGCTTTGATCCAGATCCTATAACTATGGAACCAAGAGTGCCGGGTTTCTATGGTCTTGGTGTTCTCCATGCAGATAAACAGGCAATTGATGATTTGGAATCAGGTTCTTCTGACGATCCCGGTCAGCCTATAAATGTAGATAACTCTTCAGGTCTTGAATCGAGTGCAAGTACGCAGATTCAAAAATTATCACAAGGAGGTAACGAAAATTTTGCGGGTTACGGCGGTGAAAATTTCCTTATGAGTTTTGGTCCTTATAATATACCTGTTAATGAAGATGTTAGAATTGTACTTGTTCAAATTATTGATGGTATCAGTAGAGAAAAAGCTGAAGACTTAGGAATGCAGTTATTGAGCGGAACAATCACTAAATCGCAGTATGAAACAGAAGTAGAGACTGGAAGAGATTCAATGTTTCAATCTCTTGCGGCTGCAAAAGTAGCATTCACAAAGAGATTCAATATTCCTGATCCCCTTCCACCCCCGGATTCAATTCTCGTTACTTCAGGTATGGGTAATATAAAAATTCAATGGTCTGCCAGTTCTGAGAGTGCATTAGATCCGGATGCTAAGAATAAAGATTTTGCCGGGTACAGACTTTATCGTGCCTCAATATCTCCAGATAATAAATGGGATATGATTTACGAAATGGGTGGTAATTCAGGTAATCCGATTATACATACTTATATTGATTCTAATGTAGTCGTTGGGTTTAATTATTATTATGCAGTAACTGCATTTGATGATGGAAAGAATAATTATCTACATCCGGGTCAGTCGCTCGAAAGTTCACGTCTTTCTTCCACAGCTTATGTAGGTGCTTCTTCAGCAGTTGAGCCACAACTTACGCATGAAAGTTTTAAGACAAATTTGAGAGTAGTACCAAACCCCTATAATATCCGTTCAGTAAATTATGGTGATCCGAATAATCCAAGTGATATTCAAAACAATAAGTTACTCTTTGTGGGATTGCCGGTGAAATGTACAATTAGGATATTTACTATATCTGGCGATCTTGTAAAAACAATTTACCATGATAGTGGATTAGGTTCCGAAGAATGGAATCAAGTAACTGATTCAAATCAGTTTATAGTAAGCGGGCTTTATATCGCTCACGTTGAATCTGATTTGGGAAATGAAATAATTAAATTTGTGGTGATAAGATGATTAAACGAAATCTTTTCCTAATGATTATCCTCTTTTTGTTATTATCCTTTAATCATAATTTTGCACAGGATAATTTTAATAAAGTTGGTCAAAGCGGAATGCAATACCTAAAAATAGGTGTTGGAGCTGAAATGGTAGGACGCGGAGAAGCTGGTATTTCCTCCGTCAAAGGTGTTACGGCTATGTTTTGGAATCCCGCCGGTTTAGCTGAATTGGAGAATAATGAATTTCTTTTTAGCCATAATTCTTGGATTGCTGATATATCAATGAATGCTATTGGTGTAGGCGTAAATCTTCAGGAATGGGGAGTAATCGGTGCTAATGTTTTATGGATGGATTATGGTGAACTTCATAAAACTTCTGTGGCACAGACTTTAGAAGAATCCGCTCAATTTGGTTATGTAGATGAAGGGTTGTTTTCACCTACCGATATGGCAATAGGATTAACATATTCTAAAAAGATGTCGCCACAATTTTCCTTCGGCGGGCAGATTAGATATTTATATGAGAATTACGGAAGTAATGTAACATTAAATACGTCCGGAGAAAAAAGTGTAACAGAAAATACCATGTCAGCTTTTTGTATGGATTTTGGAACTCTTTATTATCCAGGTTTTAAAAGCTTAGCGTTTTCTATGACAATACAGAACTTCTCTACGGATTTAAAGTACCAACAAGAATCGTTTAGTACTCCATTAACATTTAAAATGGGTATCTCTATGAATATGTTCGATTTCTGGGAGAATACTTCTAAAAATTCTCTTTTGGTTGCTGTCGATGCAATCCATTTACGAGATTATTCTGAACGATTAAATCTCGGATTGGAATATAGTTATCTCGGATTATTTAATGTACGTTGCGGATACAGAATAAATTATGATTTAGGTGGATTTACCGCAGGTGCCGGAGTAAGGTATTCTATTTCTAATAATCTTGGATTTAAGTTAGATGTTAGTTATATGGTGGAAAATTCAGGTAGATTTACTTCTCCATTACAGCTAACAGCAAGTTTAATAATGCTTTAATAAATAGATAGTATCGTTTGGAACTATTATGAATACAAAAAAAGAAAATACAGTAAAAGGTCAGACTCTCTTAAGGCAGAGGAACGTTACTGTGGTTATTGAAAAAATCTATTCAGACGGACCAATAACAAACAGGGATATAGTTAATAGTTCTGGTATTAGTTTTGCAAAAGTGAATACTATTACAACTATACTGAATAAAATCGGTTTAATTATTCAAGATGGAAAAGAAGAATCCATCGGCGGAAGAAGATCGGCTTTATATAATATCAATCATAATTTTAGGTATTCGATCGGTTGTCAACTTTCTCATACACGGATTCACACTTGTATCTGCAATCTAAAAGGTGAACCGATATTATACGAGGCTATTACATATAATAAAGAAGATGGTAAAGATGCAGTTTTGAAAATGCTCATTGAAGCAATTGATCAGTTAATAAAAAAAGCAAAAATCCCTCGTGAAAAATATTTGGGAATTGGTTTATCTATTGCAGGTTTGTATAATCCAAATGATGGCTCAGCTATTCCATTTCCTCATTTAGTTAATTGGGGTGTAGTTGCATTCAAAGAAATCTTAGCTAAAAAATTCAAGATGCCAAACTACATACTTAACGTAGCAAATGCCGCTGCATTAGCAGAGCGAAATTTCGGCGTTGGTATTGGTAAGAATAGTATTCTTTACCTAAATGTAGGTACCGGTCTTGGAATGGGTATTATTCTGAATGGAAAATTATTTGAAGGAGTTTCCGGTTCAGCGGGTGAGTTTGGTCATATTTCAGTTGATGATCGTGGACCTTTATGCGAATGTGGTAACCTTGGTTGTCTTGAAGCAATAGCAAGTACAAGAGCAATTGTTAATCAGGCAAAAGATTTACTTTCAAAAGGGGTTAATTCCAGTCTACTCGATTTGACTGAGCACGATATAAATAAATTGGATTTTGATATTATCTGCCAAGCAGCTTTATCAAGCGATAAATTAGCTTATAACCTAATTGATAAAATGGGGCAGAATATCGGCGAAGGTATTGTTACTCTTATAAATTTATTTAATCCCGAAAGAATAATTGTCGGCGGTAAAATTGGGTGTGCTGAGAATATTGTTACACCTGCAATGATGCACGTTGTTCAAAAAAGAGCTTTGGAAGTGCCAAGAAGAAATACTGAAATAGTTTTTTCTAAAATGGGCAGTCATTCAGGCACTATTGGCGCAACTGTCCCGATAATTGAAGAATTTTTTAAAACTAAAATAAACACATTTATTGATGAAAAATAGTGTAAAGGATAAATTAATAGCAGAATGAAAAAACTAAGAATTGCAACTATTGGTGTCGGAAGATTTGGAATATTTCATCTGCACGCATTTAAACAATTAGAAGATGTGTTAAATGTTGAATTGGTTGCTGCGGCTGAAATTGATATTGCAAAACATTCTTCAATTAAGAATGCTTTTAATATCCCGGTTTATTCTAATTATTTAGAGATGATAGAGAAAGAGAATTTAGATGCAGTTTCTGTTGCTACTGTGGATTATCAGCATAAAGATATCGTTCTAAATTCATTATTGCATGGGTTACATGTTTTGGTTGAAAAGCCGTTAGATACTAATTCTATTGGTTCTTTGGAAATGGTAAATATCGCAAAAGAAAGAAATATAATTTTGCAGGTAGATTTTCATAAACGCTATGACCCTTATCATGTAGAAATTAAGGATCTCATAAATAAAAATAGGTTCGGTGATTTTCTTTATGGCTATTGCTATATGGAAGACCAGATAGTTGTTCCTCGCGATTGGTTCAAGGATTGGGTGAGCAACACTTCACCTGCTTGGTTTCTCGGATCTAATTTTATCGATTTAATTAGTTGGCTGATGGATAGTAGAGTAAAAACTGTTTATGCTAAAGGACAAAAGAATAAATTGCTAAAACTCGGACTTGATACTTATGATTCTATTACAAGTATGCTAACCTTTGAAAATAATGCAGTGATTACTCTCGATAGCTCATGGGTTTTGCCCGAGAATTTTTCATCGATTGTTAATCAGGGGTTTAGGTTAATTGGCACTGAAGGTATAGTAGAGGCGGATTCGCATAATCGCGGGACTACTTCATGTTTTGAATCTGAAAAAGGTATTAGAAATCATAATTCCGGTTTTATGCATTTAGAAAATGATATTTATGGTAAACCAAGATATGTTGGTTATGGAATAAATAGTATTCAGCATTTTATTGCAAATGTGGTACACATAAATAATGGACTAACATTAAAAGATTTGGAAGGTACATATCCATCCGGGATTGATGGTCATGAAGTTACTAAAGCTATTGAAGCTATTCATTTAAGCATAGAAACCGGTGAAGTAATAGACGTTCAAAATGGGAAAGAGTTATGTTCAAAAGTGGTATAAAAATATTATTTGCTATTTTATTATTCATGATTGCTACAAGTATCTCTAACGGTCAGAATAAAAAAGAACAATTAATAGTCTTTCATTTCGATTTTAATTCAGTTTCACTGAATAAAGATTATGTAATTAAATGGATAGACAAAGCTTCCCAAATGGGCTACAATGCGATACTTTGGGAAATAGAAGATGAAGTAAAATGGGAAACATGTCCCGAATGTGCAAGTCCTGATGCATTTAGTAAGGAAGAATTTAAAGAGATAATCAAATATTCGAGGTCATTAGGATTAGAACCAATACCACTGTTCCAAACTATTGGACATGGAGAATATGTTTTACAGCATGAGAAATACTATTCATTTCGTGAGGATTCAAGCCGATACGATTGCTATTGCACGAGCAACAATGACGTAAAAGAATTTATAAAGAGTTGGGTTAATGAATATATAGAATTGTTCGGTGATCTTAAATATTTCCACCTGGGCGGGGACGAAGCTTACGCTTTTGCAACATGTTCAGTATGTAAAAATACAGCCGAAAGAGTTGGCAAGAATAAGTTATACTCAGATTATTTGAACGATATTGCTCGTCCCCTTTTTGAAAATAATATTAGACCCGGAGTTTGGAGTGATATGATTTTAAGCCATCCGAATGAACTTGATGCTATATCAAAGAAGTTTGTTATATGGGACTGGAATTATTGGGATGGAGATTCGATACCTGAACAATTGATGGTGTGGGGAAAGGGACGTTTAAATAAAGATAAAATTACAATTGAAACAAAAAAAGATTTTCCGCAAATACTTGATAAGAATGAAAATCTTAATCCTTTTTATACCAGTGATTATTTGAATGAGAAAGGATTTGACGTAATCCTATGTAGTAGTGCTCGTAGTTACGGAGATGCAGTTTTTGTTGGTACAAATAATTTACATTTCGATAATGTTATTGGTGCTGCACGTAAAACTGCTCAATTAAATTTATTAGGAAATTGTGTTACAACTTGGGCGGTACGTATACCAAATTTTGAAACACAAGAATTGTGGCTTTATAGTGCTCCATTTACAATGAAAAATTCTACACTCTGTAAAGAAAATATATTAAATGAAATTCAGAAGTATTTCTTTAAGAATGATGATGTAGATATAAATAATGCTTTTGAAAAAATTGGTTCTACATTTCCATTTACTTATCAAAACACAACCGGAATAATGTGGACAGGGTTAAAGGACTCCAAGCCTGCGCCTGAAAATTATATCAAAGACTTAATTACCAAATGGAAGAACAGAAATCAATGGGATGCTTTAAAACAATCAATTACCAATTCTACCAAGAATATTTCCGCTGGTATACAAGAATTAAATCAACTGATTCCAAAAGCTGATGGCGGTATTGAGGTTTTAAACAACTGGAGTAAAGCGGCTTACTTTCAATATTGGCAATCAATTTTAGCTAATAAGATTGCTGATATAGCAGATGGCTCGGAAACAATAGATAAGAAAGAGACTTTAGAACTAACAAAAAACTTGAAGAAAGAATATACAAATTGGGCAAGTGAATGGATGACAAAAATATCTGCTAAAACAAATGCCGGATTAATATACGACTCCATTATAAACTACTTTGGAACACACAAATAATCCTTTAGTAAAAATTAAAAAATGAGAAAAATATGCTCCTACAAAATGCAGATTATGTTGTTATTCTAATCTACACAATATTAGTTTCCGCAATAGGTTACTACGCTAAAAGCAAAGTTAAAAATATGGAAGATTATTTTGCCGGCGGAAGAAGTGTTCCTTGGTGGATGGCCGCTATCTCTCATCACATGAGCGGTTATAGTGCATTTGCTTTTGTTGGGCATGCGACTGTAGCTTATATGAGTGGCTTTTCAATCTGGACTTTTTTCGCAGTGCCAATATTTATTGCTATGATAATCGGTGCTTATACTTGGGCTCCGAAATGGGTACGTCTTAACGTTATTACTCCAGTAGAATATTTAGAAGAACGATTCGATCTAAAGACAAGGAAATTATTTGCATGGAGCGGCATCGGTATTAAGTTTATTGATGAAGGAGTAAAATTATATTCTCTCGCGATAATTGTCCATGTAGTCTCCGGCTTCCCACTTGAATTTACAATCATTGCATGCGGATTAGTAACAATGATCTATATAATGTTCGGTGGTTTATGGGCAACCATGCTAACCGATTTTATGCAATTCGTAGTTCAGTTTGGTACTTCTTTTATATTAGTATATTTAGTTCTCCATGCAGTTGGCGGCTGGTCTAATATGTGGAATAACCTACCTGCGGGACATTCATCATTATTCAGCAATGCCATCTCTCCCGGATTTATGCTGGTATATCTATTTGTAATTATTCTTAGTTACAATGGAGGTACTTGGGGTCTTGCACAACGTTTTTATTCAATCGGAAAACCATCGGATGCTAAGAAGGCTGCGATATTATCTGCACTTTTATATTTAATTTATCCTTTAGCAATATACATTCCTATTTGGTCAGCAAGATTAGTAATCGGAGAAGTTGCTAATCCCGAACAAGCTTATGTTTTAGTAGCACAAAAATTCTTTAGCCAAGTATCTCCCGGTATGATTGGACTTTTTGTGAGTTCAATTTTTGCTGCTACAATGTCTATGATTAGTGCGGATCTTAATTCATTATCAGCAGTTTTTACAAAGGATATTTATCAAAGATCATTCAGAGCTAATGCTTCTGAAAATAAACTTGTAAAGATCGGAATGATATCTACAATAGTTTTCGGGTTGCTGACGATAGTATCTGCTTTAATTACTATTCATCTTCAAGGTGCATTTAATACAATGGTGGAATGGTATGCCGCTATACTTGGTCCAATATCAATCCCATTACTATTCGGAATGATTTTTAGGAAGCCCACTTGGCGCGGAGCCATCTATTCCTGGGCTGCAGGGTTTGCAGCTTTTGTATTTGTTAAATATGGAGTGCCGAATATTTTCGGAATAGCTACTGCATTTGAGTACTATACTGGGGCAGAACTTTTTGTATCATTTTCTGTTTTCTATTTAGAAGGAAAAATTAGTAAACAAACAGATGAAGAAGTTGAAAGAGTTGACAAATTGTTTAAACGAATTAAGAATCAAAAAGGATGAAAGTGATCATTAAAAATGGGAATGTCCTACTTCCCGATGGACTGAAAAAAGTTCATATTGAAATTGAAGATGGCATCATAACGAAAATATCTAAAAATTTATTGAAAGATAAATCTGCTCAAGTTATAGATGCAAAAGGGAAATATATTTTACCTGGTTTTATCGATCTTCATACTAATGGTATTGGTGGGTTTGATTTAACAAATGGCTGGTATGATTATAAAAAGGAAACATTCTCAGTAAGTAGGGATAAGTATTTATCCGGAATAGAAAATTCGATGAAAGAATTTGCTAAGCATGGAACAACTTTAGTCGGATTTACAGCTTTAGAAGCTCCAATTAAAAAAATCAAAAAAATATTCAGCTACATCGCTGAATATAAAAATAAATCTGAATCAATATTAAAAGATATTTTCTATGGTATATATATTGAGGGTGTCTTTATGAAAGATGAAAGATACAAAGGTGCTCATAACTCAAAATATTTTTATAAGCCCACGATAAAATTATTTGAAGAATTGCAAAAAGCTTCCGCTGAAAATATTAAAGTAGTTAATATCGTCCCTGAATGGGGGAATGATGCATTAAGTCTTATTGCATACCTCAAAAAGAAAAAAATTCTAGTTGCCGCTGGTCATACATCAGCGACAGGTGATGAATATACATCGGCAATCAAAAAAGGATTGCAGTTAGCAATTCATGTGCTTAACGGACCATCATCATCATCATTCAAACCATTTGATAATGGGGGAGCATTAGAAACACTTTTAAAATCACCTCAAATGCATGTAGAGATTATTCCAGACGGCTATCACGTGGATAAATCTTATCTAATGGATATTATTAAGAGGAAAGGAATTGATAAGTGTATTGCTATTTCAGATAGTATGTTCGTTACAAATATGAAAAGAGTAAAAGAATATAAAATGAATGGAGTGGTAGGCAAATTAAGTAAGAACGGAGAGTTTCTTTATATCGCTGATAAAGGAAATTATAATGCTCTCTTCGGAAGCGTACTAACCATGGATAAAGCATTTACAAATTTAATATCTTGGTTTATGCAGCCTATTGAAGGTGTGTGGAATGAACTGCATAAACCGTTGGGTTTTGCTGATGCATTAATGAGTGCCTCCAAAATGTGCTCACAAAACCCAGCAAATATTCTTGGACTAAAATCGACCGGAAGCATAGAGATTGGAAAAAATGCAGATATTCTTGTATCGGAAATTATGAATGATAAAAACAATTACAAACTAAAAATTAGTAATGTTTTTCTAAAAGGAAATGTTGTTTACAAAAAATAATTATTAAAAAAGAAAGATTAAAAATGGCTAAGAAAATATCAATATATACTGTTTTGTTTTTCATAATAATAAGTTTTCATGAAAGTATATTTGCTCAAAAAGGGAGAGCAATGTGGGTTTGGAATGGAGCTAATCAAGTTAATAGTATGATTAATAATTACAGCACATATCGCAAAGATCTTTTTGATTTTTGTAGAGCACCTCATGGCAATTCCGAAAATAAAATCACAACGCTATTCTTAAGCTGTAGTGCTTTTATATATGGTAATTATGACAATCTAAAAAATTTCATTTCTGAGGCATCTGATAGCGGAATTACAATAGAATATCTTGATGGAGACCCTTCTTGGGCTACATATAACCACTCTTATGGTTATGATCGAATCAAAAAAATAATTGAATATAATGCATCATGTACAAAGGAAGAACAAAAATTTAAGGGTGTGCATTTCGATGTAGAGCCATATTTATTGAAAGCCGGGAGTAGTTACAGAGCCCCTTATTGGGATACAGAACGAATGGCTGTTTGGAATTCGTATTTTGCATTTAATGATACGTGCCAAGCTTTAGTTGATAGTTCCAATTCCAATTTGTATTTCGGAATAGCAATTCCACGCTGGTATGAAAATCATGTCGGAATTGAAGAATTAAAAAAACTGCAAAGCATTGTCGATTATGTAGCCATCATGGATTATAATGAAAATGCAAGTGTAATTATTAGTGATGCTAAAAATGAAATTGACCATGCAAAAGAGTATAATAAAAAAGTATGGATTGGAGTCGATACAAAAGAAATTACACCTGAGACAGTTTCATTTTATGAAGAAGGTAATGTTTATATGGAAGAACAATTAGCTATTGTTAATAATTCATATGGAAATGAGGATGTCTTTTTGGGCTTCGCTATACACTCTTATAAATATTACAGAGCATTAAGAAATGATGCAACATCAGTAAAAAAAAATGACATTTCAATAAATTCCAATTTCGTATTAGAACAAAATTACCCTAACCCATTTAATCCATCTACTATGATTAGCTTTTTCTTAAAGAAAGCAGGTAATGTATCATTAAGCATTTATAATCTTCTTGGAGAAAAGGAAGTTGAATTAATGAATGGCGATTTATCTTCCGGATGGCATGAAATTAATTTCACAAACGAGAACCTTTCGTCAGGAATATATTTTTACGAATTAAGAGGGAATGAATTTTCTCAAAAAAAGAAAATGATACTTCTTAAATAACCGGTTAACAAATCTTTATTAAAGAATCGGATGTATAAAGGTAATTATGAGCAAAGTGATAGTGAATAATATTAAACAACGTCTAGCATCAATAGATGCATTCAGGGGTTTAACGATAGCTGGGATGATTATTGTTCTGAATCCCGGTAGTTGGAAATATGGTTATCCCATATTTAAACATGCAGATTGGCATGGTTGGACTATTGCTGATTTAGTTTTTCCCTTCTTTTTATTCATTGTTGGTGTCTCTATTACCTATGCTTTAGGTAAAGCTAAGGATGAAAACTTTGATAAAAAAAATACATATTTAAAAATAATTAAGAGAAGTGTTATACTATTTTTATTAGGTTTATTTATAAACTCGTTCCCTGATTTTAATTTTCACCAATTTAGAATTATGGGTGTATTACAGCGTATAGCTATCTGTTATTTAATTATATCGATTCTTTTTCTACATACTGAATATAAGACACAAGCAATAATTGCAGTGTCTTTACTGTTTATATATTGGGCAATAATGGAATGGGTATATGTACCTGGATTCCCATTGGGCAGCTATGGAAAGGGAGAAAATGCTGCTAATTATTTAGACCGTTTTGTTTTATCGGGTTGGATGGGATACTATGAAAAGCTCGGTGAACCAGAAGGTTTTATTAGTACTTTGCCTTCACTTTCACTTACTCTTTTTGGAGTGCTTACCGGGCATTTTCTCAGATTGAAAAAGGAGATTCAAACTACTGCATCTATAATATTTGGTGTTGGTGTTCTACTTTTTTTACTCGGTTTAGTCTGGGATATTTGGTTACCTATTAATAAAAACTTATGGACAAGCTCATTCACCGTTTTAACCGGTGGATTAGGGTTAATTCTTTTTAGTGTCTTTTATTATTTAATAGATGGACTTGGTTATCAGAAATATGCAAAGCCATTTATAGTTCTTGGAATGAATGCAATTACTGTTTATGTCCTATCCATAGTCGTTGCTAAGCTTATAAAATTATTGACTTTCACTTCAAATGGAATTGAATATCACGCACGTTCTTGGGTTTATGAAAATATCTTACTCGGATTGTTTGGTATCAATGGCGCTTCACTTGTTTATGCTATTTTATATTGCTCGATTTGGTGTGGTATTATGTGGATACTTTATTATAAAAAAATCTTTATTAAAGTTTAATAAATAATCTCTAAAACAAAATAGAATGAAAATGAAAAAATTAGCTTATGGATTAAAATCGTTAATAATATTATTACTAATTCCTTTAACAATCTTTTCTCAAAAAGAAGTTAAGGACTTAAGTCTAATGCCAATGCCGGAAAATATTCAATTAAATACCGGTAAGTTTCTTCTTGATAAAGATTTCACAATTGTGCTTAATAAAAATGAAGAGAAATTATTTAAAGCGGCTCAAAGAAATTTAAAAATAATTACTGACCGATCAGGAGTGTTTTTAAATAATCAATTTCCTTTAATCGAGCCCGCTAATAAAGGGAAAAGTGTTGTAATAAATATATCAGAAGATGTAGAACTTAAATTAGGTATTGATGAATCGTATCAATTGGTTGTAAGCGCAGAACAGATAAAAATCGATGCCGGTAATTCATTCGGAGCAATGCACGCACTTTCGACATTAGCTCAATTATTAGAAGTAGATGAGAATGGATATTATTTTCCATACGTTACTATTAAAGATAAACCCCGCTTCCAATGGCGTGGGCTCATGATTGATATTTCTCGCCATTTTGAACCAATCGAAGTAATGAAAAGAAATATAGACGCTATGGCAGCAGTAAAAATGAATGTTCTACATTGGCATTTAACTGATGATCACGGATTTAGAATTGAAACTAAATCATTACCTAAACTTCATGAACTTGGCTCTGACGGATTATATTATACTCATGAACAAATCAAAGATGTTGTAAATTATGCTTATGAAAGAGGAATAAGAGTTGTTCCTGAATTTGATATGCCAGGACATGCAACAGCTTGGGTAGTGGGCTATCCCGAATTAGCAAGTGCTCCAGGACCATATCCTATCGAACGAAGATGGGGAATATTTAACCCAACTTTAGATCCTACTAATGAAAATGTTTATAAATTTCTTGAAACATTTTTTACGGAAATGACTCAGTTATTCCCTGATAAATATTGGCATCTCGGTGGAGATGAAAATAATGGCAAACAGTGGGATAGCAATCCGAAAATTCAAGAATTTATGAAAGCAAATAATCTAAAAAATAATCATGCACTTCAAAATTATTTTAATGTCCGGTTAGATAAAATTCTTTCAAAACTTAATAAAACGATGGTGGGATGGTACACAGATGAAATGCCTGACATCTCGAAAGATTATATCGTACAAGCTTGGAAAGGAAGGACATCGCTTTATGAAACGGCAAAGAAAGGTTATAGAAGTTTGATCTCACATGGTTTTTATATCGACCTTGTTCAATCAACCGAATATCATTATAATAACGATCCGATTCCGCCGGATTCAATTTTAACCGATGAAGTAAAAGAAAGGATTCTTGGTGGCGAAGCTACTATGTGGGCAGAGTTCGTAGGACCTGAAACAATAGATTCAAGAATCTGGCCTAGAACTGCCGCGATTGCTGAAAGACTTTGGTCCCCCGGTTCTATCAATGATTTGGATAATATGTTTGATCGACTTGACCAAGTTAGTTTGCAATTAGAAAATTATGGTCTTACTCATATTAAAAATATCGAAATGATGCTAAGAAGAATAGCAAATAATTACGATATTGAAATATTGAAAAATTTTGTTAATGCGATAAATCCTTTATATACCTATTCACGAGATCATCCACATGTTTTTCAATCTTACTATCCATTAACAAGAATTGTCGATGTTGCACAACCAGATCCTAAAAGTGCTCGTTTATTCGATAAATCAGTTGTTGAATTTTTGAATGATCAAAAAACGGGTAGTAAAAAGTATGAAAACGTAAAAAGATGTTTAATGGTTTGGAAAGAGAATCATGAACGCTTATTACCGCTTATTAAATCAAGACCAATTTTAAATGAAATAACATTTCAATCAGAATATCTATCTAAAGTAGCGGCAATTGGATTAGAAGCATTAGAACTGATAAAGGAAAATAAAAAAGCTGAAACACTTTGGATAACAGAAAGTAAGGAAACATTAAAATCAGCCGCAATACCAAAAGCTGAAACAGAAATAGCGATATTAGGTTCAATTGAAAAGTTATTAGCTAGAGTAGAGAAATAAATTTTTATAAACTATTTATAAGAAAAATATATGACACACTTACAGACATTGGATATAGTTATTGTTCTTATTTTTTTTCTAATCATTTTTGCGATAGCAGCGTACTATTCAAAAAAGGCAGGAAAAGGAACAGACCAATTTTTCTTATCCGGCAGAAATATGCCTTGGTACATTGCTGGTACTGCAATGGTTGCTACAACGTTTGCAGCCGATACTCCTTTAGCAGTAACAGAATTAGTAGCTAAAAACGGAATAGCTGGAAACTGGCTCTGGTGGAATCTTGCAATTGGCGGTATGCTCACAGTTTTCTTCTTTGCTAAATTATGGCGAAGAGCAAATATCATGACTGATGTGGAGTTTGTGGAATTGCGATACTCCGGTAAACCCGCCTCTTTCTTACGTGGCTTCCGTGCACTTTATCTCGGACTTTTTATGAATGCAATTGTAATGGGTTGGGTTCATAAAGCAATGGAAAAAATATTCCACGTTACAATTCCTGAAGTTGATCCATTCTTATTAGTAGTTATTACGGCAATTATTATTGCAGTATATTCATCTGCATCGGGATTATTAGGAACAGCAAGGA
>Ga0172380_10004152_pt1 | contig 18956 bp, 14 predicted proteins | sample Leawe162metaG_FD_119747 | JGI IMG/M metagenome (GOLD analysis project Ga0172380, IMG submission 119747) | Leachate microbial communities from a municipal landfill in Southern Ontario, Canada - Leachate well 162 metaG | ecosystem: Engineered > Solid waste > Landfill > Unclassified | place... | reverse complement strand
CGCGTCACGGCGCCAATCGCACAGTTCGTCGATTCCATGATCAGGTCAATCATACGCAGCCGGTTGGCCCGGAGCGTCGTGCCAGTCTCGGTGCCTTCGATGAGGATCTCGGCGTCCTCCGGGACGAACCCCTCCGATGCGCCGGAGATCGGGATGACCCGGTACGCGCCCAGGTGGCGGGAGCGCGCGTACTCGTCGGCGAGGCTGACGTACTCCGACGCGACGCGGATCGGCACGTCCGGGTCATCCCGACGCCAGTAGGCGATCGCTTCTTCCATCGTCTCCACCGGCAGGTCCTCGCTGACCACCGCGCCCAGTCGATACTTGGAGCGCATCAGGTCGCACAGCTCGACGACGGGCGCCGAGGGGAACGTGGCGAGGAACGCGCGCAACCAGTCTCGTCCGGTGAGGGCTAGGTCGATCTGACCCAGCGCTACCGCGCGGGGCATGTCCTGTGGGCGCATCACCTTCACCTGCACATCAGCCCGACCGGAGTCCGGGTAGCGCGCCGCACTTGCTTCCTCGTAACCGGGGAAGGAGATGCCGGCGCTCGCGAGGGCCGCAACGGTGTGCCGCTGCGCGTGGCCGTCCGGCACCGCGATACGGAACAGCTCTCGCTTCTCTGTGCGGGGCGCGAATGTGCGGGTCACGCCGTCCAGCGACGCGGGAGTCACGAGCCCCCCGGCGACGCTGGCCCGAGGGATCCGGAGCAGCGGCTCCAGCGCCCCGGACAGGTCGCGCGTCGCCAGCGACTCGCGGTTGGCGATCAGCCAGACCCCGCCGCGGTGGACGTCGCCGTAGATCTCGAGCCCCTCCTTCAGCGCGGCCTTCCGAGGCGCAACGCAGAGCTCGGCATCCTGCGGCGGCCACGCCTCGGCCTGCGCCCACACCTCGAAGAGCCGGTAGTCGGGCACACGTGCGTGCGCGAGGAAGTGCTGCGCGAGGTTCGGGTACTCCGTCGCTACTCGAACCGTGCCTGCCGACGCCAGCGCAGCCAGCGTCACCCCGGGCGCACCGGCGGCGACGACATCCTCACCCTGCACGTCGATCTGCAGCAGCGGCACCACCGAGTCCAGGCGGTGCCTCACGAGGAGCTCGTCGATCCACGTACCGCTGGCGATCCCAAGGTCGTACTGCCCCAGCGCGACCTGGATCGGGATGTCGCCATCCGAGAAGACGCGCACGGCGATCCCGGGGCGCTCCTCCACGCCGAACCGGTACGTCCGAGCGCCGGAACCGTAGCCATCCACGACGAAGTCGACCGTGCGGAGGTGCGCATCCACGGGGCTACGGAGGTCGCCGCGCGGCAACGCCACGCGGACCTCTCGCGCGCCTGTCGTGCCCTCGGCACTCACGACTGCGCCTCAGCGAGCGTCACGAGGTCGGCAGCCCAGCCGCAGGCCGGCACATCCGGACCACCGAGGGTGGACGAGAGACGGTCGTAGCGTCCGCCAGAAAGGACCGTCTGTCCGTTGCTCTGGAATCGGAAGGTGATCCCCGTGTAGTACTCGAAGTTCCGCGCGGTGCCGGCGAGGATGCGGTACGGGACGCCAACTGCATCCAGCGCGGCCGCCGCACCCTGGAGGTCTGCGAGCGGCCCATCGACGCCCGGGATGTCACGCTGCATGGCCGCACGAAGGTTCGCGACGTAGCCCGCAGACGAGCCATCAACGTCGGCCAGAAGGCGGATCGCGGCGGCGCCTTCAGGGTTCGTAGCCGCCAGTTCCGCGGTGATCGTCTGGTCGCCCTCCAGCATGCGGTCGTACGCGGACACCTGCTGTGCGGTGCTCAGGCCCGCGGCGGCGAAGGCAGCACGTGCGAGCCCTGCGTGCGCCAGTTCACAACTCACGTCCGTCATGCCCACTGCGGCCAGAAACTCCCGCGCCAGCGTCAGCAGCTCGCCGTCAGCGGTCGAGGCAGGCGCTCCGAAGAGCTCCGCACCGCACTGCCAGACCTCGCGATCTCCGGCTGCGGCGAAGCGAAACACCGGCTGCACGTACGACAGACGTTGCACGTCGGCATCGCGTTGGTCGCCGTACCACCGCGCCACCGCCACGGTCGCGTCCGGACGCAGCACCACCCGCTCGCCGCTCCAGCCGTCCCAGTCCAGGAAGGAATAGACGCGCTCCAGTGCCTGCGGTGAGAGCGTCCCGGACGCGCTGTAGAGGTGCAGCGGCTCGATGACCGGTGTGCGGACCTCGCGGTAGCCCTTCGCGCCAGTCGTATCGAGGAACGTGCGTTCCAGCGCGCGGAAGCGCGCCATCTCCTCCGGGCCAAAGTCGCGCATCCCGGGACTGCGCAGGCCACGATCAGGCATAGCGTCCTCCCGAACTGAACCTGTGACCTCGATGGAGGCGACCCCGGTGATCGGGGTGGGGCTGGATGGCATGATACGTCCCTTCTCGCGCGCTTCTCGTGGTCACCGCGACGGGACTCGGACGCCGGACACGCCGGTTCGCCACGAGGCCCTGGCCGTCGCGGCGGTCGATGCTTGCTATGTCGTGGATTCCGAGGTTCGGAGCGGACTAGCCGAGCATGAGCGCACGCGACGGCGTGGCGTGGTGATGACCATGCCCGTGGTGGCGTGCCACCTGCGTCGCGTACGAATTCCGCTTCATTGTCCGTGAAGCGTACGAGCGGCCCTCGACACGATCAATCACACCGCGCTAACAACGCCGCGCACACTGAGGCAGCCCGTCAGGCGAGGCGCGTCGAGGTCACATCGCCTGCCGCGAAGAACCGACGCTGCCCCTCGACGTCGATCACCAGCTCGCCGCCGGGCGCCACATCCACGGCGAGTCCCTCCACGGAGGTGCCGTCGGGTAGCGAGAGGCGTACCTGCTTCCCCAGCGTCACCAGCCTCGCCCGCCAGGCGTCGAGGAGCCGCTCCGGATCCCGCTCCACCAGCGTCACCCACGGCTCTAGCGCACTCGACAGGGCCGCGAGCATCACCTCCCACGCAGGCGCAGGCCGCCCCTCCTGCTCCACGCTGGTCGCCGTCGCCAGCACCTCCGGCGGCAGCCCGTCGGGCGTGCGCAGGTTCAATCCAATCCCGAGGAACACCTCGACCGACCCGTCACCGCGCGGCCGGGACTCCGCGAGGACGCCGCAAAGCTTTCGCCCCTGGTGCTGAACGTCGTTGGGCCACTTCAGGTCCGCCTGCAGGCCCACAGCGGTCTGGAGCGCGTCCACCATCGCCAGCCCGCCCGCGATCGAGAGCAAGGGTGCGTTCCGGCCAGCCACGAGGTGGTACGTCACCCAGAGCCCGGCACCGGGCTCCGACACCCATGAGCGTCCCAGGCGGCCGCGACCAGCGCTCTGCGCAGCTGCCACATAGACCGTCCCGGGAGGACGGCCGGCGTCCGACCCCGCGCGCGCCTCATCCATCGTCGAACCGGTGTCCTCGAAGTGGACGACCTCGACACCGACGGTCAGGCTGCGGCGGAGCGACTGATAGCGGGCAACATCGAATGGCATGCGCGGCAGTATCTCGAAATATGTCCGGACAAGCGAAGAGGGCGCCGCCTACGCGAACGCCCTCTTCCGGTTTGGTCAGTCACTACTGTCGGGGGCTAGGTTTGGAGCACCTCCGAAAAGACGCCCTTCCTTCTCGACCTGTGACTATGACTGTCATCAGCCACGAGCATCACCCCCTTTCCTGTCGCTCACGATGACAGGTTCAAAGGGACTTGTCAACGCATCTCGATAGCCAATCTGAGCATTTGCGTTACGTCTTCTGTCAGACGCGCACCTAGGTCCGGCCACCCGCCAGGAACGTCGCCGGCGCCTCCACCAGCATGCGGTCGAGGTCGGCTCGCGAGACTCCTTGGCGCTCCAGCGCCGGCCGGACGACACGCGGGATGAAGGTGTACGGGGTGGGCGAAGTTGGCGGCGGTGACCCGTTGACGCGGCCAGACGGCAGAGTCGCGCGGACCGGACTGTGGTCGTGGCTCAGGAGGATCCGCGAGGCGTAGCCCTCCGCGCACAGGATCGCGATCGCACGGATGACCCCGGCGTACTCGCGGCGCGCGTTGAACTGGTCGATCGAGAGGTAGTGCCCACGCTCCAGCACTTCGTGCAGGTACGGCAGGTTCGAGGTGAACGAATGCCCGATCGCCACCAGACTCGGGTCGACTCCCTCGTCGGCGAAGATCCGCATCTGGTCACGGCCGATCGCGTACGGCCCGGTGTGCGTCGTGATCGGTACCCGCGTGCGGGCAGCGGCGCGGGCAGCGCCGCGCAGGATCGCCTCCTGGACCTCGCCCACGCCCGGGGGATCACTGTTCGCAACCTTGATGATCCCGGCGCGACAGCCTGCACCCTCCAGCCCCACCTCGATCTCATGTGTGAAGAGCTGGTCGAAGTCGTCCGCGGTCGCGACGAGCAGATGGCGCGGAATCTCGAGCCAGATGCCGGTGGCGACCACTACGTTCAACCCGGCGTGCTCCGCCGCCTGACGCACGAGGTGGGGCGCGCGTCCGAGGTCGTGCGTGGTGACGTCCACGATCGTGCCGATGCCCGCGGCTTTCGCCTCCGAGAGTTCGGCCGCAGACCGCGCGACATCGGCCTCGTCGTCGAACATCCACGGGAAGGTCTGACGCAGGCCCGGCGATGCGGTGATGAGGTGTTCGTGCGCCAGCGTCACGCCGAGCTGGTCGTGCGGCACGGGGCCGCGCACCGTCTGGATGTCAGTCATGAGCGCCCTCCGGTGAGGATCAGCGTGAAAGGAGATCGCGCCGATACTACTCGCGCGGCAAAGGCACGTTGCGTTCTAGGAGTCCGCAGCCGTCGCCGCGATCGGAGCGCGTCGCAGCCAGCCGATGCTCAACGCGGCCACGAGGGCGGACGCCAGCACGAGCCCAAGCACCGCGACGGCCTCGAAGCCAAACGCGCCGAACGCGATGCCCCCGCCCGCGACGCAGGTAGCAGCCGCGAGGTAACCGAAGAAGTCGATCGTGCCCTGGACCTTCGTCCGCTCGGCGGGTCGCAGCGCCTCGGTCAGGAGCGTGCTGCCGGAGACGAAGCAGAAGTTCCACCCCAGCCCCAGGAGGAACAGCGACAGTCCGAGGTCCAGCGGCGTCACCGCGAGGATGGCCACCACCGCACTGCTGATCATCAGCCCGCCCCCGGACGCGCTCACGATGCGCGCACCCCAGCGGTCGACGAGCCGCCCCGTGACCAGCGCGAAACCGAACATGCCGACGAAGTGCCCACTGAAGAGGAGGGAGATGGTGGGCAACGACGCGCCGAGGTGGTCGGCGTGCAGCGGCATCAGGTTCATCAGCATCACCATCACGCCCTGTGCGGTCACCAGGCTCAGCATGCCCAGCAGCACCGTCGGGGCCCGCAACACCTGCCACGTCGATCGATCCTCGACGGGCAGCGCTCCGTCGACCTCCGGTGTCGGCGCGGGTGGCATCGAGCGGAACATGGAGCCCACCAGCGCCGCGCCGCATGCGAGGAGCACGCCCGCCGTGAGCCACGACAGCTGGATCGTGTCGATATCGAACGAACGCGCACCGCGCTCCACGATGCGGGCGAGGCCCACCGCGAGCATGGCGCCGATGACGCTCCCGAAGAGCATCAGTCCAACAGTCCGCCCTCGGATCGCGACCGGTACAAGTTCAGCCGCGGCGTACCGGCTGAGCTGGATGAAGGCGTTACCCCCGCCGACCATCGCGCTGCCAAGTAGGAACCCCAGGAAGCTTCCAGCAATCGCGAACGACGCCGCGACCACCGCGCCGATTGCGCCCAGCATGTAGCCGGCCGAGAGCCCGACTCGACGGCCCCGCGCCGCCATCAGTCGGCTCGCGCTGTATGCGGCGAAGGCTCCTGCGACGAGGTTGACTGTCGCCGGGATGCCGGAGACCTCGTCCGAACCGGTGAGACGTCGAGCCATCACGCTGCCCAGCGCCACGCTCAACGTGATCGCACCCGCAGAGATCGCCTGAGCACTCAGCAGCACGGCGATGTTCCGCTGGACCGCGTACGACAGTCCGCGGTCGCCTACCAGCGCCCCGACCGTGATCATCGGCCGGCCCGCGACAGATCGAGGTGCACGCGAGTCTCGCTAGTCGCAGACCGCACGCACGGCCTTCGCCGCTGCGTCGACGATCTGGTCAACTTCGTCGCCATTGATGCAGAGCGGCGGCGCGAACAGGACGTTGTCCCCAACGATGCGCGTAATCACGCTCCCCTGCTCGCGCATATGCCGTTGTACCTGCAGGCCGGTGGCCTTCGAGGCGTCGTAGGCCGTGCCCTTCTTCGCATCCTCCACGAGCGTGAACCCGGCCATCAGGCCCAGGTGGCGCAGGTTGGTGATGTGAGGGTGGCCATCCAGCGCAGCCGCCAGGCCCTCGCCCAGGCGCTCGCCCATCGTCCCGGCGTTCTCCACCAGGTGCTCGTCCTCCATGATCTGGAGGTTGCGAAGACCCACAGCTGCCGCCGTGGGATGCGCACTATTCGTGTACGCGTGCATGAAGCGCGCGTCCGGCGGGGTCTCCTTCAGCGCATTCAGGATCGTCTGCGACACGACAAACGCCCCCATCGGGATGTAGCCGGAGGTGATCGCTTTCGCGATCGACAGGATGTCGGGCTGGACGCCCCAGCGTTCCAGTGCGAACCAGTAGCCCGTGCGGCCAAAGCCCGTGATGACCTCGTCCACGATCATCAGCACCTCGTAGCGGTCGCAGATCTCGCGCACCCGCTGGAAGTACCCGTCGGCGGGCGTCCACACACCGCCTGCGCCCTTCACCGGCTCCACGATGATCGCCGCGACCGTGTCCGGCCCCTCGCGCAGGATCGCGTCCTCGATCCAGTGCGCGCACTCGCCGTCCGTGTTCGGCTCGCAGTCGCACTCGAGGTTGTCCGGCTTACGTGTGTGGACGATCCCCGGGACCAGCGGCCCAAAGTACTTCCAGAACGCGGGCAACCCGGTCATGGACGACGTAGCGAGCGTGCCGCCGTGGTACGCGCGCTCACGGGAAATCAGCTTGGTCTTGGTAGGGCGGCCCTGGAGGTTCCAGTAGAACCGCGCGGTCTTGAACGCGCCCTCGTTGGACTCCGACCCGGAGTTGGTGAAGTACACGCCGCCCAGATTGTCGTAAGTCAGCTCGATCACCTTGGACGCGAGCTTGATCGCCGGCACATTGGAGAAGCCGACGTAGTTGTTGGTGAACGCAACCTTTCGGATCTGCTCCGCCGCCGCGTCGGCAAGCTCGCCGCGCCCGTGCCCCACCGCCACGTTCCACAGCGACGCGAGGCCGTCGATGTAGGACTTCCCGGTGACGTCGGTCAGCCAGACACCCTTGCCATGGTCGAAGATCACGGGGCGCTGGTGGTCGGGGGCATAGAACTGCGGGTGCAGCAGGTGCGCCTGATCCTCCTGCGTCAGCGCCAGATACGCAGCCTCATCGATCGTCATGCGGCAACTCCCTCGAATCTCCCGGGAAGTCTACGACCCTGGCAATCGAGCGATTGGCGGAACACACCCTAACGTTGACGGTAAGGATAGAGACTCGTAGCGTTCGTGTTGGAGTTCACAAGCATCGCGCCCAGTGCCGCGCCGGTGCCAGCGTCGAAAGGTCCACCCGTGGCCCACGCAGCCGAGACCGAGAGCCGAGAGCGCCCTGCACAAGGCGGAATCACCACATTCCGCTCACTACGACACCGCAACTACCGGCTGCTGTGGATCGGGTCGCTCTTCTCCTCGAGTGGGCTCTGGCTCCAGCAGGTTACGTTGAACTGGCTCACGTTCAGCCTCACCGGCTCGTCCTTCGCCGTGGGCATGACCAATGGTGCGCGCTCGATCCCGCTACTCCTGCTCGGCCCCATCGGCGGAGTCATGGCCGACCGCTACGACAAGAAGCGGTTGATGCTGTTCACGCAGCTCTTCCAGATGGTCGTCACCTTCTTGTTCGCGATCGTGATCGTCGCGGGCTGGGTGCAAATCTGGCACATCCTCGTCTTCAGCCTGGTGAGCGGAATGGCGTGGGCGCTCAATATGCCCGTGCGTCAGTCCACCGTCCCGCAGATGGTTCCTCGCGAAGACCTGATGAACGCGATGGCGCTGAACTCAGCCGGGTTCAACATCACCCGCATCATCGGCCCTGCGATCGCCGGCCTGATGATCTCGACAATGGGGCCCGGTGAGAACTTCTTCATTCAGTCCGCCGCGTACCTTGGTGTCACGGTGACGGTGCTCCAGTTGACCATGCCACGCACGCGCAGCGTGATGCGAGACGCCAGCGTGATGGCGAACCTCAAGGAGGGCGCCTCGTACGTCTGGCACCACGGCACGCTGCGGACGCAGATGGCTCTCGCGCTGGTGCCGGTCGTCGTGGCGCTCCCGTACATCTCCGTCCTGCCGGACTTCAATGCAACGATCCTGGACGGTGACGAGGTTACCTTCGGCCTGATGATGGGCGCACCGGGGCTGGGCGCAGTCGTCGCTACGCTCGTGCTGGCTTCGCTGGAGAACGTGGACCGCAAGGGCCTGCTCCTCCTCGCGGCTGTCTTCCTCCTCGGTATCTCACTCATCCTGCTCTCCACCTCGCGTTCGATCTGGATGGCGCTTCCGCTCCTGACGATCGTGGGCGCGACCCAGATGGTGTACATGACGACCAACCAGACGGTGGTGCAGCTCAGCACGCCGGAGGCGTACCGGGGCCGTGTGATGGGCATCTACATGCTCAACCAGGGGATGCTCCCGCTGGGCTCGCTCTTCGCAGGCGGGCTGGCCGACGTGTTCGATGCGTCGATCGCGCTGGCGATCATGGGCGCGCTGGTCGCGCTGCTGGCGATGACGTTCTACGCGCGCGCCGGGACGATCCGGAACCTCGTCGTCACGTAGTCGAGGTCCCGCGCGACACGCGCCCTCAACTGAAGCGCTCGGTGACGATCTCCCGCGCGACCGCCCGGTCGTCCCATGGGACAGAGCCCGTCGCGTACTCGATCGTCGACTCGTGGCCCTTGCCGGTGATAAGCACCAGGTCGCCGGGCTGCGCGACCTCAAGGGCGCGCGCGATCGCCGCCCTGCGGTCCACGATGCGCTCAAAGCGCGCACCCTCCGTCGCCCCGGCCGCGATCATCGCCTGAGCGATTTCGTCGATGATCGCCTCGGATGGCTCGCTCCGCGGATCCTCATCCGTGAGCACCGCGTAGTCGACCATCTGCGCTGCGACCGTGCCCAGCCCGGAGCGCCGCTCCCGCGCACGTTCGCCGGCGCACCCGAAGACGACGATGATTCGCCCTTCAACGACAGGGCGAAGTGTCTCCGCGACCTTCTGTAGCGCGTCCGGCGTGTGCGCGTAGTCCACGATGATCGGGAACGGCGCCCCGTCCACGCGCTCCATGCGACCGGGCACGCCCTCGCAGGCCGCCACACCCGCCGTCGCCGCGTAGACATCGAGCTTCAGCGCCGCGGCCAGCGTGATCGCAGCCGTAGCGTTGGCGACATTGAACAGGCCGGGGAGCCGCACCGACGCTTCCACCGTGTCTTCGTCCGCGGTCACCGCGAAGGTGGAACCGTCCGGCCACTGCATGATGTCCTCGGCGCGAACGTCGGCGTCCGGGTCCACCATCGAGTACGTCAGCGGGCGCGCCTTGGTGCGGCTCGCGAAGTAGCGCCAGTGCTCGCTGTCGCGGTTCAGGATCGCCAGCCCGCGCCGCTTGCCGCGCGTCGGGTCGTCGAGCATCTCGAAGAGCCGCCCCTTGGCTGCGCGATACTTCTGGAAGTCGCCGTGGTAGTCGAGGTGATCGACAGAGAGGTTCGTCAGCACCGCGGCGTCGAACGCGCATTCGTCCACGCGATGCATGTCGAGGCCGATCGAGGTGGCCTCGATCACGGCGTGCGTGCAGCCCGCGTCCAGCATCTGCGCGAGCAGCTTCTGGACGTGCGGCGCTTCCTGGGAGGTCAGGCGGGTCGGGTTCGGGATCACGACGTCATCGATGCGCGACTGGATCGTCGTGAACAGCCCGGTCTTCTTCCCGCAGCCCCGCAGCGCCGCCTGCGCCAGGAAGGAGGTCGTCGACTTCCCGTCGGTGCCGGTGATGCCAATCGTCACCAGCTTCTTCGCCGGGTAACCCTCGTGTGCGGCGCTCAACGTGGCCAGCGCCGCGCGGGGGCTGGTGACCTCCACGACCGGTACACCCAGCGAGGCCACCTCGCCGCTGCGTCCCGCGCGGGCGATCAGCACGCGGGCGCCGGCCTGCACGGCCTGAGCTGCATGCAGATGGCCGTCGCTCTTCTCGCCCTCGACACAGGCGAAGAGGTCGCCGGGGGCTACCTGGCGCGAGTCAAATTTCACGTCACGGATCGGTGGAAGGACGGACCGATCGACGGACGCGGGCAGGCCGAGCCGCCAGTCTCCACGCGCGCTGATCTCGTCCATGCCACACATGCTACGGACTGCCCGCACTGGCGTCCCGATGACGGGCACTGTAGATTTCACAGCGCCGGAAACGGCGTGAAAGGCTGGTAGGCGTGGCGATCGATCTCTCTGAAGAATGGCAGCAGGCGATCACGGACGCGTTCGTGGACGGCTTCCCGATCGTGTGGGCCAGCACGGGTGCGGACGGGCAGGCGAACCTCAACTTCTTCGGGACGACCCAGGCGCTCAACAACCACCAGATCGCGCTCTGGATGCGCACCCCCGAACGCGGCTTCCTGAAGCGCATCGGCGAGAACCCGCAGGTCGCGATGCTGTTCCGCAACCCGAAGACACGCCTCAGCCTGCACATCCACGGCGAAGCGCACCACGTGGACGATCCGGCGATCAAACAGCAGGTCTGGGAGAACTCCGCGGAGGTCGAACGGAACGCCGACCCGGAGATGAAGGGGACCGCGGTCATCGTGGACGTGGTCCGCGTGATCCAGCGTGGCCAGGTGGTCATGGAGCGCTAGCCGGCGGCGTGCGCCCCGCTGATCTCAGTGAGCCGGCGCAGTTCGTCTTCGAGGCGGTCCAACTCCGCGACCGTGTACGGCGCGGCCGGCTGAGCTCGTAGGTCCGCGATCACCGACAGCAGGCGTTGAACCTCGTCCACCAGCATCTCAGCTGCCGGATCGTCCGAGGGCGCACCTTGAGCGACCGGTCTCTGCTTCCGCAGAAACATGGCGTTCCTCCACCAGTGCCACCCACCGTCAGAATAGGACATCGCTACGCGCTTGTCGCGGTTTCTGACGGAGGTGCACCCGCTGCCTCAATAACGAAACGAATGAACGAGGCGCGCGGATGCCCTCACTGGAGCGAGTGGTCAACAGACAGGAGTTGGGCACGCCAGGGAGCCGGTACGCCGAATTCTGTACCGCACCTCAAGCCCACTGAGGCGCGGCGACGGCCATCCATCTAGGACGGCGGTTACCCGCCGCCTCAAGCAGCCTACCCGGGGACAGGACGGGCAGCCCATATGTCCCCCTATTTGGCCTTGCTCCGGGTGGGGTTTGCACGGCCGCCGCGTTGCCGCGACGCCGGTGCGCTCTTACCGCACCATTTCACCCTGACCGAGGGCGAACCCTCGGCGGTATGTTTCTGTTGCACTTTCCGTCGGCTTGCGCCGCCCGGCCGTTAGCCGGCACCGTGCCCTGCGGAGTTCGGACGTTCCTCCCGCCCCCCGAAGGGAGCCGGCGGCCGTCTGGCCCCCTGACGTTCTCCCTACCCTACCGCTCCCGCTCGACGCACGCTTGGGTGACGACCGAGCGCATGGGAACTCAGAACGCAGCGAGCGATCAGTCCTCCCCACCCATCATCTCGGTGAGGCTCGTAGGAGGCCAGATTAGCGGCAGAGCCCGACAGCAGTTATCGGCGACGGGCGATCCTCACACCGTCTCCCGATACGACGATTTCCGCGACCGCCGCCTGAAGAAGCAGGCGGCGGGAGGCCATGTCCATGGACTCCCAGTCTGTCAGGAGGAGCTGACGTGCTTCCTCTGCTTCCGGGAGGGGAACGATCGCGGTCGCCTCCTCCGCCTGGAGTGAGCGCGTGACGCTCGCCGCGCGGCGGACCAGCTCTGCGTACCGCCATTCACCCGCGATCCAGCGCTCTACCAGCGTGGTGAGCCGTCGCTCGAGCCTCCGACGTTTCGCGACAGGGTCAGGGCGCGGGGTCATCCGCGCCGCGACCGGATGATGCGAGGTCGTAGATGCGAGCTCTTCGAGGAGCGCCGTCACGATCCCGGTCTCGCGGTGGGCGCGCGCACGGCATCGGCCCTGGCTGGTGGCCGCTTCGCAGCGATACATCACGACGATGCCATCGTCGGAAGCGCGACGGTCCCCGATCATCGGGCTCCCGCAGCGCCCGCACCTCAACAACCCGGCGAGCAGATACTCGTGACGTTCCTGCTCAAGGCGGGACGTACGCTTCGACGCCATCCGCTGCTGCACGGCCTGGAATGTGCCACGATCGATCAGCGCCTCATGTGCACGCGGCACCGCCACCCCCAGGCGTCGGTAGAGGCCGGTGTAGACGGGGTTTCGAAGCACGGTGCGCACGGAGCCGGGCGTCCACGCGCGGCCCAGGTGCGTGCGGATCCCGTCGCGGTTGAGGGCACTGGCTATCCGTCGCAGACCCTCGTTGCGGTCGAGGTAGTCCGAATAGATGCGCTTCACCACATGTGCCTCACGTGCGTGCGGCACGAGGCTGCGCTCCTGTACCACGTAGCCGAATGGAGGGCGCCCCAGCGCGAGGCCGCGGAGCGCGCGGCTGCGCATCGCGTCGCGCGCGCGTTCCCGGCGGCGCTCGCCATCGGGCCGCTGCTCCCAGTCGCCGAGCAGCGCGGACTCCGGGCTGGTCCCGTCTGCGCAGATGATCCGCGCTCCCACGGCCTCCAGAAGCAGGAGCCGTCGTGCCCGCTCGATCGCGGTGTCACCCAGCACCTGCACCGTTGCGAGGATGACCGGTGCGGCCTGCTCTTCCAGGAGCGTGGCCAGGTGCCCGAACGCGGCCCGGCCGTGCGGAGCGCCTTCCTCGAAGACCTCGGGCACACCCAGCCGCTCGCCCCGGGCGCACGCACGCACCGCAGTGCGCTGAATCGCGGCATCCAGCGGGGGATCCACGTCCGGGACGGGACGGACATACGCGTACAGGGCGGCTCGATCCCCGGGCATACATCGAGGATAGTCCGCGGACGTCTCCACCTCATCGACCCGGAGGCTGGAGGCGAGGTCTCTACGCCGCTACGGTAGAGTGCCTGCTGGAGGACGCCCGTGGCCGATCCGCATCGCGGCGAACCGCTGAACCTCGCGCGAGCCTGCGTGGAAGCCTGGGCGCTCGATCCGGCCCACGCGCAGCGCCCGGCCTTCACCTTCGTCGCCCCCACGGGCGACCGCACGTGGACCTACGCCGCGGTCTGGGGCGAGATCGAACGGATCGCGCGCGGCTTCGTCGCCCGCGGACTGGCGCCGGGTGACCGCGTGCTCGTGCGTCTGCCCCACTCGCCGGAATACGCATTCGCGTTTCTGGGCGCGACCCTCGCCGGCTGCGTCCCGATCCCGGCATCGCCCGCGCTGACCCCTGACGAAGCTGCATTCCTCGTGGAGGACGCGCAGGCGGCAGCCCTCGTCGCACCTGCGGACCTCGCGCTCGAGGGGTTCACCGGCCAGACGATCGGGCCAGACGACCTCGCAATGATGGACGGGCCGGGGCCGCTCCCTGAGACATCCGCAGAGGATCCGGCCTACCTCATCTACACCTCCGGCAGCACCGCGCGACCGAAGGGCGTCCTGCACGCGCATCGCACCGTCCGCGCGCGGCGTCTGATGCGAGATGCCTGGCAGGGCTTCACCCCGAATGACCGGACGCTCCACGCCGGAACGCTGAACTGGTCCTACACCCTGGGTGTGGGCCTCCTGGACGCCTGGGCTGCCGGCTCCCACGCACACCTGGCGGAGCAACCGTTCGACGCCGCTCGCTGGCCGGACGAGATCCAGCGGCTGGGGATCACGATCTTCGTCGCCGTCCCCACGATCTACCGACAGATGCTGAAATACGGGCAGGTGGACCGGACGCGCCTCGCCACACTGCGCCACGGCCTGTGCGCCGGCGAGCCGCTGATCCCCGCGCTGCTGGAGGAATGGCAATCGCGAGCCGGCACCGACCTATACGAATCCCTGGGCATGACGGAGATCAGCACGTACATCTCCACAGCGCCGGACATGGAGATCCGTCCCGGCTCCGCTGGGCGCCCCCAGCCGGGCCGTCGTGTCGCGATCCTCGCGGAATCGGAGGACGATCCCGGACGCACCACCGGCGAGGAGCTGCCACGCGGGACCGTAGGGCTGCTCTGTGTGCACCGCTCCGATCCGGGCCTGATGGTGGGATATTGGCGGCGGCCGGACGAGGAGGCCCAGGTCTTCCAGGGCGACTGGTTCGTCGGGGGTGACCTCGCCTCCATGGATGCGGACGGCTACATCTGGTTCGCCGGGCGCGCCGACGACATCATCAAGTCCTTCGGCCTGCGTCTCTCGCCCGTCGAGATCGAAACGGAGCTCTCGCACCATCCCGCCGTCCAGGAGGTTGCCGTGGTGGCGCTGGAGGTGGACGCGACCAAGACGCTCGTGGCGGCGGCCGTCGTCCCGCGCGAAGGCGCGGAGGTCACCGCGGATGACCTGAGCGCCTTCGCCCGCGATCACCTCGCGGGATACAAGCAGCCGCACGTCTACCGCTTCGTCGACTCGCTACCCCGGACACGCAACGGCAAGGTGCAGCGCCGTGTGCTGGCGCGCACGCTGCTTGAATCCGCAGGCAACGCCTGACGGGAGGAATCACATGACCGGAGAGACCCGCCGCCTGGCCCAGTTCATCGCCGGCGCCCGTGTACCGGAGGAGATCCGCACCACCTCCCGACGCTACGTCCTGGACTGGCTGGGGTCGGCGCTCGCCGGCAGCGCGATGGAGCCACCGGGCATCGTCCGCCAGGTGATCGAGGAACTCGGGGGCACGCCCCGCGCGACCGTCCTCGGCTCCAACGCGCGGACCTCGGCGCCGCTCGCCGCCATGGCCAACGCCGCCGCTTCCCACGTCCTGGAGATGGACGACCTTGACCGCGGCTCGATCTCGCACCCCGCCGCACCCGTGATCGCAACGGCGCTCGCGCTCGGCGAGGCGGAGGGAGTCGATGGCGACGTGTTCCTGGACGCCGTCGCGGTCGGATATGAGGCGTGCATCCGGACGGGCGAGGCGCTGGGTACGAGCCACTACGACTACTGGCATACCACCGGCACCGCCGGCACCATCGGCGCCGCAGCGGCAGCCGCTCGCATCATGGGCCTGGACGAGGAACGCACCGTACAGGCGCTCGGAAGCGCCGGCACGACCGCCGCTGGGCTGTGGGAGTTCCTGGCGGACGGTGAGATGTCCAAGCAGCTACACCCGGCGAAGGCCGCGCATGACGGCATGCTCGCCGCACTGCTGGCGCGACGCGGGTTCACCGGCGCCAGCACGATCCTCGAAGGCCCGAAGGGGCTCCTCGCAGCCATGTCGCGTGCTCCTCGGCCAGACGCGCTCACCGAGGGATTGGCGGAGGAGCAGGCACGCTGGCGCATCGAACAGGTGTCGTTCAAGTTCCACGCCTGCTGCCGGCACATCCACCCGGCCGCGGACGCGGTGCTCGCGTTGCGCGATGAGGGGCTCCAGCCGGAGGACGTGGAGGCGATCCACGTCCAGATCTACCGGCAGGCGCTGGGGCTGCTGGACGGCGTGGAGCCGACGACACCCTACGCGGCGAAGTTCTCCCTGCCCTTTGCCATCGCTTCTGCCCTGCGCTTCGGCGACCTGGGCCTGGACCGCTTCACCGACGGCGCCATCCAGGATCAGGCGACCCTCGCCCTGGCGGACCGCATCACGTTCGCACCGGACTCCGACCTCGATCAGCTCTACCCCGCTGCCTGGCCCAGCATCGCCACCGTGCGCCTGCGCGACGGTTCCGAGCGCACGTCGCGCATCGACCATCCTCGCGGGGACCCGGAGGGCGGTGTGACGAACGACGACCTCTCGGCCAAGTTCGTCATGCTGACCGGCGGCATGCTCGGCGATGACGGCGCGGAGGCCGTTGCGGCATCGATCCTGCGGGCAGCACCGTCGCCGACGCCGGCGAGCATCACCGCCAGCGTGGCGCGCTGATCGCCAACAGACACACACTGAGGGTCGCTGACGGCCACTGTGGACGATTCTGGGAAGAAAAACCTTGCTGGCGGGCCCTCTAGCCGTTGAAGTGAGTGCGCAGTTAGGCGCATTCTAGGAGACAGCGGGTGGGGGTGGCTCGAGAGGGTTTCCGTTGGCCCACGTTACGGGTCGAGGTCTGCCCTATGTGGCAGCGCTCGATGGTCTGCGTGCTGTCGCTGTGGTCGCTGTCGTCGCGTACCACGCCTCCTTGGAGCACACTCCGGGCGGGTTCTTTGGCGTGGACGTATTCTTCGTCATCTCCGGGTACCTCGTTACCTCCCTCTTCTTGCTCCGCTCGAGTTCCGACCGTCTGAGCGACACCGTGGACTTCTGGAAGCGGCGCGCGCTGCGCCTCGTCCCGGCTGCCCTGGCCGCCGTCCTCGTCACCTGGCTGGCGTTCGTGCTGCTGGACGTCCGTGAGCCGGGCTCGCTGAGCAGTGAGGCCGCCGCCGCACTGGGTTATGTCGCTAACTGGTTCTTCCTGTTCCGCAACCAGTCGTACTTCGAGACCATCTCCCAGCCCTCCCCGTTCCTACACTTCTGGTCGCTGGCGGTGGAGGCGCAGTTCTACCTGATCTGGCCGTTGCTGCTCCTGGCAGCCATGCGCTTCGGCGGGCGTCTCGCGACGTTCGCGATGGCGATCTCGCTGGCGGCCGTCTCCACGGTCGTCGTCGCCTCGCTGTACGACCCGGCCTCCGATCCGTCGCGTGCCTACTACGGCACGGACAGCCGCGCCGCGGGCCTGCTGCTCGGTGCGGCCGTCGCGATCGTATTGCGCCCGGGCTTCAGCGGACGCGGCGTACGGCCGGTCGTCGAGGTCACCGGCTGGGCCGGAATGGCCGCGCTGGTCTGGCTGGTAACGCAGGTCAGCGAGTTCGACCCGTTCATCTACCAGGGCGGCTTTTTCCTGGCTGCCAGCGCCACCGTCGGCGTGATCCTCGCCGCACTCCACGGCCGCAACTCTGTCGCCTACGTGCTGTCGCTGGCGCCGCTGCGCTGGCTGGGGCAGCGGTCGTACTCCATCTACCTCTGGCACTGGCCGGTGTTTGTCCTCACCCAGCCGCAGCTCAGCATCGAGCTCCGCAGCTTCAGCCTCCTGCTCGCCCGCCTGGGCGCGACGCTCATTCTGGCAGAGCTCTCCTATCGCCTCGTAGAGAACCGCTTCCGCAGCGGCGGCGACTGGTGGCGGCTGCCGAAGTTCGAGCGCACCACGCCGGACGTCTGGCGCGAACCGTGGGCACGTCCTGCCGCGATCGTCAGCGCCGGAGTCCTGGCGATCGTCATCGCGGGTGGCCTCCCCATCCGCACCGGCCTGGCCAGCGAGCTTGCGGAGGAGGCTGCGGTCGTCGCGACGCAAGAAGCGATCACCGTCTCGGAGTCCCCACCGGTCAGCACGGCGACGCCGCTGGCACCGGTCCACGTGGAGCTCCCCGCGTCGATGATCCCGATCACCCCCACCCCCGAGGGAACCTCGTCCGCCGCGGCCCCCACCGCTGCTCCGACTGCTGAGCCGTCCGGCACGTCCTCGGCAGTGCCCGCCCCGGCGTCAACCGCCACCGCGACGGCAGTCCCGAGTGGCACGCCGCCTGCGGGTTCCGCCGTCGTCTCCGCGATCGGCGACTCCGTGATGCTTGGCGCCAAGGCTGCACTGGAGGAAGCGATCCCGGGCATCACGGTGGACGCAGAGGTCGGACGTCAGCTCTGGTCCGGGGACGAGGTAGCGTCGGCGATGCGCGAAGCGGGCACCCTCGGCGACATCGTCGTCGTGCAACTGGGTGACAACGGCATGTTCACTACCGCCCAGTTTGACGCGCTGATGGACTCCCTGGCGGGCGTCAAGGTTGTGATCTTCGTGAACGTCACCGTGCCCCGCCGCTGGGAGGGCGAGGTCAACGAGGCGCTGGCCGAGCAGACGGCGGGGCGCGATGGCGTCGTCCTCGCTGACTGGCACTCCATCAGCGCGGAGGAGGCCAGCTTCTTCGGCGCCGACGGCGTGCACCTGACGGGTGCCGGGCGCGCCGCGTACGCTGCCCTCATCCACCAGCATGTGCTCGCAGCGATCGAGCAACTGGACCAGTAGTTCGGAGGCCCCGCGGTGGCGTCCATTGACCTGCAGCCCGGTGAACAGCTCATCCAGAAGTGCCGCCGGCACTGGATCTACCTGTACCCCTTGCTGGCCCTGGAGTTGCTCGCCCTCTTCGTCCCGCTGGTCATCCTCTTCGTGTTCATCAATCCGTTCGACGAGCCGGGCCCGCTCGAGTGGACCGCACTGGCAGCGACCTTGCTCTGGTCAGGGTTCTGGGGTGTCCGCGCCTACTTCGTCTGGTACCGCTACCAGAACGACCTCTGGCTGATCACCGACCAGCGGCTGATCGACTCCCAGCGGAAGCACTGGTTCCATCAGGAGCTGGCCTCGGCCGACCTGGTGGACGTGCAGGACACGTCCGTCTCACGCTCAGGGCTGCTCCGGACCGCGCTCAACTACGGCGACCTGATGTGCCAGACCGCCGGCCAGCAGTTGAACTTCATCCTGAGCGGAATCCCGAAGCCCGTAGACGTCCTGACCACCCTGGACCGCGCTCGCGACCACGCGAGACGCGATGCACGCCGCGACGTCTGACGGCCTCTAGCGCGCAACCTCGCGCGACGATTCGACGCTGACTCGAGGTTCGAGGAGCGTGAAAGCGAGGAACATCAGCGCCAGCCACAGCACCTGGGCGATCGTGAGGTGCAGCAGCGCGGTCGCTAGAGGCGTCAGCAGCGCGATGTGCATGAAACCGAGCGCTGCCTGCCCGGCG
>Ga0172380_10004151_pt1 | contig 18957 bp, 25 predicted proteins | sample Leawe162metaG_FD_119747 | JGI IMG/M metagenome (GOLD analysis project Ga0172380, IMG submission 119747) | Leachate microbial communities from a municipal landfill in Southern Ontario, Canada - Leachate well 162 metaG | ecosystem: Engineered > Solid waste > Landfill > Unclassified | place... | reverse complement strand
TCGAAATCCTCAAGTAGAATTGTTATAATCCTTTTAGTTAATGGGTAAAGAAACAGTTGTTGTTATAGGCAGTGGTGGAGCAGAATCTGCTTTGGTAGACAAATATTCTAGAAGCGAAGAAGTCGGTCATATAATAGCCATTCCTGGAAATGATACGATGCAGGACTTAACGCATAAACCTGTTACTACCTATCAGGATTTAAAACCAGATCAAACCGTAGAGATTGCTTTATTAGTTTCTGATTTAAATGAACAAAGTCCTATTGCTTTTGTCGATATTCGTGATGAGTCTGCTATTGCTTCGGGTCTTTCGAATCAGTTAGCACTACATAAAGTTGCAGTTGTAAGTCCTTCTCAGAAAGCAGGACAAATAGAATCTGATAAATACTTTGCTCGAGTATTCGGAGAGTATATAAATTTTCCTCAGCCAAAGTATCAAGTTTTAGATTTTACTAATCTTCCATATGGTAAAAAATTTCCAGATTATTACGATCGTGTTATTGAAAAAGTCTCGGATGGATTAAAGTTTGTGAAAGCTTCCGGTCTTGCACAAGGAAAAGGAGTAATAGGTGCAAATGGAAGAGAGGAAATAGAACAAGCAGTTGAACAGTTGCGAAGAAATTTTCCTCAGGCTTCAGGAAAAATTCTTATAGAGGACGGAATGGTAGGGGAAGAATTTAGCGGGTTCGCAATGTCAAATGGAAAATCTTATAAAGTTATTGGTTATGCTCAGGATCACAAACGAGCTTACGATGGTGATAAGGGCCCTAATACGGGGGGAATGGGTGCTGTGTCGCGGCCGTTAATTATTGAGAATGATGATTGGTTACAAATAACTGTAAATAAAGAAATTTTTGGTAGAACGTTTGAGGGCATGAAAGAATCAGGAATTCCTTATAAGGGCGTTTTGTTTTTGGGAGGCATGGCGGTTGAAAAGCTAGGGGTAAATGTGCCCCATGTTGTGGAATTTAATTCTCGATGGGGAGATCCAGAGGCGCAAGTTTTACTTCCTGGTATAGAGAACGATTTATTTGAAATGAATTCTAGAATTATCAGGGGGAATTTTAGAGATTATGAAGTTAGAACAGATAATAAAGTTCGCGTTGCAGTTGCGGGTGCTTCAAAAGGTTATCCAGAAGATTATTCACATGTGACTGGCAAGGAGATTAAAGGGCTTGATGCTGTCGGAGACATGGATGGAGTTTTATTATATGGTGCAGGGGTAGTAAGGCTGGATGGTAAGTATTATGCAAATGGTGGTCGGCTGTTTTATGTTGTAGGAGAAGGGGACGATGTAATTGAGGCCAGGGGTCGGGTGTATGAGGCAATGAATTATATAAGTATAGATGGTGATAATTTACATTTTAGAACAGACATAGGCTGGCGAGATGTTGAGAGATTGCAGGCGAGAGCGTAGAGGTAGTTGTTTGAGCTTCTTTTTGTTAAAATACACTATATGCATACAATACTTTTATATTATAAATACGTAAAAATTCAGTATCCGAAACGTGAGGTAAAAGCGCAGCGCAAGATCTGTGAGGAGCTGGGTTTGACCGGGCGTATAATCATTGCCCCTGAAGGAATAAATGGAACGCTTGAGGGAGCTACGGAAAATGCGCAAAAGTATATAGAGTATATGAAAAAGGATAAGAGATTTAAGGATATTAATTGGAAGAAATCAACAGGTACTGGGAGTGCTTTCCCAAAGCTGTCAGTGAAAGAGAGACGAGAGATAGTAAGTCTTCATTTAGGTGATATGGATTTTGATCCGAATAAAGTGACAGGGAAATATTTAACTGCTGAAGAACTTCATAGCTGGTTTGAAAATAAGAAAGAGTTTTATATAGTTGACATGAGAAATGATTATGAGTACCTTTCAGGTAGATTTGAAAATTCTGTTTTGCCTGGTCTTGAAAATTTTCGCGATCTTAAAAAAGAGCTACCCAGACTCGAGCACTTAAAAGATAAAACTGTATTAACTGTTTGTACCGGAGGAGTGCGCTGTGAAAAAGCATCTGGGTTTTTGATGATGTCAGGATTTAAAGACGTGTATCAACTTCAAAATGGAATAGTAACATATATGGAAAAGTATCCTAACGAGCATTTTAAAGGAAAGCTTTATGTTTTTGATGGTCGCGTTACGATGGGATTTAATACTGATTCAAAGCAGCATGAGATCGTAGGGATTTGTGAGAAATGTAGTGCGAAATCAGAGCATTATATAAATTGCAGTACTGTGGGATGTCATAGACACTTTATAATGTGCGAGAATTGTTTGGATGCAGAGGGTAAGGGAGTATGCCCAAATGGTTGTGACTTCAGGCGCAAAAGACAACGAGAAAATCCAGTGAGATAGTAAGTGATATTTTTACTTCCTGATTCAAAATTAATTTAAGGCTTAATATCCTCTCTAAGTATTGTTATAATTTTTGAATGATTGAAAAGTTAAAAGAAGAACTCCAAAAGTTATCAAATCCTAAAAAGGCAGTATTTTTGCAAAGATTTTTTAAGACAGGAAAAGGCCAGTATGCAGAAGGTGATAAATTTCTAGGAATAACAGTTCCTATCCAAAGAACAATTGCAAGAAAATTTAAAGATCTTCCATTGCCTGAGGTTGAGGATCTTTTAAAATCCCCAATACATGAAGAAAGACTTGTAGCATTATTAATCCTGACAGAGAAATTTAAAAAGGGAAATGAAAAAGCGCGAGAAGAGATTTTTAACCTTTATCTCAAAAGCACAAAGTACATTAATAATTGGGACTTGGTAGATCTAAGCGCTTATAAAATTGTAGGTGAGTACTTACTAAAAAATCACAAAGATAAAGTTCTAAATGAATTAGCAAAATCTAAAAATATTTGGGAAAGAAGGATCGCAATGGTTGCAACTTACCAATTTATAATAAATGGCAATAGTAAGACTACATACGAAATCGCAAATATGCTTTTAAATGATAGGCATGATCTGATACATAAATCGGTAGGATGGATGCTGCGGGAAAGCGGTAAGAAGGTTTCGGAAATGGAGCTGCAAGAATTTTTAAAGACGAGATATAAAATAATGCCTCGCACAATGCTTCGTTACGCCATTGAGCGATTCCCTCAGGAGATAAGATTAAAATATTTGAAGGGTGAGATTTAGAGGATTAGTGTAGGAGGATTGGGATCATTATATCTAACTACTACTGTATTTCTTTCTATACCATCAGCATCTAGTTTTTCAAATAATTCATTTACATCATCAGTTGATGCTACTAAGTCTCCTTCCTTGCTGAATGCTACCCATTTGTTAGGTTCTAGATGAGGAAGCGCAGATTCTACATCTTGAACTAGAACGGTATACTCCGAGATTTCTTGTGCTATTCGAAATGCTTCTGTGGGCGTGGGGCTTAATTCCATATAGTAATTATATCACGTGGATATTTTAGAATGTTATAATTTATTCATTCATGAATAAACGTTCAGATATCGGTGTAATTATCGGGCGTTTCCAGCCGTTTCATTTGGGTCATGCTTGGATAATCAAAGAGTCACTTAAAAAATTTGACAAAATAATTATCCTCATAGGATCTTCAAATATTGCTGATGAGAATAATCCTTGGGATCTTAAAAAAAGATTAAAGATGTTAGAACAATTTTTAGAAAGTGAAAAAATTTCTGACAGAGTAATTAAAATAGGACATATCATAGATGTTCCGGATGACAAAGAGTGGCTTGATATGGCAATTTCAAAAATTGGTGAAAATAGCTTTACTATAATTGGAGATAATGAATGGGTAAATGGAATATTTGAAGAAGCGGGATATGCAGTCTGGCGTCCTGGGTTTTTTCATAGAGATAAATATGAGGGGAGTAAGATTAGAAAACTTTATAATGATTCTCTTGATTGGAAAAGTAGAATACCCGAACACGTTATAAAAATTATAGAATAAATAAATGGAATATGTTATTGTTTTCAATCTTCTAATACTAATTTTATTTTTTCTATCAAAATACTTAACTTCTGAGATCTACACCTTTTTCATCAGACTGTCAAAAAGTGAAAACTTTTCGACTTATGCGCTCGCCTTCATATTTTTTCCTGGAGTAGTTGTACACGAAATGTCTCACTATTTGGCTGCAAAATTTCTATTTGTACCTACTGGTAAGGTGAGCCTTTTTCCTAAGAGGGAAGGTGATTATGTAAAGCTTGGGAGTGTAAATGTAGCAAGAAGTAATTTTATAAAAGAGTTTGTTATAGGAGTTGCCCCCCTTTTGAGTGGAACTACATCAATACTTTTAGCAGTTTATTTTATGCTTCAAGATTTATCAGGTTTCAATTTAATAAAAATACTGATTTGCTTGTATGTAATTCTAGTTGTGGCAAACACAATGTATGCGAGCAGAAAAGATTTTCAGGCAGCTCTTCCCTTCTTAATAACGATAATTACGATTATCTCGGTTCTGGTTATAATGGGGGTTAGATTGCCTGCAGTAGATTTTACCTGGATGCCAGAGATCGACTTGAGCAGAATTTTTTATATGGGATCTTTGTACTTGGGAGTGCCTGTGCTAACTGATTTAATTGTGATTTTAGTCCTACGAATTTTTAACCGTTTGTGGTAGGATACGCCTATGGATTCCAAGAATTGGTTTTTACTTTTACTTGTGTTGGGAACAATAAGTTTTGCTGCATATTATATAAACAAACCAGAGATTTCAATAACTAGGGATGCAGGGGTAACTCCTGTGGTGCAAGATCAAGTGGCAGGGTACTCTCGTGCACGACCAGAGTCCTGGAAAGAGTTCAGTGGTGATACATTGAAGTTTTATTATCCTGATAAATGGCAGCCAGAAAAAAGAATGCCATATGGAGGGTCAGTCGTTGAGGATATAAAATTAAACATTCCTGAAACAGTTGATAATAATATTTCATACTCTGTTACTTCTTATGATGTTATAAAGCCAGAAGATCTTGTAAAGGAAGAGGAATTTGTTGTCAATGAAAGAAAATGGACAAAATGGATAAGAGAAGGAGCAGGATATGTAAGCTATGATATTTATACAAAAGATCATCTTTTAAATAATGAGGCTGAAAGCTTTGGAGTTCATGTGACATTGAATGAAAAGGATGAAAACCTCGAAGAGGAGCTGGTAGTTTTGATTAATTCGATAGAGTTTTCGGATATAAATGCGACGGTTTCACCTACTTTAAGCCCTATAGAATAAAAGGGTTAACTCTAATTATTTTGTCGTCATTTTCGGATATTATCCCTCTTCCATCTCTATTTGAGGTAGTGATGTAAAGCATATTGTCTGGTCCTTTAATTACTTCTCTAATTCTTCCAAATTCTCCCTTAAAATATTCGGACAGTACATATTCATCATTAATCTCTTCGATTCTAAATAATGCATTTCCTCGTAATCCTCCAAAATAAAATTTTCCGTCTACATAGGCAAGCCCGGCAGGTGCCCATGTGTTGCTTCCACTTTGAAGAAGGGGAGATAACATATTTACACCAGACTCGCTTCCTGTGATATTGGGCCAGCCGTAATTTTTACCCACTTCTATCATATTAAACTCATCTGTCGCGTTGTTGCCGTGTTCTGTTGCATAAAGCTTGCCATTGTCATCCCATGTAATGCCCTGTGGGTTTCTATGCCCATATGAGTAGATAGCATTATTAAAAGGATTGTCTGAGGCGCTCGTGCCGTCTTTATTTATTCTTAAGATTTTTCCAGCAAGTGAATTTATGTTTTGTGAAAGTGATGGTTCTGCAGCATCACCTGTTGTAATATAAAGCAGTTCATCAGGGCCAAATTTAATTCTGCCTCCATCATGGATTCTGGCACCGGGTATTTTGTCTAAGATTATTACTTCATCACTTAATCCGTTATTTCTGAGAGTGAAGCGCGAAACTCGATTTGTGGAATTATCGTTAGTAGAGCCAATTGTATAATAAACGTAAATATAATTATTTTCATTAAAATCTGGATCTACAGCTATTCCGTGTAATCCGCCTTCTCCCTGATTGTGTACATTAATTTTTCCTAATTCAGATACTTCACCGCTTTTGACAATTGAAATTATTCCACTCCTTTGTGTGACTAGGATACTTTTGTCAGGCAGAAATGCAAGTGCCCATGGAACTTCAAGATTTTCTGCGACAATCGACACTCTTGGAATTTTATCTATCAGTGTGACCTCTTCGTTCGATAGATTTATTTTTGGGATGTTGCTATTTGACCTTTTTAAAACTTGCGTAAACGAAAGTATTCCATAAATGATTGTCCCCAACATGAAAAGTGCAACAATGAGCAGAAGGATTCTTTTCATAATATAGACAGTGTATAATATTTTTATGTATTACTTCAAGAAATTTTTCTCTATAATAAGAATATTGGGATTTGTAGTTCTTGCAATATATGCCTTGTTATATTTAATAGCATCAATTTTTAATTAGTATGACTGACTATTCGCTAAATAGGGGACTTAGGGTAGAAAAAGATAAAATAATCGTAAATCATATAAATATAAGACAGAGTATTTCGATTCTTATAATTAAGCTAATTGTGGTGGATATTTTTGCAGCAATCCTAGTAGGTGTTGTGTATGTTTTTCTAAATTTTGGAGAGGTTGGATCTTACTTGGGAATTGATCCTACTGCTGCAACATTTATTGTTTTTGCGTCTTTGGCGTTTATAAAATTATCAATCTCTTGGTATATAGTACTTGACTGGATAAGTGAGTATTATGAATTAAGGCCAACGTGTATTATTTATAGGCATGGAATAATCTTTACTAAAGAAGAAAAAATAAATTTTACTGATATCAGAAAAATAGCTGTTAAGCAAGGGCTTATGGGGAAATTTTTAAACTATGGAACTATAGAAGTTTATGATTTTCTTATGCAAAAGTCTCTAAATGCATATCTAATTCATAATCCGCTCAGATATGAAAATTTGCTTGCAGATCTTATTCCTGAGGTAGAAGAGGAAAAAGATTTAGTTAGAAATAAAAGTATTAATGACGTAGATTAGTTTGTAATCTGCATTACAAACACTTAGTAATAATTATTACGGTTCAAACTAATACACTTTGATTTAATATTTAAAGCTGAAAGGAGGTGAATCATGGAAGATTTAAATCAAAGTTACTGTGACTGCGGATACGAACTACGTGATGAGAACGATGATAAGAATTATTTTAAGGGTTTAAAGTTGTCGCAGTACTTAAGGAGTTTTTTTTCAAGATTAACAGGAATAATAGTGTTTTAGCCGGTTAATTATTGATGTTTATAGGTATTCTATATAAGTATAGGTTTTCCCTTTTTTCTACTTCTTTCCATTCTGGGAATTTAAAATGATTGCTTACGATTCTTCCTCCACCTTCTATTTCTTTTCTAAGCTTCTTTTTAAGTGATGGCATAATGTGCTTGATCCCAAAAACTGTAACAGCTGAGTAATCCTTAAGACTTACTTTCCAGTAGCTTTTCCAATATATTTTTGTTTTAGTTTTTAGATTTTGTTTTTTTATATTTCTTCGAGATATTAAAACAAGTATAGGATTCATTTCATATCCATACGACTCGATTCCTCTTTTTGCAGCAGCAATAACTATTCTTCCATCACCAGATCCTAAATCGACAAATTTGTCATTAGTTGTTAGAGAAAGCATATCCAGCATTAAGTTCAACTTTCTTTCGCGAGTGGCTGCGTATGGAGCACCGAAAAGCATCGAATATACCAAGATATAGATTATATATATGAGTATTGTTAGTAAAAAAATGCCAGATATCAAAAGAAGGATTTCGCTCATAGCTATTATGGTATCATTTTTGCGGTTAAATTCTAACGCAAGTTATTTTAGGGAAGACGAAGAGCCCCCGAGAAGAGTCTATATAGCAGACAGTTCGACTTAGTGGAAAGAACCCTATGATTCGTATATTCTTAGGAGCGCTTGTGGGAGTAGGGGTACTTGTTGGAATATTAGTTGGTGTTGTTGTTTCTGTCGGAGAAGGCTGATCAGTAGGAGTTGCCGTTGGTTCTATCGTAGTTGTGGGGGATATGGATTCTGTAGGGACTACAGATTCTGTGGGAGTTGGAGCTACATCTGTTTCAATTGGACTTTGAGAGTTTTGAGGATTAGCGCCTGCTGCTGTGGGTCTTAATACGAAGTCTAAGTTGTTGTTATCGCTATCTTCACTGTTTCCTGAATTTTCATGTATACCCTCAGGTGCCATATCTGCCGGCGTTGAATCTGTAAAAGCTTTTCTTTCTATGCTTCTGTTGTTTCCTGGACTGCTTGCTGTTCCCATCCCCTCGAAATCCTGAGCAGTACCCATTCCCACCTTATCAACTTCCACACCAGAGTTGTCTCTAAGAAGTAGAGTATTATTTGAGGCGACAGAGTTATTGTTGTAAATTATATCTGCGCTAGTTGTTCCATTATATTCTTCGTGTGCTATTAGTAGGTATTCACCTGGTTTAATGATTCCAGACAAAGTAGCAATTTGTGTAAATTCCGTTCCCGCTGATGTTTTTTTAAGTAATTCCCAGTTGGATAGATCAACATTTGAATTTGTAGGATTATAAATTTCTACAAATTCGTCATTTGATGCAGCTTCCTCTGTATCGCCTCCGATTTGTATTTCAGAAACAACTATGTGATCTGCTCTTTCTGCGTATGATGTTGAAGACGAGATTGATGATGAAATCAAAACGAGTATTAAAAGTGGAGTGAAAATAATACTTAGTATTTTTCTCATTAAATTAATATAAAAGCAGTAGAAATTTTTTGTCAATACTAATTTTCTATATCAATCATATGCAATATAACAAATGTCATTGACATGGATTATGTTTTACAATTATATTTAAATAATGCAAAAAAGAATTGCCCTTCTGTATAAATCTAAAAATATGTCAAATAGATTTATAACCCGCAATTTTTTTCGTCATCAATTAAGCATTTTCAAGTATACTTTCCTCAGATAGAAAATGTTAAAATCTGGCAACACGAAAAGAAGAGTATTCATTTTTCTGCTTGGAATCATTACAATTTTTGTGGTTTATTTAGTCATACGAGGTGACGATACGTCGTTTTATGAAAAAGAAGAAAACATGAATATTCAATTAGGGCAATAGGCAGAATTTGATAATTCTTATTCTCGAGTTGAAATAATAATTTACAATCTTTATTTTAAAGTAGATCTATAAGAAGAGTACTCCATCCAAAATTTTCCCTCCTGTATCCCGCACCAGTTTCTGGATTATAATACTCTCTAAAACCTTCTCTTTCGATCATTTGAAGCATTCTCAAAACAACTCCATCCGCAATCGCATTATAGCCGTGTTTCCGCAGGCCTTTTATAATTAACCAGTTAGTAGAAATCCAAGTGGGCCCTCTCCACAAAAGTTTTATCTTATATGATGGTGTTTCGTTGGGGTAGTAATAAGGTTCATTTTTTGCAACACTGGGAAAAGGGTAAGGTGTCCAAAATTCATTCTCATTAAGTAAATGGTTGTTAACTAATTTGTCAATTTTATCACCATTTAAGCCATCGAGTAGAAGTGGGACTAGGGAGGCGACAGTTTTTACTTTCGCCATCTTTTCATTATTTGAGTATAAGGAATAAAATATTTCGTCATTTTCATCCCAGCATTTAGTAAGTAGTGAATTTTCGCAGTTATCTGCGACATTTTTAAAATAATCCGACTCTTCTTGTTTATCTAGTTCTAAATACAGTCTGGAAATAGATCTCGTACTTTCTATAAAGATGGTATTAAAAAGAAGCTCTTCGACATTGAAGTAATCGAGTTCAAGAATCTTTTTACTGTTAAATTTGTGTCTATAATTTTTGAAGTCTCCTTTTCGATATGTATAATGAAGCATAGCAGTTTTTTCTCCTGTATAATTTGCAGCTACCTGAAATACAGGAAGCTCGTCCATTCCCGACTCATTAGGTGAAATTATCGATATTAATCCATCCTGGTCGTTGTCTCTATTATCTAAAAGCCATTTATGGTGAAGTGCAATTTTGTCGACTGTTTTTTTGAGAAATTCCTTATCGTGATCTTTTTCATATATTTTTTCGATGGTCATTCCTAGTACTGGGGGTTGAGTAATTGATGATGTGCGCGGGCGAACAGAGATCATGCTCTCAATATATGCCCAATGCGGGAGTTTTTTATTTTCTCCCCAAAATATGATATGAGGAATGAATCCATCTTCACCCTGGCCCTTTAATAGATTTAGGATTTCCTCCTTTGCCCAGTCGTTGTCAAAGTGTGAAAGAACTATCGCATGAAATGCAGTATCCCAAAGCCATTGAAACACGTACTCTTTATTTGATGGTGCTATAAATTTATAATCTGTATTTTTCCAATGCGAAAATCCCTGGAGCGTGTTACTAGTAAAGACTTCCCGAGCTTTATTTATTAAATTTTCTTTTGTTATACTTTGTGTCATCCCCATTATAGTATGCAGTTTTGGGTTTTATTACAATGGGGTAGAAATATTAGAGAGACTATATGTTGCATACATTAAAATGAAAAAAATAGAAGTTATAAAGATAGAGGGGTTTAAAAAGGTGACTGGTCTTTTAGGTAAAAAGCAACCTGAAAATTTATATTTCAGAACCCGGTTCGGAATTCATACTTTTGGAATGAAATTTCCGATAGATGTTGTGATACTTGATAAAAAAAATGCAATAGTTGATTTAAAATGTGGACTTTGTCCAAATCGTATTTTCTTGTGGAATCCGCGATACGACAAGGTTCTAGAATTGCCAAATGGATTTATTGTAAGTAGCAAAATTAAAATCGGGTCAACGATTGAGCTATTTATCTCTGTTTAGTTTTATTATAATTTTTGTCGATGACTAGATCTGTAGTCGAGGAGCAAGATATTATTGTATAATTTTTGCATGTCGCAATACTATAATCCAAATCGGAAAAGGAATCTTTTTGATCCTCACTCCAAATCTTCATTTCGTTTAAGTAGATCTAAAATAGATTTATATGTAAATTGTCCGCGATGTTTTTATCTAGATCGCAGGCTGGGTATAGCACGACCTCCAGGGTATCCATTTAGCCTTAATTCTGCAGTTGATGCACTTTTGAAAAAGGAGTTTGATATTCATCGCGCAAATAACACCCCTCATCCATTAATGAAAGAATATGGAGTAGACGCAGTCCCTTTTTCTCACGAAAAAATGGAAGAGTGGAGAGACTCATTAAGACGGGGTATAACTGTACCCATAGAAGGAACTAGTGTAATCGTGACTGGGGGAGTAGACGATGTATGGCAGGATAAAGACGGGAAATTAATAATAGTTGATTATAAGGCGACTTCGAAATCTGGAGAGGTAAGTCTTGATGCGCAGTGGCAGGATGGTTACAAAAGACAAATGGAAATTTACCAATGGCTATTTCGCAAGAATGGTTTTAATGTGAGCAAAGTGGGATATTTCGTTTACTGCAATGGAGATAGTGATAAAGAGGCTTTTGATGCTAGACTGGAATTCAGTATAAAGCTTATTCCGTACGAAGGCGAGGACGGTTGGGTTGAGGGAACGATTCGGAATGCTATAAATTGTCTCGTACAAGACATTATTCCGGGATCAGGAGAGGATTGTGATTACTGCATGTATAGAAAAGCAGCGTCTAATGTCGAATTAAACAAAAGTTAAAGCTACCCCTTTTTTATTTGCGCGTCCTGTTCTTCCGATTCTATGGATATAGTCCTCATAAGTAGCTGGCATGTCATAGTTTATAACATGACTGACGTTATCTATATCAAGACCGCGTGATGCAACATCAGTCGCGAGTAAAATATTTATCATATTCGCCTTAAAGTCCTTTAGGGTTCTTTGTCTTTGATTTTGAGATTTATTACCATGAATTGCTCCTGCTTTAAATCCGCGGTCTACTAATTCATTTGATAGTTTTTGGATACCATGTTTTGTACGACCGAAAATAATTACTTTTTCAAATTCACTTTTTATTAAAACGTCATGAAGCTGCTCAACTTTATTTGTGTGGTTTTGAATCTTTACGACCTGCTGTTCGATATTACTTACAGTATCAGTTTTTTTAACTGAGATTGTAACTGGGTTTGTTACAAATTGAGCTATTATTTCTTCAACTTTTCCATCAATTGTTGCAGAAAAGAAAAGAGATTGGCGTTCTTTTGGTAGAAGGGCAACTATATATTTAACATCATGAATAAATCCGATGTCTACCATATGGTCGGCCTCGTCTAGAACAACACTTTTGAACTGGGATAGATCCAGGTGTCTTCCTTGAATAAGGTCTTTTATCCTCCCAGGAGTGCCGATTACGAAATTATAGGGACGTCTCAAGTCTCGTTTTTGGTGAAAAGAGCTAACCCCTCCTATGGCAAGAACAGAATACATATTAAGTCCCTTTGTGAAATCATAAAATTCATCCTGAATTTGAACAGCAAGTTCTCGAGTAGGAGCTACAATAAGTACCTTTTCGGATTTATTATTAATTACCTTATTTATAAGTGGAATAAGGAATGCAGCTGTTTTACCCGTTCCGGTATTTGCTATACCTATAAGATCTCGTCCTTCAAGCATATGGGGAATTGACTCGTCTTGGATAGGTGTAGGGGTAGAGTAGTTTTTCTTCAAAATATTACTTTTTAAACTTTCATTGATATTAAAGTCAGTAAATTTGTGTTTTGCAATAAATATTTCAGGTGTAGATGAGGCTACAGGATGTGACAATTGGCTTACTATTTGGCTTGGATTAAAAGTTCCTACAGGCCCTCTTTTCCCTTTGTTTCCGCCACTAAATCCTCTGTTGGAAGAAATACTTCTGCCTCCATTATTTCGGGAAAAACTGTTGTTATTTCGTCTACCACTAGAGTTATTTCCATGACGGCTATTTCTAGATGAATACGATGATTTTGAGTACATAATTATATTGTTAGGCGAGAATGAGGTGAATAAAAGGATATATAGAAAAATATCTTAGATCAGTCATTAATCGGATCTTAACTTTACAATTATAGCATACATTTGTATAAAATGCTACTCACTATAGGATTTATTAGTAATGAGGTGAAAAAAAATGTATATTTAAACTATGAGTATATTATCAGGCAGTTTTCGCAGAACCCTAAAAAAATTAGTTCATAACCCATGGGTAGATTTTTCTGTCGGGGGTATCTTGCTTATTTCCGGTTTTTGGGAAGCTTGGGAAACCCTACCCCAGGATTTAGCAAATGCAGATTTTAATTCAAGCCATGGAGTTATAGTTTTTGGCTTTATTACTGCTCTTAGGGCAATTGCTGAGATGTTTGGTGGTCTTGAATTTATGGATGAGGCTGAATACTTAAATGATAAAAGCCCAAATTAGTTTAATTTGTTATAATAATCTTATTCTATATGAAAATAGGCTCAAATCTTTTTAAAAGCATCTTTTTTTTATTGGGAGAAAGAATCGCTTTTATTTTTGTAATTATTGTTTTTACCCTTTTGTTATTTGTCGAAACCACGCACACGGCATTTTCTGAAGAAGAGGAAGTTATAGTAGGTTATTCTCGTGATGGTCTTACGTATGATTATTATTTAAATTCGTCATATACGTACTCAGCTGATATGGGTATGGATACTGCTTCCATCACCCACACAGAGGAGCCAATTTTGAGTCACAATGTATTTATAGAACCAAATACAGACGAGATATGGGAAAAGATTGCGAGTTGTGAGTCAAAAGGTAATTGGGGAATTAATACGGGAAATGGATATTATGGAGGATTGCAATTTTCTGAAGGGGCCTGGAGATCGGTAGGAGGGGCTGGGCTCGCTCATGAAGCATCACGTGATGAGCAAATAATGCGCGGGAAAATGCTTCAAGAAAAAAGAGGCTGGGGCGCTTGGGGACTTTGTGCTAAGAAATTAGGTTTATAACTTTTTTACTTCTTTATGGAACAGCATCTTAAAATTGCAGGCTTTTTAGCAAAACTTTCAGATAGTCAATTTAAGATAGGCAAATTTAAATTTGGCATAGATCCTATTATTGGCGCAATTCCTGTCGTTGGGGATGCAATAGGGTTGTTTTTAGCACTTTATATTTATGGTATCGCCCATAAGATGAAGGTATCTAGGTGGCATAAATTTCAAATGTTAGGAAATATTGTTTTGGATCTGGTTATTGGCGCAATTCCTGTCGTTGGAGACTTATTTGACTTTGGATTCAAGGCAAATTTAAGAAATTATAAAATACTAATCTTATATAGAAAAGGTAAATTTATAGAAGGAGAGATAGTAGAGTAGTGTTGAACCATTCCTCTTGTCAATTCAACTATAGGACGAAAGAGCTTATCGTTAAGGATTCATTACACGGGAAAGATCCCCTTTGTAAAAATTTGATAGTCTCCAATTTTAAATCTTGGGTTATAATATTTCTATGAATAAATTTGTATTTTTAGATACAGAGACAACAGGTAACGATTTTTATTTGGATAGACTTTTCGAAGTTGCCTATAAGTTTGGTGATAAAACTTACTCAGAGTATTTCAAGCCTCCTCTTCCAGTAACTGTAAAGTCTCAAAGCATTACGCATATCACAAATGAGATGCTAGAGGGAAAGCCAAATTTTTATGATAGCCAAATGAAAAAAGATTTGGAGAAAATTCTATCTGAAAATATTTTGGTCGCGCATAGTGCAGAATTTGATATAGACATGTTGGCAAAAGAAGGTATCACAACGCCCAGGTTTATTTGCACATTAAAAGTTGCACGGCATCTTGATCCAGACTCAGAAATTCCAGAATATGGATTGCAATTCTTGAGATACTTTCATAACTTAAATGTGGATGATGCAGGAGCACATGATGCAAAATCTGACATAAAAGTACTCGAGGCACTTTTTTATCATCTATTTGAAAAAATGAAAAATCAAGGTACGCATGATGACGAAATAATTTCCGAAATGGAAAGAATATCTAAGGAACCAGTACTTATAAAAATTTTTCCATTCGGAAAGCACAAAGGAAAAAAGCTTGTGGATGTGTATGTTGCAGATCGGGGATATTTAGAGTGGATGCTTGAGCAAAAACTTCAGGAGGATAATGTACAGGAAGACTGGGTATTTAGTTTAAAGCATTTTCTCCAGATAAAAGATTAAATAGAGTTTTTCACTTATCTAGTATAATTCGGGTTATGAATGAAAATATTTTAAATAATGTCATAGAGCTTCGCAAAGAAAAAAATATAACTCAAGAAAATTTAGCGGAGAGTCTTGGAGTGACACGTCAGACGATTATCGCCATAGAGAAAGGTAACTATGCTCCTTCAGTGTTGCTTGCATTAAAAATTGCAAAGTTTTTTAATAAAAGAGTAGAGGATATTTTTTTTATTAAAAAATGAAAAAGATTTTTACATTTGACATTATAGTTTCGGCAATTCTAATTATATCTTTAATTAGTTTTCTCAAAGACCCAGAGCTTTTGATGCCGATGACTTTAAATTCTGTGGCACTGGTAATATTTGTGGCAATTTTTGCTGTATTTATAGGTTTAATATTTAGAGAGAATGCATTGGATGAAAGAGAAAAACTGCATAAACTTGAGGCAGGAAGGGTTGCATATGTTGCGGGAATTTTAGTTATAGCTTTGGGAATTATTGTTCAGAGTTTTTCATATAATATAGACCCATGGCTTTTTTATGCTCTTATTTCTATGATTGTTATAAAAATACTAGCTAGAATTTATGTGCAATTAAAGCACTAATGTAAAGCCTCCTTGACATAATCTTTTTATTGTTCTAATATTTAATTATGAGTAAAAACTTGATATTTGGTGGGATAGGTATCACAATTTTAGGACTTTTAGCTGTTGGAGTTTTTCTTTCTGTAAACAATTCGGTTGAAGAAAAAATGGGAGATGGGTTAATGGAGGACGAGGAGATGACGGAGTCTTCAGAGGAAGTTTCCCAAGATGGAATAATGAAGGATGATGTTAGGTACGTGCAATATACTCCGGAAAAATTTGAGCAATCTAAGAGCAAAAAAAGGGTTTATTTTTTCCATGCGGCGTGGTGCCCTACATGTAAAATTGCAAACGAGGAATTCAATTCAAATTCAGCTTCTATTCCGGAAAATATAATTTTATTTAAGACTGATTACGATACAGAAAGCGAACTAAAGCAAAAATTTGGAATAACATATCAGCATACTTTTGTTCAGGTTGACGAAGAAGGAAATGAAATAACAAAGTGGAATGGCGGAGGGCTGAGCGAGCTTATCGCAAACGTTAAGTAATCTTTATGTTCATACTGATACTCTTTGCTTTTATTGCCGGAATTGTAACCATACTTTCTCCATGCATTCTTCCTATATTACCTATTGTTTTATCCGGAAGTGTTGGCGGCCATAAAAAACCTTTTGGAATAGTGCTTGGGTTTATATTTAGTTTTACTTTTTTTACACTTTTTTTGGCATTAATAGTAAGAAGCTTTGGTATCTCTGCTGATGGTTTGAGGCTCGTATCTGTAGCTATAATTTTGCTTTTTGGCGTTGCTCTTGTCCTTCCTGCTGCACAAAAATTTTCAGAAATATTGTTTTCAAAAATATCTAGTAGAATGCCGGTCGGAAACTCTGGAACTGGATTTTTTTCAGGGATTTTAATCGGAACCAGTCTTGGTCTTATTTGGACTCCTTGCGTAGGTCCTATAATCGCTGCAGTTATAACTTTAGCAGCGACTGCTAGTGTAAATTCTCAGACAGTACTAATTACACTTTCATATTCGTTAGGAACTGCTATCCCGATGTTTTTTATTATGTATTCCGGTCGAAAGCTTTTTGAGAAGGTTCCATGGCTCCTTTCAAATACGGGAAAAATACAAAGGGTTTTTGGAATACTGATGATTCTTACTGCGCTTGCAATTTATTTTAATCTTGACCGAAAATTTCAAACATTTATTTTGGATACTTTTCCTCAATATGGAGTAGGCCTGACTAGTATTGAGGACAATAATTTAGTTAAAGATAGACTCAACGAAATTTCAAAAACTGATATCGGATTGGATATAAATACAAATGCGCCTCTTGCACCTGAGCTTATTTATGGAGGTGAGTGGTTTAATTCAGAACCGTTAGTATTAGAAAATCTTCGTGGGAAGGTAGTTTTGATAGATTTTTGGACTTATACATGCATAAATTGTATTCGAACCCTTCCATACCTTAAAAGTTGGCATGAAAAATATAGCGATGAAGGGTTAGTTATAATTGGAGTACACACTCCAGAATTTGAATTTGAGAAGAATCCAGATAATGTAAGAGAAGCTATTAAGGACTATGAGCTTTTATATCCTATTTTTCAAGATAATGATTATGCGACGTGGAGAGCATACTCAAATAGATATTGGCCGGCAAAATACTTGATTGATAAAGATGGCAGAATAGTTTATACGCATTTCGGTGAAGGAGCATATGATGAGACTGAGGAAATGATACAAAAACTTCTCATGCAGGCAGGAAGCGTTATAAACTCCCCAATAGAAAATGAGGATTACCAAGTTTATTCTAGAACGCCAGAGTTGTATTTAGGGTTCTCTCGTTTAGAGCATTTTTCATCAGTTGAAATACCCCAGAGAGGTACAAAAAATTATAGCGTATTAAAAGTTGAGCCAAATACTTTTGCATATGAGGGAGAATGGAATTTATTAGATGAATATGCAAATCCAAGTATTGGATCAAAATTATACTTAAATTATTTTGCAAAGAAAGCATTTTTGGTAATGCGGACAAAGGATGGGAATAACGGGTCAGTTGATATTATTTTAAATGGGGAGAGGATAAAAACTATAGATGTTGAGCACGATAAGCTTTATGAGTTGGTAGAGATGAAAGAGGCCGGTTTTTATGATTTAGAGCTTTTATTTAACTCGTCAAATATTGAAATATTTGCATTTACTTTTGGCTGATCACTTTATTAAATTTAAAAGTGCTTCTTCATCCCATGAAAGACCTGAGATAGAAGGTTTTTTTGCAAAATGCTTCCCAAAGTGAGGAATCAGTATATTTGTTTCATATGACCTAAATACCGTAGGGTGTATATAGTAGTTCCTGCATACAGCTATTGTATTTCCTAGGTGTTCGGACACTGATTTACATGTTTTAGTAAGTATACTTTTGAGCTGCGTTTTGGTTTCATAAGGTCCAGATTTATATAAATGCATTGAGGCGAGAGAGCTTCCTCCCCATGTTCTAAAGTCTTTTGCAGAAAAGTCATCTTGTGTTATATCTTTTAAAAATTCATTTATATCAGAAGAGTCCACGGTGTGCCTGTCTCCTTTGTCATCCATATATTGAAATATCTCGTAACCTGGAAGCTCTATGCATTTTTTTATAACTTTTGAAACTTTAGGGTGAGATACTTCTAATTCATGTTCTACACCAGACTTGCCGCGGAACTGGAATTTAATTTCATTTCCGTTTACTTTTACATGTCTGTTTCTCATAGTAGTTAGCCCAAAAGAGTTATTTTCTTTTGAGTATTGTTCATTTCCAATTCTGATAAAGGTATTTTCAAGTAACCAGATTATGGTAGCCATAATTTTTTCTTTACTAAGGTCGTCTTTATTTAGTTCGTAACGAACTTTACTCCGAATTTTGGGAAGGGACTTTCCAAAATCAAGCATTTTTGAGAATTTATTTTCTTGGCTTATTTTTATCCAGTCAGCGTGGTAAATGTACTGCTTCCTACCTTTTTCATCTATTCCGGTCGCTTGAATATGGCCGTTTGTGCGTGGTGCAATCCAGACTTTTTTCGAAGCAGGAGGTATAACAAGCATTTCAATTCTCTCGATCTTATTGTCGTCTTTTATTCTTTTTCCATCAAGATCGTAATAATTCCACCTGCCATTAAGTTTTTGGCGAAAAAATCCTGGCGAGCTATCTGTAGCGTATCGAAGAGACTCTTTTTTCAATGCTTCTGCGAGGT
>Ga0172380_10004150_pt1 | contig 18959 bp, 13 predicted proteins | sample Leawe162metaG_FD_119747 | JGI IMG/M metagenome (GOLD analysis project Ga0172380, IMG submission 119747) | Leachate microbial communities from a municipal landfill in Southern Ontario, Canada - Leachate well 162 metaG | ecosystem: Engineered > Solid waste > Landfill > Unclassified | place... | reverse complement strand
GCCGACATCGACCTGCAGGTCGAGGAAGGCAAGACCCACGCCATCATCGGGCCGAACGGGGCGGGCAAGTCCACCCTGCTCAACGTCATCATCGGCCGCATCCCGCCGACGCGCGGGGCGGTAGTCTTCGACGGCAAGGTGCTCACCGGCAAGAAGCCGCACGAGATCAACCAGATGGGCGTGGTGCGGGTGTTCCAGACCCCGGAAATCTTTCCCGAACTGTCGGTACTGCAGAACGTCATGGCGCCCGCCTTCGCCAAGCGCGACGGCGCCTTCCGCATCAGCATCATGAAGCCGCTCGAGGCCGAGACCGAACTCCGCGAGGAGGCCGAGGCCATCCTCCAGGATGTCGGCCTGTACGAGCGCCGCCTCACCCATGCCGGCGCCCTCAGCCGCGGCGACAAGCGGCGGATGGAACTGGCCATGTGCCTGATCCAGCACCCGCGCCTGCTGCTGCTCGACGAGCCGACCGCCGGCATGTCGCGGCACGATACCAACACGACCATCGACCTGCTCAAGAAGATCAAGGCGCGCGGCATGACCAAGATCATCATCGAGCACGACATGCACGTGGTGTTCTCGCTCGCGGACAAGATCTCCGTGCTCGCCGGCGGCCGTATCATCGCCGAGGGCCATCCCGACGACGTGCGCGGGAACCCCAAGGTGCAGGAAGCCTATCTCGGCGGTTCACATACTTTGGAGGTTGCCCACTGATGAGCGCGATCACGATGGATACCGACTTCGTCGCCGAGGCGAGGACCAGGGAGCGGACGGCACCGCAGGATGCGCCCTTCTTCGCCGCCAAGGACATCCACGCCTATTACGGCGAGAGCTACATCGTGCAGGGCGTCAGCTTCGACATCCGGCACGGCGAGATCCTGGCGCTGCTCGGCCGCAATGGCGCCGGCAAGACCTCGACGCTGCGCACCATCGCGCGCGTCGACAGGCCCAGCCTGGCGCAGGGCGAAATCTGGCTCGAGGGCCGCGCCATCCACCGCATGAAGTCGTTCGAGGCGGCGCGCGCCGGCATCCAGCTGGTGCCGGAAGACCGGCGCATCATTCCCGGCCTCACCGTCGAGGAGAATCTGACGCTGGCCAAGGTCGCGCCGGGCCCCGGCTGGGAACTGGAGCGCATCTATCAGCACTTCCCCAGGCTGGCCGAGCGGCGCAAGCAGGAGGGCGTGACGCTGTCCGGCGGCGAGCAGCAGATGCTGGCCATCGCCCGGGCGCTGGCTCGCGACATCAAGCTGCTGCTGCTGGACGAACCCTATGAGGGCCTGGCCCCCGTCATCGTGCAGGAGATCGAGCGCATCCTCAATGAGATCAAGGCGATCGGCATCACCACCGTGATCGTCGAGCAGAACGCCATCGCGGCGCTGCAACTCGCCGATCGCGCCGTCATCCTCGATACCGGCGAGGTGGCGTTCACGGGCACCGCGAAAGAGGTACTCGACAACGCCGACCTGCGCCACGAATATCTTGCCATCTAGCCGGGATTGCCTCGCGATCCCGCAGCGCTAACTGAAGGGCCTGCCATGAACCGCCATGTTTCAACCATGCAACCACACAGCCGCCTGACTCCCGCGGAATTTGACGCCCAGTACGCGCGCTCGCTCGCCGAGCCGGACGCGTACTGGCGCGAGCAGGCGCAGCGCCTCGACTGGATCAAGCCCTTCACCAAGGTGAAGAACACCACGTTCGAATACCCCAACGTCTCGATCAAGTGGTTCGAGGACGGCGTGCTCAACGTCGCCGCGAACTGCATCGACCGCCATCTGGACAAGCACGGCGACCAGGTCGCGCTGATCTGGGAGCCCGACGATCCGAAGTCCGAGGCGCTGCATATCACGTTCCGGCAGTTGCATGACGAAGTCGCCCGCTTCGCCAACGTGCTCAAGGGGCTGGGTGTCAGGAAGGGCGACCGCGTCACCATCTACCTGCCGATGATCCCGGCCTCGGCCTATGCCATGCTCGCCTGCGCCCGCATCGGCGCCGTGCATTCCGTGGTCTTCGGCGGTTTCTCCCCCGACGCCCTGGCGGGCCGCATCAACGACTGCGACAGCCGCGTCGTGATCACCGCCGACGAAGGCCGCCGCGGCGGCAAGGGCGTCCCGCTCAAGGCCAATGTCGACATCGCCCTGGAGGACTGCCCGGGCGTCGAGAAGGTGCTGGTGGTCAAGAACACCGGAAGCAATATCGCCATGAAGGGCAGCCGCGACCTGTGGTGGCACGAAGCCGCCGCCGGGGTCGACCCGTTCTGCGAGCCCGAGCCGATGAATGCGGAGGATCCGCTCTTCATCCTCTACACCTCCGGCTCCACCGGCAAGCCCAAGGGCGTGCTGCACACCACCGGCGGATATCTGCTGTGGTCGGCCCTGACCCACGAGATGATCTTCGACCCGCGCGAGGGCGAGGTCTACTGGTGCACGGCCGACGTCGGCTGGGTCACCGGCCACAGCTACATCGTCTACGGGCCGCTGGCCAACCGCGTCACCACGCTGATGTTCGAGGGCATCCCGACCTATCCGGACGCCTCGCGCTTCTGGAACATCGTCGACAAGCACAAGGTCAACATCTTCTACACTGCCCCCACGGCCATCCGCGCGCTGATGGGTGCCGGCCAGCAATTTGTCGATGCGGCCGATCTCTCCTCGCTGCGCCTGATCGGGTCGGTGGGCGAGCCCATCAACCCCGAGGCGTGGCACTGGTACGACCAGCAGATCGGCAAGGGGCGCTGCGAGATCGTCGACACCTGGTGGCAGACCGAGACCGGCGCCACCATGATCACGCCGCTTCCCGGCGTGATCGCGACCAAGCCCGGCTCGGCGACCAAGCCGTTCTTCGGCGTGCAGCCGGCGGTCCTGTCGCCCGAAGGGGTGCTGCAGGAGCAGACCAAGGCCGAAGGCGTGCTGTGCGTCAAGGACAGCTGGCCGGGTCAGGCGCGCACGCTGTGGGGCGACCACCAGCGCTTCATCGACACCTACTTCCAGACCTACCGGGGCTACTACTTCTCCGGTGACGGGGTGCGCCGCGACGAGGACGGCTACTACTGGATCACCGGCCGCGTCGACGACGTGCTCAACGTCTCCGGCCACCGGCTCGGCACCGCCGAGGTGGAAAGCGCGCTCGTCGCCCACCCCAAGGTTTCGGAAGCGGCGGTCGTGGGCTACCCCCACGTCATCAAGGGGCAGGGCATCTACTGCTATGTCACGCTCATGTCCGGCGAGAAGGCCTCGCCCGAACTCGAAGCCGAGCTCAAGGCGTGGGTGCGCAAGGAGATCGGCGCCATCGCGGTGCCCGACCTCATCCAGTTCGCCGACGGCCTGCCCAAGACCCGCTCGGGCAAGATCATGCGCCGCATCCTGCGCAAGGTGGCCGAGAACGATTACGGTTCGCTGGGCGACACCTCGACGCTTGCCGATCCGACGGTGGTTGACGCGCTGATCACCAACCGCCGGAACAAGTAGTGCCGCCGGGCCGCGGCCCGGACGGACACGCCGGTCGGGAGCGTCGCAGGACCCTGCGGCGCTCCCCGATTTTTTCGCGCCACGGTTGCGGCGCGCTGCCCAGGGGGCGCCAACTGTTGCCGGCAATCCACCCGCCCGGCGGGCCTGCACGGGGCGCGCTGGGCCGTGGCGGGCAGGGCAGCGCCGGACGGATCAAAAACCCGGGGGCTTGAGCATGCACATCGAAGGCAGGGCAGCACTGGTTACGGGCGGCGCCTCCGGACTCGGCGCGGCGACCGCCCGGGCACTGGCGGGGAAAGGGGCGCGCGTCGCCATCCTCGATCTCAACGCCGAGGCCGGGGAGGCGGTGGCGCGGGAGATCGGCGGCAGCTTCGCGCGCTGCGACGTCGCCGACGAGGCGAGCGCCGCGGCGGCGCTGGCGCACAGCCGCAAGGCGCACGGGGTGCCTTCCATCCTCGTCAACTGCGCCGGCATCGGCGCCGCCGCCCGCGTCGTCGGGCGCGACGGGCCGATGCCGCTCGCCGCCTTTGAGCGCGTCATCCGCATCAACCTCGTCGGGACCTTCAACATGCTGCGGCTGGCCGCCGCCGAGATGAGCACTGCCGAGCCGGTCGACGGCGGCCGCGGCGTCATCATCTCCACGGCCTCGGTCGCCGCCTTCGAGGGGCAGGTCGGGCAGGCGGCCTACGCCGCTTCCAAGGGCGGCATCGCGGCGCTGACGCTGCCGGTGGCGCGCGAACTCGCCCGCTTCGGCATCCGCGTACTGGCGATCGCGCCGGGGCTGTTCATGACGCCGCTGCTGGCCGGGCTGCCGCAGGAGGCGACGGACGCGCTGGCTGCCGCGATCCCCTACCCGGCGCGCCTGGGCGAGCCGGGGGAGTTCGCGCAACTGGTGCTGGCCATGATCGAGAACGACTACCTCAACGGCGAGATCGTGCGGCTGGACGGCGCGCTGCGCATGCCGCCGAAATAGGGGGACCCGATGTAGATCGGCACGCGCGAGGTGGAGATCGCGTTCGGGGACTGCGACCCGGCGGGCATGGTCGCGTGCCGCTGCGCCGCGGCTACCGGCTCGCGCGCTGGCGCGCCGCGTGCGCACGTACGGCTTCGCCGAAGGCGGCGAGGATCCTGGCCGAGGTTGGATCGGTGCGGTACCAGTATTCCGGATGCCATTGCACGCCGAGCGCGAAACCACCGGCATTTTCCGCCGAGACCGCCTCGATGGTGCCGTCGGCCGCCGTTGCCTCGACCCTGAGGCCGGGCGCGAGGACGTCGATGGCCTGGCGGTGCAGCGAGTTGACCTCGACTGCTGGTGCCTCGACGATGTCGCGCAGCAGGCCGCGTTCGCGCAGTTCGACCGGGTGGCGGATGGCGAAGCGCGCCTCCTGCAGGTCGCTTTGCGGGGCGCGGTGGTCCATGCGGCCAGGCAGTTCCTGGATTTCCGTGGCGAGCGTGCCGCCGAGGGCGACGTTGAGCTCCTGCATGCCACGGCAGATGGCCAGCACCGGGACGTGCTTTTCCAGGGCCGCACGGATCAGCTCGAAGCTGACCCGGTCGCGGTCCTCGTCATAGGGTTCGTGCGCCGCCGACGGCGCGCCGCCGTAGCGGGCGGGATGCACGTTGGAGCGCGAGCCGGTCAGCACCACGCCGTCGACGCGGTCGAGCAGGGCATCGAAATCGAGCGCGCCGCCGAGGTTGGGCAGCGCCAGCGGGATCACCCCGGCGCCCTCGCGCACGGCGTCGAGATAGGTCTGCGGGGTGGCATGCCAACGGTAGCCGTCGGCGATGCGCAAATCGGTGGAGATGAGGACGATAGGGGTGGAGGTCATGGCATTCGTCATGGCGCTGGCGCTCAGACGCCCAGCCGGTCGCGCATGCGGTACCACCACGACCCGACGACGGTCAACGGGACGCTGAAGGTGTGGCCGCCCGGGAAGGGGTAATAGGGCAGGCTGGCCCACACGTCGAAGCGCCCGGCATGGCCGGCGACGGCTTCGCCGAGGATGCGGCCGAGCAGGTGCGTGGTGGTGACGCCGTGGCCGCTGTCGCCGTGCGAGAAGTAGACGGTCGGGGACAGCCGCCCCACATGCGGGATGCGGGTCAGGGTCAGGGCGAAGTTGCCGGTCCAGGCGAACTCGATGCCGACATTGCCGAGCTGCGGGAAGGTCCTGAGCATGGCCGGGCGGATGGCCGCCTCGATGTTCTGCGGGTTGCTGCCGCCGTAGCCGACGCCACCGCCATAGAGGATGCGGTTGTCCGCGGTACGGCGGAAATAGTCGAGCACATAGTTCGCATCTTCGATGCAGTAATTGGCGGGCAGCAGCGCTTCCGCCAGCGCCGGGTCGAGCGGCTCGGTGGCGATGACCTGGCTCGAGACCGGCATGATCTTGCCGCTGATCTCGGGCAGCAGCCGGCCGAGATAGGCGTTGCCGCAGACCAGCACGTAGCGGGCGCGGACCGCACCGGCCTGGGTACGCACCGTGGGCGAGGGCCCGGTTTCGACAGACGTCGCCGGCGAGTGCTCGTAGATGCGGCCCCCCAGCGCTTCGAGCGCCGCCGCCTCGCCGAGGACGAGGTTGAGCGGGTGGATGTGCCCGCCCAGGCGGTCGAGCATGCCGCCGATGTAGCGCTCGGAGGCGACGATGGCGGGCAGGCCGGCCCTGTCGACCATTTCGAGCCCCGTGTGCCCGTGCGTTTCCCAGACGCGCCTGGTCTCCTCCATCTCGCGCAGTTGCCGGTCGGTGAAGGCCGCGATGAAATTGCCCGGCCGCAGGTCGCAGGCAATGGCGTATTTCGCCACCCGCTCGCGAATGATGTTGCCGCCTTCGAGCGACATGGCGCCGAGCTGTCGCGCCCGCTCGCTGCCGTAGCGTCGCTCGATCACCTGCAGGTCGCGGCTATAGCCGTTGACGATCTGCCCGCCGTTGCGCCCGGAGGCGCCGAAGCCGACGCGCACCGCTTCCAACACCACCACGCTGAAGCCGCGCTCCGCCAGTTCCAGCCCGGCGGAGATGCCGGTAAAACCGGCGCCGATGATGCAGATGTCGGCTTCGACCTCGTCGTCCAGCGTGGGGCGGAGGACAGGTTCGCTGGCCGTCGCCGCGTAATACGAAGGGGCATGGCCGGACGTGGACACGGGGCGGTGTTCCATCTCAGACCGTCTTGATGAAGGCATCGTATTCGACGTCGGTGACGCGGCCGCGGAACTCGGCCAGCTCCTGGTTCTTGCAGGCGAGATACAGCGCCTTGTAGTCGGCGCCGAGGCAATCGGCGATGAACTGGGATTCGGCGAACAGCTTGAGCGCATAGTCCCAGTTGTTGGGGAGCGGGGCATGCTCGGGCAGGTGCGCGTCGTTGACCAGTTGCGGGCCGGGCTCGATGTGCTGCTCGAGGCCGAGCAGCGCCCCGCCGAGTATGGCGGCGAGCACGAGGTAGGGGTTGCTGTCGGCCCCGGCCACGCGATGCTCGATGCGCGTTGCCTGTTGCCGCTGGGAGGAGACGATGCGGACGGCGGCCGAGCGGGTCTCGAGGCCCCACGAGGCGTACATCGGGGCGTGCTCGCTGACGGTGACGCGGCGGAAGGAATTGGCGTTGGGCGCGAAGATCGCCATGCTCTCGGCCATGGTGGCGAGCAGCCCGCCGGCCGCGTGGCGCAGCGGCTCGGCCAGCGTGCCGTCGGTGCTGGCGAAGACGTTGCGGCCGTCCGCGTCGAGGAGCGAAAAATGCACGTGCATGCCGCTGCCGGCGCTGCCGCCGTAGGGCTTGGCCATGAAGGTGGCGTCGTAGTCGTGCTTGCGGGTGACGCCCTTGACGATGCGCTTGAGCAGCACGGCGTGGTCGGCGGCGAGCAGAGCGTCGGGGACGTGCTTGAGATTGACCTCGTACTGGCCCGGGCCGTTCTCGCGCAGGACGGTGTCGGCAGGCACTTCCTGGGCGCGGCAGGCGCGCGAGATCTCGGCGAACACGACCTCGAACTCGTGCAGTTCGGAGATCGACAGCACCTGCGTCTGCCGGCTCTGCCAGCGCACGTCGCGCGAGTTCGGCGGGCGCACCGGATCGAGGGCGGAATGCACCGGGTCGATGAGGTAGAACTCGAGCTCGGTGGCGACCACCGGCGTCAGCCCCAGCCTGGCGTAGCGCTCCAGCACGGAGCGCAGCACGTTGCGAGGGTCGGCGAAGAAGCCGGTGCCGTCCTCGTTGCGCATGCCCAGCAGCACCTGCGCGGTGGGGCGGGACAGCCAGGTGACCGGCGCCAGGGTCTCGCTGATCGGCAGGCACAGCCCGTCCGGGTCGCCGGTTCCTTCGGCGAGGCCGGCCGCATTGACATCGCGGCCCCACACGTCGAGCGCGTAGATCGAGCGGGGCAGGGCCATGCCGTGCGCGAGGATGTCGGCGGCGCGATCGCGCGGGATCCATTTGCCGCGTGGCACTCCGTTGGCGTCGATCACGAATGCCTCGATGACCTCGACCTCCGGATGTTCGGTGAGGAACGTCCGGTCATGTGACGATATCGACAAGAACCACCTTCGGGGCTGCCTCGGATAGCGCCATAGTCCCCGTTGCCGCACATAAACTCAACCCCCGGCCGCCGTGTCAGCCGCCGCGGGGCTTGGCGCGGTTCGTCGCGGTAGCCGCAAGCGGGTCGTCGGGCCAGGGATGGCGCGGGTATCGGCCCCGCAGGTCCTTGGCCACGTCCTTCCACGAGCCGCGCCAGAAGCCGGGCAGGTCGCGTGTGGTCTGGATCGGCCGGCGCGCGGGGGAGAGCAGGATGACGAGCAGCGGCACGAGGCCACCGGCAATGGCGGGGTGGCGGTCGAGCCCGAACAGTTCCTGCACGCGGATTTCAAGCGCCGGCCCGTTCTCGGCGCCGTAGTCGATGGGGACGCGCGATCCCGAGGGTGCCTCGAAATGGCTGGGCAGCAGGCGGTCCATCTCGGCCCGCCGGGCCCAGGGCAGCAGTGCGTCCAAGGCGCCGGCAAGGTCGTCGGCGGTGATCTCGGCAAGGCTGGTCCGGCCCACGACGCACGGGGCCAGCCAGCCCGCGTCGCGCCCCAGCGCCGCGTCGGAGAGGTCGGGCCAGTCGCCGCCCAGCGTGCGCGCGAGGTAGGTGGCGCGCGCCCGCAACGCTTCCTGCTCGCGACTCCACGGCAGTATGTCGATGCCAAGCCCGGCGATGCCGCCGGCCAGCACGCGCGCGGCCTGTCCGGGATCGACGGCTTTCATCGGCTCCTCGCCCAGCCGCAGCGCTCCCAGCCGGCGCAGCCGCCGCGCCCGCACGCTGCGCGAGGCGCGGTCGAAGCCCAGCGTGGTCTCGGCCTCGATGTGGCCCGCGAACAATTCCTCGATGGTTTCCCGGTCGATTGCGGCGGCGGCACGGATGCGGCCCGCCGCGGCGGTGCCGGTCACGTCGGCGACGACGAGATAAGGCGCCGCGGCGAGCGCTTCGGTCGCATCGAGCGCCGCGGCTCGGCCGTTGGCGAGACGGAAGCGGCCGCGGGCACCTGCCGCCTGGGCGACGCGGTCGGGATAGGCGCGCGCGAGGTGGCGGCCAACTGGCAGCGGCGCCCCACTGCTGGCGCCGGCGAGGGCTGCCCAGCGGCGGGCCAGTGCCCGCGCATCGTCGGCACGCCTGCCCCGTTCCGAGCGGAACCGGGCCAAGCGCTGGCCGAGGTCGACATCGTCGCCGCCCAGGCCGCGCTCCCCGAGCAGCACCGCCAGTTCGGCTGCGGTGAGCGCGTCGCCTTCTGCGGCGGCGCAGACGACCATGTGCGCAAGCCGCGGGTGCAGCGGCAGGCGCGCCAGTGCGCGGCCGGTGACAGTAATGCGGCCATCGGCGGCGAGCGCATCGAGACGCTGCAGCAGGCCGGTGGCCTCGGCCCAGGCCGGCTTGGGCGGCGGATCGAGGAAGGCGAGCGTGGCGGGATCGGTTACGCCCCAATTGGCGAGGTCGAGGGCGAGGCCGGAGAGGTCGGCTTCCAGTATCTCGGGCCGGTCAAAGGGTTCGAGCGCGGCGCTCTGCCCTTCGTTCCACAGCCGGTAGCAGATGCCCGGCCCGGTGCGGCCGGCGCGGCCGCGGCGCTGGTCGGCGGCGGCGCGCGACACACGGCGGGTCTCGAGCGACGTGAGGCCCGTCGCCGGCTCGTAGGCGGCGGCGCGACGATAGCCGGAGTCGACGACGATGCGGATGCCCTCGATGGTGAGCGAGGTCTCGGCGATGGAGGTGGCGAGCACCACCTTGCGCTTGCCCACGGGCGCGGGCTGGATGGCGCGGTCCTGCTCGGCCGGCGAAAGCTGGCCATAGAGCGGGGCGATCTCGACCCCGGCGGGAAGGCGCCCTTCGAGCCGCTCGGCGGTACGGCGGATCTCGCCCTCGCCCGGCAGGAACACCAGCGCCGAGCCGGGCTCGGCACGCAGGGCCTCGAGCGTCACCCGCGCGACCTCATCCTCGAGCCGCGCCAGCGGATCGCGGTCGACGTATCGGGTCTCGACCGCGAAGGCGCGACCGCGGCTTTCGATCACCGGTGCGTCACCAAGCAGCCCGGCGATGCGGGCGCCGTCGATGGTCGCCGACATCACCAGCACCTTGAGGTCCTCGCGCAAAGCCGTGGCGTCGATGGCCAGCGCCAGCCCGAGGTCGCCCTCGAGGCTGCGCTCGTGGAACTCGTCGAACAGTACGGCGGCAATGCCCTTGAGCTCGGGATCGGCAAGAATCCTGCGCGTGAACACGCCCTCGGTGACCACCTCGATGCGCGTGCGGGCGCTGACCTTCGACTCCAGCCGTACGCGGTAGCCGACCGTCCGGCCCACCTCCTCGCCCAGCGTCTGTGCCATGCGCCGGGCCGCCGCCCGCGCCGCCAGCCGCCGGGGTTCGAGCATCACGATGGTGCCGTCGCCGCGCCAGGGCGCCTCGAGCAGCGCCAGCGGCACCCGCGTGGTCTTGCCGGCGCCCGGAGGCGCCACCAGCACTGCAAAGGGGCCGGCCTCCAGCGCCGCCGCGAGCGCGGGCAGGACATCATCGATGGGCAGCGGATCGGCAGAGCGCGACATCGGCGCTACATGGCCAAATCGGGCCCCGGCCGCAAGGTCCTTCCGCCGCAGCGCCGGCGCGCCGCCTATGTGACGTGCGCCGACCGTGCGAGCGCGCAGCGCCTCAGCCCCTGCATGTCCCATGCCGGGCCCGGGTCGGATTTGCGTCCCGGCGCGATGTCGTCGTGGCCGATGACCTCGGCGATGCGGTAGGTAGCGCAGAGCGCTGCGGCCGCCTCGCGCGCCGCCCGCACCTGCAGGACGGTGTAGCGCTCCCAGCCGCAGGCAGGCGCCCCGGATTTGTGTCGCGCCTCGGTGACGCGGGCGGCGTCCACCGGCTCCCCCGACCACGAGACCCAGCCGGCGGCCGATTTCTGCAGCGGCCCCCAGTTCTCGAGCTCGACGCCGATGGCGTACCGGTTGAGGCTGGTATAGGCGCGTCCGTCCCGGCCCACCCAGCGACTCCTGCCGGCATGCCAGGCGACCCTGTCGAACGACACGCACTGGGTCATGGTCCCGTCCCGGCGGATGACGAGGTGCGCCGAAGCCTTCGCCGCGCGGCGCGCGAAATAGGCCGCCGTGTCGAAGCCGTCGCCGCTGGCCGTATAGTGGATGACAAGGAATTGGGGCGTGAGCGCCCCGCCGATATTGGGCGAGGGCAGGTAGGGTACGCCCACGAGCCGATGGGAGTGGATGGAGAACGCCATGTCTGCTGCTCCTGCAGTTGCCGTGCGGGAGCATAGGGGGCAGCGAGAGAGTGGGGATAAGCCGCCCGACGTGGAGCCGGCCAAGCCGGCGCCTGGGTCGCGGCAACTATCTCGAGGTCCACCCGCCGTCGACCATCAGCGTGTGGCCGGTGATCATCGACGCCGCGTCGGATGCAAGGAACACCACTGCGCCCGCGACCTCTTTCGGTTCGCCGATGCGGTGCAGGCCGGCAATGCGCTCGACCACGTCGGCCCTGAAGGCGGGATCGGACAGCGCTTCGGCGGTGCCGTCGGTGCGGATGAAGGTAGGCGCCACGCAGTTGACCCGCACGTTGTGCTTGCCCCACTCGACGGCGAAGCATTTGGTCATGTGCGAGACGGCGGCCTTGGACAGGCAATAGATGGCCTCGCCGGGGAGCGCGATGGCCCCGGCCTGCGAGCCCATGTTGACGATGGTGCCCGACCTGCGGGCGATCATGTGGCGGCCGACGTGCTGGGACAGGAAGAAGGTCGACTTCACGTTGAGGTTGATGGTGAAATCGAAATCCTCTTCGGGGAACGCCTCGACCGGCCCTTCGGTGCCGCCGCCGACATTGTTCACGAGGATGTCGATCTTGCCCCACTCGGCGATAATCCGGTCGGCAGCGCCATAGGCCTGCCTGAGGTCGAGCACGTCCATCTGCAGCGCCAGGGCCCTGCGGCCCATGGCCTCGATCTCGCCGGCGAGGCCGCCATCGGCATGGGCATCGCGCAGCCCGAGTGCCACATCGGCCCCGGCATCGGCGAGAGCCAGGGCAATCGCCCGGCCGAGCCCGCGTGCCGCGCCGGTGACCAGCGCGGTCCGGCCCGAAAGATCGAAGCTCGGTAGATCGGTCATGCTCATCCTCCCGCTCATGCGGCATCTGCGGAGCATAATGGAGTGGCGGCGGCCGATCCATGCGCCAGTGGGAAGCTGCGCCGCACATCGCATGTGACCCTTACGGCCATTTTCCCGTAAGCTTTGTTGAATCTACGACGGACATCGCAATGCTCGTACCATAGGCGGAGTTATAGCTAAGGTACCGTACACGATGTAGATTGAAGCGATGCGTGAAAACGCCTATGTATGAGCGGTCCCAATTCGACCTTCCTCTGTCGCGAGGATCGCCCGGGCGGCCGCGCGGATTCGGGCGGTCGGCCGGGAGTGCGCGCACGTAGCCAAAGGCCAGACTGATGACGAATGAAGCCCTCGCCACCTTGCTGCCGCAGACCGACCGGCTGGCCGCCTTGCGGGCCGAGATCCGCCGCGCCACCCTCGAGGACGAGGCGGAGGCCGTGGCGCGGCTGAGTGGGGAAGCGCGGCTCGACGCCCCCGCCCGGCAGGCGATCAGCGCGCGGGCGCAGATGTTCGTCGAGAAGGTTCGCGCCGCCTCGTCGAGCGGCATGCTCGAGAGCTTCCTGGCCGAGTACACGCTGTCGACCACGGAGGGCATCGCGCTGATGTGCCTCGCCGAGGCGCTGCTGCGCGTGCCCGATACCAGGACCATCGACGATCTCATCGAGGACAAGATTGCCCCCAGCCGCTGGGCCGAGCATCTCGACCGCGCCAACTCGCCGCTGGTCAACGTCTCGACCCTGGCGCTGACGCTGACCGGCGAGGTCCTGCGCGATTCCGGCGCCGGCATCGCCGGGACGCTCAAGACCCTGGTGCAGCGCATCGGCGAGCCGGTGATCCGCGCCGCCGTATTGCAGGCGATGAAGATCCTTGGCGGCCAGTTCGTTCTCGGCCGCACCATCGAGGAGGCGACCAAGCTGGCGCGCAAGCAGGAGAAGGAGGGCTTCTCCTATTCCTACGACATGCTGGGGGAAGCGGCCCGCACCGAAGCCGATGCCAGACGCTACCGCACGGCCTACGCCGAGGCCATCGCCGTGCTTGCCACCCGCTGCAAGGCCGCCGAGGTGCGCGACAATCCGGGCGTCTCGGTCAAGCTCTCGGCGCTGCACCCGCGCTACGAGGTGATGAAGCGCGAGCGGGTGATGGAGGAACTGGTCGAGCGCACGCTGGCGCTGGCGTTGATGGCGCGCGGCGCCAACATGGGCTTCAACATCGACGCCGAGGAGGCCGACAGGCTCGACCTGTCGCTCGACGTCATCGCCGACGTGCTGGCGGACCCGCGGCTCGCTGGCTGGGACGGCTTCGGTATCGTCGTCCAGGCCTATGGGCAGCGGGCCAGCCATGTCATTGACTGGATCGAGGAACTGGCCGCCTCGCTCGACCGCCGCGTGATGGTGCGGCTGGTCAAGGGGGCCTACTGGGACACCGAGATCAAGCGCGCCCAGGTGATGGGGCTCGAGGGGTTCCCGGTGTTCATGCGGAAGGCCGCAACCGACATCTCCTACATCGCCAACGCCCGCCGGCTGCTGGCCAAGCGCGACCGCATCTATCCGCAGTTCGCGACGCACAACGCCCACACCGTCGCGGCGGTGCTGCACCTTGCGCGGGAGTTGGGAGCGACGACGGCGGAATACGAATTCCAGCGCCTGCACGGCATGGGGGAACGTCTGCATGGCATCCTCATGGAAGAGGCCGGCACCCGGACGCGCATCTACGCGCCGGTCGGGCGGCACGCCGACCTGTTGGCCTATCTCGTGCGCCGGCTGCTCGAGAACGGCGCCAACGGCAGCTTCGTCAACATGATCGCCGACCGCGACGTGCCCGCCGAGGTGGTGGTGCGCGATCCGTTCGAGGCGGTCGCCGGCGAGGTGGTGCGGGTCACGGCGCCGGCCGAGATCTTTGCGCCGCAGCGCGGCAACTCGCGCGGCTGGGACCTCACCGACCCGACGACGCTCGACGACCTGGAGGCGGCGCGCGGCGCGTTCGCGAACCAGCGATGGGCCTCGGGCCCGATGCTCGCCGGCGAGGTCGAGGGCGACGCGGCCCACGAGGTTGTGAGCCCCGCAACCGGCGAAATCGTCGGCGCGGTGGTGACCGCGAGCCGCAAGGACATCGACACGGCGCTCGCTGCCGCCCGCGCCGCCGCGCCGGCCTGGGCCGCACGCCCGGTGCGCGAGCGGGCCGAGCTGCTGCGCCGCACCGCCGATCTCTACGAGGCGCATGCCCCGGAACTGTTCGCGCTCGCCGCGCGCGAAGCGGGCAAGACGCTGCCCGATGGCGTCAGCGAGGTGCGCGAGGCCGCCGATTTCCTGCGCTACTACGCCGCCGAGGCGGAGCGGGCCGAAGCGCGCGCGGCGCGCGGCGTCTTCGCCTGCATCTCGCCGTGGAACTTCCCGCTCGCCATCTTCACCGGCCAGATCGCGGCCGCGCTGGTGGCCGGCAACGCCGTCGTCGCCAAGCCGGCCGAGGCGACGCCGCTGATCGCCGCCCGCGCCGTGGCGCTGATGCACGAGGCCGGCCTGCCGCGTGACGTCATCCAGCTTCTCCCCGGGCAGGGGAGCGTTGTCGGCACCGCCCTCACCTCCGACCCGCGCGTCGACGGCGTGTGCTTCACCGGCTCGCTGGCGACGGCCAAGGTCATCGACCGCGCCATGGCCGACAGCCTCGCGCCGACCGCTCCGCTGATCGCCGAAACCGGCGGGCTCAACTGCATGATCGTCGACTCGACGGCGCTGCCCGAGCAGGCGGTGCGCGACATCCTCGCCTCGGCCTTCCAGAGCGCCGGCCAGCGTTGCTCGGCGCTCAGGATGCTGTACCTGCAGGAGGAGACGGCCGAGCGCACGCTGGAGATGCTGCTGGGCGCGATGGACGAGCTCGAGGCCGGCGATCCGTGGCGGCTCGCAACCGATATCGGCCCGGTGATCGATGCCCGCGCCCGCCAGAAGATCGAAGCGCATGTCGCCGAGTTCGCCACCCGCGAGGCGGTGCTCAAGCGCATCGGCGTGCCGGAAAGGGGCACCTTCGTCGCCCCCACCGTGCTCAGGGTGTCCGGCATCGCCGATCTCAAGGAGGAGATCTTCGGGCCCGTCCTGCACGTCGCGACGTTCAAGGCCGACGAGCTCGACCAGGTCGTCGCCGCCATCAACGCCTCCGGCTACGGGTTGACCTTCGGGCTCCACACAAGGATCGACGCGCGCATGGACCAGCTCGCGGCGGCGGTCAGGGCCGGCAACATCTACATCAACCGCAACCAGATCGGCGCCGTGGTCGGCTCGCAGCCCTTCGGCGGCGAGGGCCTGTCCGGCACCGGGCCCAAGGCCGGCGGACCGCATTACCTGCCGCGTTTTTCGCGCCCGCTCGCCGAACACAGCCCGTCGAGCGCCATCAACGGCCTCTCCGGGCTGTCCATCGGCTTCGCCATCGCCGCCGCCGACCAGGTGCGCGCCGGGCTCGACAAGGCGCCGCCGCCGCCCCTCGCCATCGCCATGCCGGGTCCCACCGGCGAAGCCAATACCCTCAATTTGTATCCGCGCGGCGTCGTGCTCTGCCTCGGCCCGGACGAGGCGGCGGCGCGGGCGCAGGCGGAACTGGCGCTGGCGCACCGCAATGCCGTCCTGGTGGTGGCGCCCGGGGCGCAACGGATCGCCACGGAGCTGGGCCGCGACGGTGCCGTCATCGGCGGCGTCGACAAGCGGCTGGCGCCCGCCGCAATCGAGGCCGGCCTCGCCGTCGACGCGGTGCTGCACTGGGGCGAGGAGGCGGCGCTCAAGCCCTGGCGGCAGGCCCTGGCCGGCCGCGAAGGCCCCATCGTGCCGATCATTGCCAGCCCCGGCGACGCCGACCGGCTGATACTCGAGCGGCACGTGTGCATCGACACCACCGCCTCGGGCGGCAATGCCGAATTGCTCGCCGGGGGCGCCCCCGCCGGCACCTGATTCAGAGCGAGGCGGCCAGCAGCACCAGCAGGCCGCCGGTGACGATCACGTTGGAGCTGAAGGCGTTGCGCTTGTGGAACCGGTCCGGCCCCTTGAACGCCCAGAAATTGTGATAGAGCAGGGTGGCGAGGACGACGAAGACGATGAGCCCGGCGGCGCCGAGCGCGGTCCACAGCCCGAAGATCACCATGAGGCTCGAGACCGCGTGCACGACGAGGCCGGCGCCCATGACCAGTCGCGGCAGCGGTACGCCACGTCCGGCCATGTAGCCCGCCGCCTTGTCGAAATGGCGCAAATTGCCATAGGCGGCATGGAGGAAGGCGCCGCCGATCAGCAGGCGCCCCAGCAGCATCAGGAACGAAGGCAGGTCCGTCGGCATACGAGTCTCCACGATGTTCTGTCCGGCCGTCGACTCGCCGCCCTCACGACGAGCGCGCCGGTGCAGCATCGACTGATGCCGGAAAACGGGCGGCGCGACAACACCCGCCCGGCGGCGGCGACCACGTGACAGCGGCCCGGGCACCCCATCTAAACCCCCACGCGTATTCATCTAATAGCTGCAGTGTTGCAGTTTTACTACATCTTGATGCGGCTGGGTTGGCCATCATCCGGCCGAACTCAGAGATGGAAAGTGTCATAGTGACCATGCGGAAATACCTGTTGTGCGCGACTGCCCTCACCATGCTGGCGGGGTCGCCGGCGTTCGCCGCCGACCTGTTCGTACCCGGCCCCGGCGCCACCCTTGCCGAGCCGCAATGGGACGCCTTCTTCTCCGCCGGGGGCGGATACGTGTGGGGCGCCGTTGAAGACCTCGATCTCCTCGGCGAGATGGACGACTTCGCCGCGGAAGTCCGGTCGACGGCCGCCTTCCAGCTCGACAACGGCTTCGGCGTCCAGGGCGACCTCGTCTTCAAGAGCCAGGGGCTCGGAATCCCGGACCTCGATCTCTCTGCAACCAACACGGACGTGGCCGGGCACGCCTTCTACCGCAGTGGTGACTTCCTTGTCGGTGCGTTCGGGCAATATGGCGTGTCCTCCATGGACATGTTGCCGCTGGACATCGACACGACGTATTTCGGCGCCGAGGCCCAGGCCTATCTGGACAGGTTCACCCTGTACGTGCAGGGCGGCTATCAGAGCCAGGACTGGGGCGTCCCCGATGCCCAGGTCGCCGGCTATTTCCTGACGGGGGAGGGCCGCTATTTCGTCACCGACAATCTGAAGCTCAATCTCGAGGCGGGCCTGAGCACGCTCGATTTAGACGGCGACTTCACGTCCAATACCGTCACCTTGGGCGCGGGCGTCGAATACCGGTTCGATGATCTGCCGATCAGCACGTTCCTCACCGTGGATCACAGCATCACCACGTACAGCGACGCCGCGGATTTCAGCGTGACCGATACGCGGCTGCTCGCCGGCGTGAAGCTGAACCTGGGTACCGACACGCTGTTCGCGCGCGATCGGGCCGGGGCGTCGCTCGATCCGGTGCGCACAGCGCCAATTCCGGCCTTCTTCATGCTCCCCTGACAGGGCAGCAGGGCGGGCGCGACGGCCCCGCGACTTTCGAACCGCGCCCCCTCGTGGGGCGTGGTTCCCTGCTGATTTTTCCCGCCGGGTAAGCTATGCGTGGAGCCAGGGAGCGGCGAGGAATCAGCATGCACATCCTCATCATCGGCGCGGCGGGCATGGTCGGCCGCAAGCTCAGTGCCGCCCTGGCCAAGGCCGGCCGGGTGGCGAGCAGGGACATTGCGCGGCTGACGCTGGCGGACGTCGTCAGGCCGTCGCCGGTCGTCTCTGCCGGAGCGGTCGAGACCGTCGCGGCCGATCTCGCGGCGCCGGGCGCCGCGGCGGCGCTGGTTGCGTCCCGCCCCGACCTGATCTTCCACCTCGCCGCCATCGTCTCGGGCGAGGCCGAGGCCGATTTCGACAAGGGCTACCGCATCAATCTCGACGGCACCCGGCTGCTGCTCGAGGCAATCCGGCAGGAAGCGCGGCAGGCCCCGTACCGGCCCAGGCTGGTCTTCACCTCCTCGATCGCCGTCTTCGGCGCGCCGTTCCCCGCGGCGATCGGCGACGAGTTCTTCTCCACCCCGCTCACCAGCTACGGCACGCAGAAGGCGATCGGCGAACTGCTGCTCAACGACTACTCGCGCCGCGGCTTCGTCGACGGCGTCGGCATCCGGCTGCCGACCATCGTCGTCCGCCCCGGCCAGCCGAACCTCGCGGCCTCGGGGTTCTTCTCCAACATCCTGCGCGAGCCGCTGGCGGGCAGGGAGGCGGTGCTGCCGGTGAGCCGCGACGTGCGGCACTGGTTCGCCTCGCCGCGCGCCGCGGTGGGCTTCCTCATCCACGCCGCCGGGCTCGACACCGGCCTGCTCGGCAGCCGGCGGAGCCTCTCCGTGCCGGGGCTCTCCGCCACGGTCGGCGAGCAGATCGAGGCGCTGCGCCGCGTCGCCGGCGAGGGGGCGGTCAAGCTGATTCGCGAGGAGCCGGACGAGAAGATCATTGCCATGGTGGCCGGCTGGCCGCGCAATTTCGAGGCGCGGCGGGCGCGCGAACTCGGCTTTGCGGCCGAGGCCAGCATGGACGAGATCATCCGCGTCCATATCGAGGACGAACTGGGCGGCAGGATCGGGGCGTAGCCTCTCTCGCCCGCTCCGGGTTTTCCTCACGCGCGCCGAAACGCCGCCCGGGCCTCCGGCCTTACGGTTTCGCCTCTATGTCTGTGCGCCGCCGCCCTTTCGGGTGAAGCGGCCCCGGCGAGGCGGTCGCCTCGGAGCGGGTAGTCCGCATTGGGTGAGACTTGCGCCTCGCCGGAGCGGCCGGGGGTGTGGAGCAGGCCCGTTGCGGATGTGCGGTCACGCATCAGTTTCGCCGCATCGCTTCCGGCGCGGCCCTGCCGCTGCCGGCGGGGGGCCTGCCTTCGGCAGCCGGACAGCGGCTGCCAGTG
>Ga0172380_10004149_pt1 | contig 18961 bp, 28 predicted proteins | sample Leawe162metaG_FD_119747 | JGI IMG/M metagenome (GOLD analysis project Ga0172380, IMG submission 119747) | Leachate microbial communities from a municipal landfill in Southern Ontario, Canada - Leachate well 162 metaG | ecosystem: Engineered > Solid waste > Landfill > Unclassified | place... | reverse complement strand
TTTGAAATACTTATGGAAGCAATTAAAGCTCCATTTAGGTTAATAATTGAAAATTCAGGAAAAAATGCTGAAGCTATTTTTGAAACTATTAAATTTGAAAGGAAAATGCAAGATAGTCAAAATATTGGATTTGACGCCAAAAGATTAATCATATGTAATCTTATTAAAGAAGGAATTATTGATCCAACTAAAGTAACTATTACAGCATTACAAAAAGCAGCAAGTGTAGCAGGAATGATTTTAACCACCGAATCAGTGATTTGTAACGAAGAAGAAAAAGAAAAACAATTTATTCCACAGCAATATGAAAATCAGGGGTATTGAAACTAAATATGGATTAAGAAAAACGTTCCTCATAATAACAGAAAAGAATACGGAAGAAGATATCGTATTCAAAGAATTAAATTTTATGATGACCTCGGAAGATTATATACCGAGAAGATAATATATCATGAAACAAATTAAGTTATTTCAAAAAAAATTATTATATTATGAAAAAAGAAAAGCGATTAGAGAAAGTTTATGAAATGAAAATAAATTCATTTTGTAACTTATTATTTTTTGAGTTAGTCACTATTAAAGAAAAAATAAAAAATGATTATGGTGTATTTAAACATAATAGGGCGATAAAAAGCGCGTTAAAACATATAAAAAAATGTCCAGATATTCCAGATTCTCCTGAATTTGTTTATTCTCGTGTGGCAAAGGTGTTTGATCGATATGATTGGTTAAATGAATTACCGCTTGATAGAATTTCTGAAAATTGTAAAAATCAAATTAGAGAATTAATTTTAGTTGATATTAATGAACAACTCGAAGAACAAAAGAATCTTGTTTTACAAACAGAATTAAATGATCATATTTTAGAATCAAAATAATAACTCCCCCATCAAAATGAAACATAAAGAAAAAAAAATTACATTTAATGATTTAGCTGATGATCTAATGTTTGAAGTATTTCAAAAAATGACATTTAAAAATACTCTTACAGAAGAAGTAGCGATGAAAAAAATATTTAAAAAATATTTTAAAAAAGCAATTAAAATTAATAATCCTGATATAAACAAAGAAAATGGATCCGACTCAACAACGAATTAAAATAGATTTAAAAGACTCTGAACAAATAGTTTGTAAAGAATGTGGAAATAAAACATTTAAACAAGTTGTATTTTTACATAAGTTAAGTGCTTTGTTATCACCCTATGGGCAAGATTCTATCATACCTGTCGCAGTATTTCAATGTACTAAATGTGGTGCATTACCTGAAGAAACCCTACCCCAATTAGATGAGTAATAGAGATAATTCGATTTATAAAGAAGCTAATTCAAGAGGATTAAAAACTGTTTCATATAGCCAATTTAATTTATTTTCTTCATGTCCTTATTCTTGGTATAAACAATATGTTGAAAAAATAAGAATAGACAGTAAAGGAATAGATATGCTATTTGGTTCGGCATTTCATGATACTTTTCAAACTTATTTGCAAATATATTTTACAAAAACTATAAGAGAAGCAGACGCTTTAGATCTTAACAAAATTTTGAATGAAAATATGCTGAAAAGATTTAAAGAAATGGCGAAAGATGGAGATACTTCTTTTACTACTAAAGATGAATTATCCAGTTACTTTCTTGATGGAGTAGATATATTAGCTTATTTGAAACGTAATAAACAAAAATATTTTGATAAATCTAAATATGAATTAGTTGGAACCGAAGTTCCATTATTGGTACCAATAGATGAAGGAATTAATAAACTTGCCATAGTTTCATTTCTTGATGTAGTATTAAAAGAAAAATCCGGTCCGAATCATTTGATAATTGATTTAAAAACATCATATATGGGCTGGAAGAAAAATAAAAAAAATGATTTTATAACAAAAAGTCAACTTTTATTTTATAAAAAATATTATGCGAAATTATTTAATATTTCAGAAAAAAATATTACAACAAAATTTTTTGTAGTTAAAAGAAAAGTGTTTATCAATGAATCCATGACATTTAAACCAGGCAGAGTCCAGCAAATAGAACCTGCGTCTGGTACAACAACTATGAAAAAATTTGATGAGTTATTTGGTAAGTTCCTGAAAATTTTTGATGAAAATGGACAAATAAAATCCGGTTTAATTTTCAATAAAGCTTCATCAAAGAAAGCATGTACATATTGTAATTATAAAAATACAATTCATTGTGATAGAAAAAACAAATAAAAAAAACAATTATGAAAAAATTTAGAGAAATACCAAGAGAAGTCGAAGCAATTCAATTTAAAATTACTAATGATTCTGCTATGGATCCTTATGTAAATTTTTGGGATCATGAATTTGTTTTAAGAAAAGATCAGTTGGGATTTTACGTCCAGTTATCTCATAGAGTTAATAATTTGGATTGGGTCGTCAGATACCCCGATGATTTAGACTTTTATGTGTACTCCCCAGAAGAATTTGAGGAACGTTTCGAAGAAATTGAATAAATGAAATTTAGAATTGGTATAACTGGATCAGACCAATATCCAACTAAAATCAAAATCAAAAATATTATCTTCAATTTAAAAAAACAATTTGGAGATGAATTAGTTATTTATTCTCGTGGATCATTGAAAGGAGTTGATTTATATGTTAAAAAATTTTCTATAGAATTTGGAATCGATTATGCTGAATTTACTCCCAGTTATCATTCAAAAACATTATATTCAGTTAATAAAAATGAATATTATTATAACAAACCATATTCAGGAAGAGATATTTATAAAAGGAGTCTTCAAATGATAAAACAGTGTCATGCTTTTATATTATTTAAATATGAGGACGATAAAGTTATAGATTATATGATTACCCAAATAACTAAATCAAACAAAAAATTTAAATTAATTGAAAAACATGAAGCAATTAGAGTTAGGTGAAATTAGAAACGGATTTCCTGTTTTAGAAAAAAAGGATAGAGAGACATTACTATTATTAGCTGATGATATACAATTTCATTCCGGAGTTGCGACAATTGCAAGACAAGTAGTATTAGGAACTTGTCATTATTTTAATTGGGTACAACTTGGTGGAGCTATGAAACACCCACATGAAGGAAAAAAAGTTAATATTGATATTGCTGTAGCAAATGAAATAGGTTTAAAAGATCCATCCGTTGAAATATTTTGTATTTCTGGTTATGGATCCCCTCATTTAGTTAGAGATATTTTACATTCTTACGACATTTCTGCGATTTTTCATATTACAGATCCAAGATTTTGGAATTGGTTATATTCAATGAGAGCCGAACTCGAAACAATATGTCCAGTAATATATCTTGATCTTTGGGATTGCCCCCCCGTTCCTGCTTGGAATGAACCCTTCTACAGGAGTTCAGATTTGCTTTTAAATATAAATAGACAAACTCATCAATTTGTAAAGACATTATTAAAAGATAATGTATTTGATTTATATAAATCAGATTATAATAATTCATTACAACAACTCCCGAAACTTATTGACTATGTTCCACATGGACAAGATGAAAATACTTTTTTCAAAATTAATAAAACTGATGAAAAAGTAGTTAACTTAAAAAAGGAAATTTTTAATGATAAAGCTGATGATATAAAATTTATTTGTTTTTATAATAACAGAAATATTCGTAGAAAAATGCTAATCGATTTAATCATTGCCTATAGAGATTTTTGTTTAGATGATGAAAAAAAGATTAATTCGACCGCATTAATTTTACATACAGATGCTAAGGATGAAAATGGAACTGATTTATCAGTTGTTATAAATGATCTTGCGAATGAATTAAATATTATAATTATTGAAAAGAAAATATCTCCACAAGAGATGAATGTATTATATAATCTTTCAGATGTAACGATTAATATTGGTTCAAATGAAGGATTTGGGTTATCATCATTAGAATCTATTATGACTGAGACAATGATAATTAATAATACAACAGGTGGACTTCAAGACCAGATGCGATTTGAAGATGAAAATGGAAGGTGGATAGAATTCACTGAGGAGTTTCCTACTAATCATAATGGAAGATACAAAAAATGTGGTGAATGGGCTATTCCCATATTCCCAAAAACAAGAAGCATACAGGGATCAATCCCTACTCCCTATATATTCGACGATCGTTGTGATTGGGAAGATGTGTCAAAAGCAATATTAAAAGTTTATGAAATGTCTCAAGAAGAAAGAGAAATTCGAGGAAAAAAAGGAAGAGAGTGGGTTCTTAGTAAAGAATCAAGAATGTCGACAACAGAAATGAGCCATCATATAATAATGGATATTAATTTATTGCTGGAAAAATGGATTCCGACTCGTACGATTGAAATGATAAATGTGAATAAAGAATTAGAAAAAAAGAAAACTATTAACATGGGGATTTTAAAATCAGAATTATAAATTAATTTAAAGTAGATCGAAAAATGACAAATAAAGAAAAAGAAGATTGGGAACGTGTTCAATATAGAATGAATAACGAAGGATTTGATTACTGCTTTACTCATTATAGTAATTGGGATGAAATCAAAGATAAAACATTTCATGAATTAAGAATCAATTATTTAAATTCTCAAAAAAAGTTAGAAGAATATATAGATAGAATGAATGAAGATGATGAATGAAGAATTAATTTAAAAGAGTTAAAAATGAAATATTTTTTAGACACCGAATTCTTTGAAACAGAATTAAGTATTCGGCAAATTGGAGTTATACCAACTATAGATTTAATTAGTATTGGAATTGTTGATGAAGATGGAAGAGAATTTTATAAGTTGAATAATGAGCATAAATTGGATTACAGTTGGGAGAATGATTGGTTAAAAAAGAATGTATTCAAACAGATTTATAACGAAATTATTCCTAACTTTGATCATGATAAAAATTTCATTTTTGATGAAGAAACTTTGAAACTTCTTTTTTCTGTATTTGGAAGTACTAGAAAAGAAATAGTTGAAGAAATTTTATCATTTGTTGGTAAGGATAAAACTCCTAAATTCTATGGATATTATGCTGATTATGACTGGGTAGTTTTCGCACAACTTTTCGGCAGAATGACAGATTTACCAAAGGGATGGCCGATGTATTGTGTTGATTTAAGACAAATGATGGATCAGAATGGATTAACCAGAAAATGGAAAGAAAAAAATTGTCCCGACCCATTGATGGAACATTCGGCTCTTGAAGATGCGAGATGGAATAGAGAGTTATACAACCAAATATGTATATTTAACGATCGCAATAATGTCAATTAAAGTATCACAATTGTTAACTACAAATGAAATTCATCTTCTTAATGAAATTGGGGAAGCTAATGCTAAACAATTTCCTTGGCAGAAAAAATTTTATCAAATTAATGATATAGGATATTTTACAATATTTTTAGCCCCAATTAATGATAAAGAAAAAATTCCTGAAGTTCAAATTGAATTCTTTCGATTACAAGAAAATGAATATTCAGTTGGTTATTCAGTAAACAACGAAGAACTTCAAGCATTTAAAGCATCAATGACGTATTATTTGCGATTAATAGCTACTATAGTAACAATCATTAAAGATTTTATTAAGAAATATAATCCAAAAGTACTTGAGATCAAAGGGGTAGATAAAAAAAACATAATTATTCCGGGTCAAAAAAACCGAATTTATTTTGCATATATTGAAAAACAAGTTTCTTCACTCGGATCAAATTGGGAATCAGCGAGGAGTGACAATAAATTAATATTGATACAAAGAAATTTTGAAAAATTAGAAAACTAAAATATGAATAAAAAAACATGCATCTTTCAAGCACCCATAGATACATTCTCGGGATATGGAAACCATTCTCGAGATTTGTGTAAATCATTATTCAAGATCCTTCCAGAATCAGAATATGAAATCGTAATAATTCCAACAATGTGGGGGAATACTGCTTGGGGAGCATTAAATAAAAATAAACCAGATGAATTACAAATATTAACTCATTTTATTAAAGAACCACAAGTTAAGCAACAACCTGATTTATTTATTCAAATAACCATCCCATCAGAATTTCAACCAATAGGAAAGTATTCGATTGGTATTACCGCTGGAACTGAAACAAGTCTTGCTTCAATTGAATTTGTTACCGGATGTGACCAAATGGATCTTAATATTGTACCATCACAATTTACTAAACAGGTATTAGGGAGTACTCGTTGGACTAAAAAAAATACGCAAACAGGTCAAATAGAGGGTGAATTATTTTGTAAAAAACCTATTGAGGTTTTATTTGAAGGATTAAATACTGAAATTTATACGAAAACAACTGAAATTAATCCTGTAATTAAATCTCTTTTAGATCCTATTCCGGAAGATTTTTTGTTTTTGACTGTGGGTCATTGGTTGAAAGGTGACCTTGGACAAGATAGAAAAGATATTGGGAATGTTATTAAAGTATTTTATGAAGTATTTAAGAATAGATCTAAACAACCTGGATTACTTTTGAAATTAGGAACAAATTGTGAAGTAGATAAAGACTTTACTTTAAAAAGAATCAAAGAAATAAAAAAATTATTTAATAAAAAAGATAATCTTCCCCAAGTATATTTATTAAATGGTAATCTTTTAGATGATGAAATGAATAGTTTATATAATCATCCAAAGATTAAATCAATGGTAAGTTTTACTCATGGTGAAGGATTCGGGCGACCATTATTAGAATTTTCTGTAACTGGGAAACCTATATTAGTTTCTGATTGGAGTGGTCAAAAAGACTTTCTTCCAAATGGAAATGCTATTTTATTAAAAGGAAAATTAGAAAAAATTCATCCCTCTGCGGTCTGGGATACAATTTTAATAAAAGAATCAAGTTGGTTTAGAGTTGATTATGAATATGCTGGGGTGAAAATGGATTATGTTTATAATAATTTAGGAAAATGTATTGAGATGGGGAGAAAGCAAACCAACAATGCTAAAAATTTTACTTTGGAAAAAATGACCGAGAAATTTGAAAATATCATAAAAAATTATTATATTAATAAACAGATAGCGGAGACTGATTTATTTATCCCACAACTACCAAAATTAACTAAGTTAAATAAAACAATGGATCAACTAATTAATGAAAATGATGAGATTAAATCAAATATCGATATAACTAAGATAGAAGGATTTGAAGATGTAAAAATATAACTCAAAAAGAAATAACTAAAAAAAATATAAAAAATGGATGAAAAAGTAATAGTCTGCCCTAATTGTGATGGTGTAAATATTGAAACAAAAAAGATTTTGACGGCAACTGGGGAGATAAATAGATATATATGTATAATGTGCGGATATTATACACAAGATGATTTTGTCTATGAAAATAAAAAAACTATTGATGAATGTCTTCCAAGATTATATAGAGATTTATGTAAATTAAGTAAAGAAACAGAATTATTTTGGTACCCAATAATAATGGATTATTCTAATTTAGTAATATTATTTCCTGATGGAACTAATGTTGATGATTGGCAATGGTGTGTAGCACCTTATGAAGTAATTCCAAAAGAAGAAAGATCAAAATATCCAATACAAGGAAAAGCCAATGAATACCATTCACATAGAGTATCATTAAAGCATTCCCAACATTATAATAAAGATAATTTTATTTCGGCGATGACATTTTTAAATTTTTTACTTAAAGACACAAATTGATATGAAAAAAGTATTTTTGGGCGGAACTTGTAATAAAAGTAATTGGAGAGATAAATTAATCCCAATGCTGAAGATAAATTATTTTAATCCAGTAGTAGATAATCGAGATGATGAAGCAGCAAAAATAGAATTACAAGAAAGAAAAAATTGTGATTATGTTCTATATGTTATAACTCCCAAAATGACTGGGGTTTATAGCATAGCAGAAGTGGTAGATGATAGTAATAAACAGCCAGAAAAAACAATTCTTTGTATTCTCGGAAAAGATAGCGAGTTAACCTTTTCCGAAAGTCAACTAAAATCTCTAAAAGCAGTAATAAAAATGGTCACTTTAAATGGTGCAAAATATTGCAGTTCATTAAAAAATGTTGCAAATTATTTAAATGCAAATTGATATGACTGACGAAATTTTCAATAAAATCCTTCTATTATTAGATGAATTTCAATTTAAAATAAGTTCATATTCTACTCCTACTGAAGTAGTTTTTCATGGACCATATGGGTATGAAGTTTATATTGATAAAGAATGGGGAATTTCAATTTTAGATGAAGTTAATGAAACCGAATCAATTTATCAATTACCTGAGTTTACTTATGATCAAATTAAAAGAAGATTAGAACAAATTCCAAAAGAAAGATTTAAATAGTTACTAAAAATATATACTTATGAAAACAATATCTTATGCAATTACTGTATGTGACGAGCACGTCGAGCTAGAAATGCTATTAGGTCAACTTAACATTTCAATAGCAAATAAGGAACAATGTGAAGTTATTATTTTAAAAGATATAGGGAAAACATCCGAACATATTACAAGAGTTATTAATAAATATGTAGATAAATTACCGATTAAAGTTTTTGAAAGAAAATTTGATAATGACTTTTCCGAACATAAAAATTTTTTATTTTCAAATTGTACAAAAGATTATATTTTTAATATCGACGCCGATGAAATTCCAAGCTCGATTTTAATTAAACAACTTCAAGCACAATTAGAATTAAATAATTATCCAGATTTAATGTTAGTTGCGAGAATTAATATAGTAAAAGGATTAACTCAACAATTATTAAAAAAATGGAATTGGCATATTGATGATAAAGGAATGATAAATTTTCCAGATTGGCAGGGGAGAATCATAAGAAATTCTCCCGATATTAAATGGATTGGAAAAGTACATGAAAGAATTGATGGGGCAAAAATTGTGAAATATCTTCCACAAGATGAAAAAATGGCTTTTCTTCATGTAAAGGAAATAGCACGACAAATTCAGCAAAATAATTTTTATGAAACTTTAATATAGTCATTATGAGAGACAGAAAAAATACAGAAATGCCTGAAGAAGCTTGTAAATCTTCAGGGGAATATCATAACATAGATGAAAATACAAATAATTTCTCAGAATATATTATTGGTGCTAATAATACATTTATCCCAACCCCCAAGATAAAAATAACAAAAAAGTTACCTCCTGGATATTATCATATTCAATATAATTCTAAATATGAGGTGTATACATTTGTTAAAGACAAAATTATCACCGATGAATTAATTTTGCTTCCAAATAATATTTTTAATGAAATTTTAAATGATATCGATTTCTTTTTCAAAAATAAACACAAATTTGACGAATATAAATATGTTTATAAAAGAGGAATTCTTTTATATGGTGAACCAGGCTGCGGAAAAACTTGTCTGACTCAACTTTTGATCCACAAAACAATAAAAAACAATGGAGTTGTTTTTGGGATTAAAAATTCAGATGATTTATCAATGTTTGGTCGGGGTATATCGGAATATTTAAAAAACATTGAACCAGAAACATTAATTTTAGTGATTATAGAAGATGTTGACGGATTAGTGGTCAATAATGAATCCGAAACTTATTTACTTAATCTTCTTGATGGGGCAAATCAAATGTCTCATTGTGTATATATTGGTTGCACGAATTATCCTGAAAAATTAAAGGAACGAGTATTAAATCGACCATCAAGATTTGATAAACGATATCATATCGGACTTCCGAATAAAGAAATTCGTTTAGCATATTTATCATATAAAATATCTGAGGAGGATAAAAGGAAACTCAATTTGAATGAATTAGCAGAAAAGACAGAAGGATTATCATTAGCACATTTAGGAGAATTTATCAAATCAGTATTTATTTTTGGTAAAGATATTCAAACAAGTATTGGGGAATTAAAAGATATGCGTGAATATCTCAGCAGTACAAAATTTTCAGACACAAATAAAATAGGATTCGGTAAAAACGAGAAATGAATTCGACATTGATACAAAATAATCATAGACTTTCTTGTAGATCTTGTTCTTCTGAAAACCTTCGTTTAATCTGGGATTTGGGATACCAACCTTGGGGAAATAATATATTAACTAATGAACAAATAAGAACAGAATCTTATTATCCATTAAGACTCTTTTATTGTAATGATTGTACTCTTTTACAACTTGATCATACAGTCCCAAAAGAAACAATGTTTTTAAATCACTGCTATTTATCAGGTACTACAGAAACATTACAAAATCATTTTTATGAATTAGCAAAAGAAAATATTAAACAATTCAATTTAAATAAAGATGATTTAATTGTTGATATTGGGGGGAATGATGGAACGCAATTATTACAATATAAAAAATTGGGATATAAAAAGGTAATAAATATTGAACCATCTTATGAAGTTGTTAAAATTGCTACAAAAAATAAAATCAATACCTATCGTCAGTTTTTCAATAAAGAATTTATAGATTGTCAAAATACTTGGAGGTTATTTCAAATAGGCAATGAATGGGAAGAAAGTTTAACAAATAATTTATTATTTTCTGAAAAAGCAAAATTAATAAATGCTTCAGGAGTATTTTTTCATTTAGAAGAACTTCATAGTGTACTACAAGGAATTAAAAAAATATTAGATAATGATGGTGTTTTAATTATTCAATTTATGTATGCTGGAATGATAATCGATAAATTATCATTTGATATGATTTATCATGAACATCTTTGTTATTATACATTAAAAAGCCTAATTAATTTATTACGACAATATGATTTAGAAATTTTCGACGCATATTTTTCTGAAATTCATAATGGTAGTATAATTGCTAAAGTATCACATTCAAATAACTCGCTAACAAATTCAAAAACCGAAAGATATCAAAAAACTTATTTAAAAGATAATGATTATGAAATATCAGAATTTGAAAAAGCATTTAAAAAGATTGATAAACATCTGACGAAATTGAACAATTTATTATATTCTTTATCAGATGAAGGTAAAACAATTTATGCTTTGGGCGCTCCTGTTAAAGGAAATACATTACTAAATACTATGAATATTGGGTCAAATGTAATTCAAAAAGCATTTGAAAAAAATAAATTAAAATGTGGGCATTTTATGCCAGAATCATATATTCCAATTGTAGAACAAAACAAAAATGATATACCTGATTATTTCTTATTATTGGCCTACAACTTTGAAAAAGAAATACTCAATGACTTTAAAGAAGAAATTAATTCAAATAAAGTTAAAATTATCATACCCTTTCCAAAAATTAGAATTCTTGACCATATCAATTAAAAAAAATAAATGAAAATAGAATTTTTTAATAATTTTAATAATGGAGATATTCATGTTTCAAGAGAATTTATAAAAGATATAATTAAAAAGACAAATTCATCTAATGTTGATTATTTTCATAAAAATTCAGAAAGAATTTTATTAGATATCCCAGAAATAAAAACTCAACCCAAAATAAATAATATTGATGACCATATTTCCTATTATAAATATTACGACAGGCATCCTGAAGTGTTTTTAATTAATACCTGGTATAATTCCCAACCAGAAAATTACAAAAAATATAGTTGTACCTTAAAAACACTTTATGAAAATTTCAAATTAATTTATTCGGAATTGAAGATATCTATAGAAACAGAAGATTTTTATATTCCGTTTATTGATTTTTCTAAATATCAATTACCACAATTATTAGAAACCAATCAATTTGAAAAAAGAATATTTATTTCTAATTGTGAAGCAATTTCTGGGCAGTCGCCACAAATTTATTGGGATGAATTAATTTTTGATTTAACTATTAAATTTCCCAATTATCTTTTCTTTATAACTAATCCAAGTTTTGTTAAAAGAAATAATTGTATACACATAAATAAAATTTTAAATGAACAATTAGATAATAACTTATGCGAAAATGCCTATATAAGTACAATATGTGATGTTATAATTGGAAATAATAGTGGTCCACATACATTTTCATTTATTAAAGAAAATATTTTGGGGGATAAAAAACAAATAAACATTATGTGCTCATATTATCCAATATTTACTGAGTTATATAATAAAGAACATAAAACATTTATTTCTCTAAAAAACATTAATAGTGTTGAAATTATGAAATTTTTATGAATGATACTATCAAATATATAGCCAGTGGATTTTTGGGTGATTTCATTTATCAGTTATCAGTAGTAAATGAAAACTATTTAACAACAGGTAAAAAAGGAGTAATTTTTCTTGCTGATAAATCGTTTTCTCCAAATATGGAAGGATGGAAATTTGGAATAGAACAAGCTTATGATGATTTAAGAAATATAATTTCGGCGCAAAATTACATAGAAGAATTTAAAATCTATAATAAAGAATGGTTTTATAGTTATATTAATTTGAGTAAATGGAGACAAAATTCTCTTTTATTTAAAATGGATTTTAGTGATCTATGTAAGAATGAATATAATGTAAACTGGGGAGAACATATTTGGTTAACATTGCCAATAAACAAAAAATATTCCGATAATATTTTTATTTCATCGGTTGATACACCAAGATTAAATCCTCTTTTTAATTATAATAGTTTAAAAAAATACAATAAAGATATTTACTTTATTTCAAATTCAAAAGGAGAATATGAAAATTTTTGTGAAGTTACTGGATGTAATTTTGAATTAATTTTCTTTGATACATTATATGAATATTGGTCAGCTATAAATAGTTGTTATCTATTTGTTTCTTCATTTGGATCATTTTTATGTGCTGCACATGCAATGCATAAAAACAATATAGCTCTCTTACCATATTCAAATGCTGATATAATGGTTAAGAAAGATTTTATTAATACATATTGGTTTAAAAATTATAATGAATGTAATCTACCAGATATTTTAAAGATATGAAAATAGTTATTATTGGAACAGGCGGATTAGCAAAAGAAATGAGATATCTTTTGAAAGAAATAATAAATTCTTGTTTTGACTCAAAGGATCAATCTTCCAACTCAGAATATTTAAAAACTATATTTAATTTTTTAGGCTATATTGATATTGACACAACAAAACAAATTCATGGAGAAAAAGTTATAGGAGATGATGATTGGTTAATATCTTCGGATTCTTCAATAGGAGTAATGTTTGGAATTGGCAATCCTTTAATTGTTAAAAGATTATCTGAAAAATATAAGCAAAATAAAAATCTATTTTTTCCAAATTTTATTCATCCGAAGGTTATAGGAAATTTTTCTAGTATTAGAATGGGTGAAGGAAATATTATTACTGCGGGGTGTATTCTTTCGACAGATATTTCAATTGGAAATTTTAACATTTTTAATGTACATTCAACAATAGGGCATGATTCTATAATAGGCAATTGTAATTTAATTAATCCAACAGTTAATATTTCTGGATATGTAACTGTGGGGGATGGATGTTTTTTTGGTGTCGGTTGCCAGATTTTAGAGAGATTACAAATAGCTAATAATACAATTATAGGAGGGGGAGCTGTTTTGACTAAATCGATCAACATCCCAAATAGTACTTATGTTGGAATTCCGGCTAAGCAAATAAAACAAGATGGATTTCGAATTAAAAATAATTAAATGACAGAGACATTAGGAAGCATAATAGATAAATTAACAACCGTTAATTTAAAAATGTGGAACGCCCAAGAGCTTCTTTATGAAATTAGAAGAATGACCTTTGAAGAATACAAAAAAAAATATTTTGAAAATGAAGAAGGTGCGAAGATTCTTTGGAGTATACTTAAAAATTCATGTGATTTAAATATTCAAAGAAATGTTTTAATTGATGGAATTGATGAACATATATTAAATTTACTTAATGAAGATTTAACTGAATTGAATTCTACATATTTACAAAAAAAACATAAAACATACTAAATCCAATGGTAAGATTACAAGTTGAAGTTAGTTCATATTGTAATATGAAGTGTCCCATTTGTTCTCATAAAATATTAACAAGACAAATGGGATTTATGCCGATTGAGTTATGGCAAAAAATAGTATTAGATGCAAAGGAAAATGGGCATTTAATAGATTATCTTCATCATATGGGTGAACCTTTGTTATGGCCACATATTATAAATGGAATTAATTTTTTAACAAAAAATGGATTAAAAACGCAAATATCTACAAATGGAATTCTTTTAACAGAAGAAATGGCAAAAAATTTGTATTACGCTGGACAAGAAGAAATAATCGTTGCTATAGATACTTTAAATCCCATTGCTTATGAAAAAATAAGAGGGTCAAAAACTATTTTAGAAAATATTAAAAAGAATATTTATACTGTATTAAGTAATACTAATTTGAAAATAAAGGCTCAATTTATGCCTACTAAATATAACTTGGATGAAACTAAAGATGATTTTTTGAAAGAATTTAAATCACCAAATTTTTTTATAGATGATTGGTTTGTTGTGAGACCGGAGGGGGCTGAAAATGCTTCTACTTTTCTTACTCATACAATAGATGAAATTGATAAATCACTTTGTGATAAACTTTATGAACGATTAGTAGTATTATGGAATGGACAGACAGTTTTATGCTGTTTAGATGTCCAGGGGGAAATGATAACCGGTGATTTAAATAAAAATTCTATAAGTGAAATATTTTATGGTGATCGGGCCGAATTTTTTAGAGAACAAATAAAATCAAAAAAATTTCCACAAACATGTAAAAAATGTTTTGCAGATCATTTAATTTTACATAACATAGTAAAATGAAAAAAAGAGTAGAAGAGCTTTTGAAACAATATAGGATGGGTAATATTCTTGATGATTGCGGGGGTGTAAATTTGTTAATAGGATTAAAGCAAATGATAGAAGAGAATCTAAATAATGATTCGATCATTTGTGAAATTGGTTCATATGAAGGAAAATCATCGGAAATGTTTGCAATATTTTGTAAAGAAATTTATTGCATTGACGTTTTTACTAACAATGCTGTCGAAGAAACATTTGATAAAATGCTGCAAAATTATGACAATATAAAAAAAATAAAAAATTCCAGTATAAATGCAGCAGAATTATTTTCTGATCATTTTTTTGATTGTGTTTATATAGATGCAAATCATGATTATAATTCCGTAAAACAAGATATTTTATTATGGAGAAATAAAGTAAAATTTGGTGGATTTTTATCCGGCCATGATTATCATTATGGTGCTGGTGGGGTATATGAAGCATTACAAGAATTATATAAATATACTGAAATAGAAATTTATCAAGATTCGAGTTGGATTTTAAAACTAAATTAATATGCTAGAAGAACTCGCTAAAAAATATCATGTTGATAAAGCAAATCTGGGTCAATCTGGTGGGCATAATTATATTCCTTTTTATGAACAAATTTTAAGAAATAAAAAAGAATCTATAAAAAATGTTCTTGAAATAGGTGTCGCCAAAGGTGTCTCGTTAAAAATGTGGCGAGATTATTTTCAAAATGCTACAATTTATGGCTGGGATATATTAGATTCCTCATTCATAAATGATGAAAGAATACAAACATTTATTGTAGATCAGTCAAATATTTCTCAAATTAATGATTTCTTTTCATATATTGGTAATATTGAATTTGATTTTATAATTGATGATGGAAGCCATCAATTCTTACATCAAATGATAAGTTTATTTAATTTATTTCCTAAACTAGTTTCAGATGGTATATATATTATAGAAGATTTATGGCATAATGTACCGGATTGTTTTTTGAAATTAGAACGAAAATCAAATTATTTTAATGTAATTGATCCTACAATAAAACAGATTATTCCTAAGTATCAAATTGAATATTTGCTTGATAATTTGATCTGTTGTCAAAAAAATAATGTCACATTTTCATCTGCAGATGATAAAACAGATCATCAGTTTTATGTATTTTATAAAAAATAAATATGATATTTTACAGTCAACAAAATGAAGATAAACTACTCTACGAAAAATACTTAAATTATAAGAATGGATTTTTCATTGAAGTTGGAGCGATGAACGGTATTTCATATTCAAATACTAAATTTTTTGAAGATGAATTAAATTGGACTGGTATTTTAATAGAACCGACAAACCAGTTTGATCAATTAATACAAAATAGACCAAAATGTCATAATTATAATTTTGCTATTTCAAAAACAGATGGCGAAATAAGTTTTATTGGGGTTGGAGCATTAAGTGGAGCCATTGATTCAATGGCATCATCATATATTGATATTTGGAAAATAAATTCCAAAAATTCATACAAAGTAAAGTCAATACCACTTCATAAAATAACTAATGAATTATTTATTGAAAAAATTGATTTGCTATCAATCGATGTCGAAGGTGGAGAATTGGAGGTATTAAATACAATTGACTGGGAAATACCAATTTTTATAATTTTGATCGAATTAGATGGGCATAATAAAGAAAAAGATGAAGAATGTAGAAAAATATTAATAATCAATGGATTCGAGTTCGATACTAGAATAGGATTAAATGATATTTGGATTAACAGGGACTTTCTATGAAAATAATTTATTTTTTAGCCTTCGATGAAAGTAAAGCACACGCTGAATATAAAGATGATGTTCTTTTAAGTTGGATTATTCCATCTATCAGGCAATGTATGTTTTTAAACCAATCATGTGAAATTCATATTATTACTAATATAGAAAATATAAAAAGTTATATTAAATCTAATAAAATCTTTTATCATTCATTTGAATCTTATTATTCTGAAGACATTGGTTGGTTTAATAAACATTATATTCATTTAAGTCCTAATCATTATCAATTTGAAAAGAATGCAATAATGCGATTATTTTATTTACGAAATTTTTGTATTATAAATAATATAGATTCTTTCCTCCACCTTGAGCCAGATGTTTTAGTTTACAGTGATGTTATCGAAGACAAGAAATTTTTTGAACCTAATTTTGATATGACCCTAGTTCATAATCTTGGATGCGGCGTTAATTTCTTAAATAATAGTATAAATGCATTACATGAAATTTGTGAAAATATATGTAATTCATATTCAATTCCACAAAAAGAACCAAGGGCATTTGATTTAACTTTTGAACAAAAAAATAAATTAGCCAGTATCTCGGATATGAATTTTTGGCAACATTATGGAACTACACATGAAAGAGTTTTTAAAGAAATGGATCAAAATTTAAACGGGATATTCTACCAAACTTATATACATACTCCAAATAATAGTGGAATATATTCAATAAATGATTGGGAAAATGTTATTGATCCCGAACTTGATGTTAGATTAAAAAAAATTGATATAAATGATAATAAATGTTTTTCTATTTATAAAGGAGAAAAAGTACAAATCAAATATTTACATTTTCATGGTAATAGAAAAAGAATAATTAAAAATTATCTATTGAATGAGAGGTGGAGAACTAGTTAATGAAAAATTTTGAAATTTTAAAAAATATATACATATGCTCTAATGGATTAATATTTGACGAAAATGGATTAATAATTAAAGTGCATAAAGATCATGAATTTATTTATAAATCAGCAAAGAAAAACTTATCGGATTATAAAATAATTAATCTTTTAGAAAATGAGTATGTAGATCTTACACATTATTATAATCATTGGCCGTTTGCCCACAGATATGACTGTTTATCAAGATTAAGACATTTAGAACAAATAAAAAATGAAAATACAAATTTTATCATTGGCATACCCCAGGGGTATATTGGGAGCCAAAGATTTGAATTAGAATGTAAACTTTTTGGAATCAATAAAAAAATTTATTATTCAAATAATTCGTTTACATTTAAAGTTAAATCTCTAATTTATCCGTTTTGGTTAATTGGGGAAAATCCCTGTCATTTCACTAATGATTCGTTTTTATTTTGTCGGTCAAAATATGAAAACTATTTTACAAATAATAATACAAAATATAAATTATTTTTATCGAGACTTAATTATAGAAAAATCTTAAATTATTCGGAAGTTCATGAGTTTTTTGAAAAAAATGGATTCATTATAATAAACGGATCTGAAGATTTAGAATCGATAATAAATTATTTCTTCAATGCTGAAATAATAATCGGGGTCCATGGGGGACTTTTTTCCAATTTAATTTTTTGTGATAATTTAAAAAAAGTAATTGAGATATTTCCCGAAAATTATTATAACGGATGTTATTATGGATGGAAAGATATTATAAAAATAAAATTATATGAAACAATAATTGTCCCATCAGAAAATATTGATATTGTTCTTTCACAGCAAATTATGAATAAATTAGTTAGTTTGTAAAAAGCTAACCATAACATCAAAATTATATTTCAATAATATTTAGTATCTAAAAAAATGAAAAAAACTTATCAAAATAAAATAATTGTGGAAACAAAGGAATTTAGACCGAAACCACAATATCCAACATATCCCCCATATCATAAAGGTTATTATCTGGAGGAGTCGTTTTTTAATTATTTTAATAAAAATAATGTTGAATTAGATCGGATTTATATTCCTATTTTTTGGACAAATTGTTATAATAATAATTGGTATAATAAAATATCTACCTCAAGTATACAAGATTATTTAAACACGTTAGATCCTGATTTAAAATATTTTACTATTTGCCAACATGAAAGAGCTCCACTTGAAAAATTACCAAAAAATACATTGATTTTCATATCTTCGGGTAAAATTTCTGAAAATAATGATAGTAATAATATTATTCCTATTCCGTTAATTTGCTCCAAAATTCCCAAGCCAAATAAAAATAAAAAACGAGATATTTTTTGTTCATTTATCGGGTCAAATACACATGAGATAAGAACGAAATTATATGACCAATTAAAGAATGATGAAAAATATTATATTGAAATGGATAAATGGGATTTAAATATCTCTGAAACCAAGACGGCTAATTTTAAAAATATTATGGAGCGATCATTGTTTTCTCTTTGTCCAAGAGGTAATGGCCCAACTAGTTTTCGTTTATATGAGGCTATGCAACTTGGCTCAATTCCTG